>Ga0302123_10001873_pt1 | contig 14664 bp, 9 predicted proteins | sample CB21_321_MG_FD_203109 | JGI IMG/M metagenome (GOLD analysis project Ga0302123, IMG submission 203109) | Marine microbial communities from Western Arctic Ocean, Canada - CB21_32.1 | ecosystem: Environmental > Aquatic > Marine > Oceanic | place: Canada: Western Arctic Ocean | collected 2017-09-28 | reverse complement strand
GTCGCGGTGTCGAGTGGGCCTGCGCCCACCTCTCCAACTCGATTCTCTCACGAGATGTGATCGCCAAAGCTTCCGCCGCCAGACCCATGTGACAAGGTTATGGCAGTCCACTCCATATGTAAAGCTATTTATGAGACACTACACTAGTAACAACGGTGGATGCCGCAGTGCTTAGAGCGACGCGGTCGATTGGACGCGGAGCCAGTGAAGCGGAACAACAGGCGGAAGTCGAACGGGTCGTATCTCTGCTATTCGACGCCAACTTCCCGGATGGGCATCTCGGAACGAAGAACATCACCCCAGGCACTCCGGTACTGAGCCCAGGCGCGCGCCCGGGAACCCGCGAAGTGGCATACAGTGCCACCGTCGACGTGCCAACGGTCTTCTATCGCTGGTTCGGCGGCGGTGACATCACAATCAGCGCGTCGTCGACAGCTCTTCGCAGAGACGTCAATATGATGCTGGTGCTGGATCGTTCCGGTTCGATGTTTCGAGCGTTAGGAGCGAACCCGGGACCAAGGGCCATCAATGATCTCAAGTTCGCGGCAGAGTTGTTCGTGGAGAAGTTCGACAATTCGCGCGACCGGCTCGGCCTCGTGAGCTATGGCACCACCTCGAATCTTGACTACGCCCCGGCCACTAACTTCAAGACCAGTATGGTCGGTCATATTCGCAACATCTTGGCTGACGGCTCAGAACCAACTCCCCGGATGCTTTGTGGAGAGGGTACAGCGCCATTAGCGGCCTTGGCGATACGAACGCGCTCAACGTGATCGTGTTCTTCACCGACGGCGCTTCAACCAACTTCAGCGCCACCGTAACGCCGTCCGCCGGTGCCTGCAACGGCACGGAGATGACGGGCGGCGCACAAGGATACAGCAGTACGACGAGCACCGCCGCGCGCGGGCTTTGGCAGCTTTCGGTCGGGCCTCCGCCGGTCGCGGTCTCCGACGAACACTACTTGTCGGGATGTGGTTTCGGAAGCCAGGATCTCAGCGTCTTCGTTCCGACACTGCCGCTCAATGACTCGCACGGCGCGAGCATCACCGGACCACGCACGATCCCAGCCTACACGGGCTCGTTCCCCACGACACGTGGAGATGTCATCCGGGCGGCGACGGGTAATGCCACGATCAATGTTGCGGGAATGGCACGAGCCGATCTCACGACCCCCGTAACGATCTTCTCGATCGGTATGGGTGGAAACGCTCCTCCTCCCGAGATTCCACTGGATGTCGACCTGCTGAATCGCGTGTCAAACACGGTGGCAAGCCCGGACCACGACCCGAATCAGCCCATCGGGAAGACGTTCATCACTCCCGACGCAGGTGGACTGCAGGACGCCTTCGACCAGGTAGCCAGCGAAGTTCTGCGGCTGGTTGAATAGATTCATCGCGTCTCAATCGAGCGCTTAGAAACGGGGCCTCGTTTGCCTGATGGCGGACGAGACGTCTTTCCAAAGGTGTGGGTGCTGTGCTACGGTGCCGTCCGTGGAGAGAACTATGCGCCCCAATCGTCTGTTTGCGGCTTCTGCCGTCGTGCTCTTGCTTGCGGCCTGTGGCGGGCCACCGCCTGAACCCGAGCCTGGGCTTTATGCCTTCGTCGGGCCACGGTGATCGATGGGACCGGCAATCCGCCGATCGAAGACGCGGTTGTGATCGTACGCGACGGCCGCATTGAAGCCGTCGGACCGAAGGAAGCCTTGTCGCCGCCGGCCACAGCGAACCCGGTTGACGTCAGCGGCAAGACAATCATCCCTGGGTTGATCAACGCTCACGGGCATGTGGGCCAGGCCAAGGGTCTAGAGTCCGGCCCCGAGATCTACACCAAAGAAAACGTTCTGTCACAGCTCCAGCTTTATGCGCGTTACGGTGTCACGACCGTTGTGAGCTTAGGCGGCGATGGCCCCGAAGCGATCGAGCTGCGCAATGCCCAAGACACGAAAGACCTCGACAGAGCGCGCATTTTCGTCGCCGGTGCGGTCGTCGAAGGGCGAACACCCGACGCCGTCACCAAGATGGTCGATGACAACGCGGCCATGAAGGTCGACTGGATCAAGATTCGCGTGGATGACAATCTCGGGCCCGGACGCAAGATGCCGCCGAACGTCTACGAAGCGGTAATCCAACGCGCGCACCGCAAGGGCATCCGCGTCGCGGCCCATCTCTACTACCTGGCGGACGCCAAAGGCCTGCTCGACAAGGAAGTCGATTTTATCGTGCACAGCGTCCGCGACAAAGAAGTCGATCAGGAGTTGATCGATACCCTCATCGCGAATGATGTGTGCCTCTGCCCGACACTAACGCGCGAAGTCTCGACATTCGTTTACGAGGGAGTACCCGCCTTCTTTGCTGATCCTTTCTTCCAAAAGGAAGCCGATGCGGGCGTGGTCGAGCAACTCCAAGACCCGGCGAGACAGAAGTCAGTGCAAGAAAGCAAGAGCGCTCAGCAGTACAAGAAGGCTCTCGAGATGGCTTCAGCGAACCTGAAGAAGCTGGCGGACAACGGTGTCACCATTGCCTTCGGCACCGACAGCGGACCGCCGGCGCGATTCCAAGGCTACTTCGAGCACATGGAGTTGGAGCTAATGGTGAAAGCCGGGCTGACTCCGATGCAGGCCATCATGAGTGCGACCGCACAGGCAGCGGAATGTCTAAATCTCCACCAAGTCGGCACGCTAACCAAAGGCAAATGGGCCGACATGATCGTACTAAATGCCGACCCGTTGGCGGACATCAACAACACGAAGTCCGTCGACAGCGTGTACATCGCGGGGAATCAAGTCCCCGCCGCCAACTAGCGCGTCACGGGCAACGGAGGTCGCGGCGCTAACCGGATTGGTCCGAACGCGGGTGCGGCGATTCCTTCTTCGTCGGTGAGGTTTGCCGTCGCATCCATCCCGTAGCCGTAGGTCAGAAACGCCGGATCGGAAACCTTCTCGCGGCGGGCGAGCCAGAGTTCCACTTCATTCGATCTGATGATCTCGGTCTGGAAGACCAACGGCAAACGCTTCTCATCGCTGTCCCGGACATCGAAGCCGACAACCCGTCCCGGTGCGGCGAGACTGCCATTCACTCCTGAGAACTTCACCCGCAGACGAAACGGGCCGGCCCATTCGACACCTTCAAGACGGGGGCCGGGCTCCAAGCCACCACAGCCACGTTCGTCTTTGTAGACGTCGTGGCAGACCTGTTTGGCGAACCGCACGCCGAGCGTCTTGAGCCCTTCCGTATCAACATGGATCGAGTCGACCAGTTCCAGATCGATGCCTGAGACAATCGCGACGCCGTCAATCGTGAGCGCGGCTTGCCGTTGCGCTTCCCGCATCGCGCTCCAGGTGACATCGGTACGTTCGCCCGGTGAGGTAACGTAGCGTCCCAGTTGTACGGTATGGATCGGCAATTCCGGGCTCCGCAGGTCGATGCGGACGGTGGCGACGAAATCCCGGAAACGATCGAGGTACTCCGGGAGCCGCTCCTCGCTTGCGTCGGCTTCCCCTTGGTACCACAACATGCCCCGCGCCTTGCCGCCGGACGCCTCAAACTGCGCCAGCATGTTGCCATAGAGCGATTCACGGCCTTTCGTCTTGAGCGCCGGATCCCACTGCCAGAGCGAGGTGCCGCCCACGGCCGTCGGAATCAACCCAATAGGGATTCCTGTACGCTTCACCAACTCCTTCGCGAACCGCAGACTGAGTCCCGCGCCGATCACCATACCGTTGCGCTCGCGGCGTTCGTGAATGGGTTCCTTTGCCTGCGCCCAGCCGCCCTTGGGCTGGTAAACATGCACGAGCTCGTGCGGCGTCTCGACGTTCTTCAACTCCGCACGGCCGACCATATTCGACTGGCCCGCGAGCACCCACACATCGCCGACCAGAATCTTATCCACGGTGTGGGATTCGAGTTCCTTTCCGTAATTGTTCGCCACCACGAACGTGAGCCGGTACGGACCACCCGTGGGAAGACCGTCAAGACCCGCGGTCCAGTCGCCTGATTGAATCTGTCCAAGCGCTTTGTCGGCGAAGCCCGCAAGACGCAGGTGATGATCGCCTCGCGTCACGCGGACCCGAAGCATCCCCGCCTTGCCAGAGCGGCCCTTCAGGGTGACGGACGCGGTTCCGTCCGAGCCGCGCTGCAGTACTTGGTGGCCGGTAACACCACCGGTGACCTCAAGAGCCATGAGGGCTGAACCAAGCTGAGTCAACGCAAGACACAGTGCCAACCGGGGGAAGACTGATGCGATTTTCATAGGAATGACCTCAAACGGCCTATTGTAGACAGTGTGGACCCGGCCCGATGCTATCCTGGTCGGGTTTCTCGTGGGTACCTCGTAAGGAGTCTTGCTATGTCTCGTCGTTCCTCGTCCCTCACTCGCAGGGATTTGTTGCGCACCACCGGAGTCTACGGCCTTGGCGCTTCGTCGCTCGGGTTCAGCCTAGGTGTGCCACTTCCTGCCGCGGCAGCCCCCGCGATCGAGCCCTGGAATCGTTTCCCGCGCATGGTTCAGGAGTACTTCGTGGACCGCGTTCGAGAGATCGAGCAGCGCTCGATCAAGCGTAAGACAAGACTCAACAACAAAGCGGAAGCCGAGGCGTACGTCCGCGAAGTACAAGCCAAAATTCGGCAAGCCTTCGGGCCGATGCCTGAGCGGACACCGCTCAAGCCGCGCATCACGGGCGTCGTCGAACGCGATGCCTACAAGATCGAGAAGCTGATCTTCGAGAGTCGTCCGGGCTTTCTCGTGACGGCCAATTTGTACCTGCCGAAGGGGCGGAGCGGCCGCCTGCCGGGGGTCGTCGGGACATGCGGTCACTCGGCGAACGGGAAGGCGGCGGGGGCCTATCAATCCTTCTGCCAGGGTTTGGCGAAGATGGGCTACGTCGTGCTGATCTACGATCCCATCGGGCAGGGCGAGCGGCTCCAGTACACCGACGCGGACCTCAAGCCGCGTGTCGGCATCGGCACGCGCGAACATCTCTACGCAGGCAATCAGCAGTTTTTGGTCGGCGAGTTCGTTGGGACATGGCGCGCATGGGACGGCATTCGCGCGCTCGACTATCTTCTGACACGCGAGGAGGTCGACCCGAAGCACGTCGGCGTAACGGGAAACTCCGGCGGGGGAACGATGACGACGTGGCTGTGCGGTGTCGAGCAACGCTGGACGATGGCCGCTCCAAGTTGTTTTGTGACGACCTTCCGCCGCAATCTTGAAAACGAGCTACCGGCGGATACCGAGCAGTGCCCGCCACGTGCGATCGGCCTCGGGCTCGACCACGACGATCTTCTGGCGGCCCTCGCGCCGAAGCCGATCATCGTCCTCGGCAAGGAGAAAGACTTCTTCGATGCGCGCGGCAACATGGAAGCCTATCTGCGGCTGAAGCGCCTTTACAAACTACTGGGCGCGGAAGAGAACGTCACGCAATTCTTCGGGCCCACCTATCACGGCTATTCGCAAGAGAACCGCGAGGCGATGTACCGCTGGTTCAACGGCGTGACGAAGATCTCCGATGCGCAAACCGAACCGGAGTTACAGATGGAGGAAGACGAAACGCTCCAGTGTACGCCGAAGGGGCAGGTCGCCGGGATGCAGTCCCGCACCGTCTATTCGTTCACGAAAGCGAAATCGCAAGCACTCGCAAAAGGGCGAAAACAACTGCGCGGCGAATCACTTTCCCGTGCTGTGCGAGCTGCTCTCAAGATGCCTGAGGAACGCGGCGTCCCGGATTACCGCATCTTGCGCAACCGACGTCAACGCGATTATCCAACGTCCCACTCAATCTCTTACGCGGTGGATACCGAGCCCGGTGTGCATGCACTGGTCTACCGGCTGTCGGAGGAGCCGCTGTTCTCCCGTCCGCCTCTGGGAGGGAAGCGAGCCGTCCTCTACGTTTCACATCACTCGGCCGACGCTGAATTGCGCGAGGAACCGCTACTAAAGGATCTGGTAGCGGCGGAGAAAGAGGCGGCGTTCTTTGCATGCGACGTGCGCGGCATCGGCGATTCGCGCCCCGACACGTGCGGCATTGATAGCTTCCTCCAGCCCTATGGCAGCGACTATTTCTACGCGATCCACTCCATCATGCTCGACTATCCGTACGCCGGGCAGAAAACGTATGATCTGCTGCGAGTAATCGACTGGCTCGGCAGCGCCGGACACACCGAGATCCACCTCGTCTCCAAGGGCTGGGGCGCAATCCCAGGAACATTCGCCGCCGTACTGTCCGACGCCGTGGTCCAAGTGACGCTCAAGAATGCCTTGACGTCCTACACCGACGTGGCGGAGTCCGAGGAATACAGTTGGCCGCTATCAGCGTTCGTCCTGGGTGGTCTTGAGGCATTCGACCTACCAGACTGCTACCGCGAGCTTGAAAAGAAGAAGTTGCGACAAATAGAACCGTGGGGCGCTGTGGCGTCCGGGGCTTGAACATGCTGTCACCCGAAAAATTCCTAGCGGCCTTGAAGAACTTGTAGACTTTCCTCCGATGCAAGTCAACGCCGATGTTCGCACCAGTCTGACCGGCCAATTCCTGATGGCGAGAGCTATGCAGGTTCGCTGCGCCTCAGAGATCGAGGCCAAACCACCAACCGAAGTAACGGAAGACGACCAAATCGCGCACCGTGGGCTCGTCGTCGGGGCCATCATGCAATTAACGGCGGCTTTGGAGTGCGAGATCTGGGAGGTGATGGTCTACGGTCCAGGCCACCACCTAGGGTCCGATCGACTTGATGGAATTGCGCGAGATTTCCTGGCTCCGATCGCTGAAGTGATCGATCGTCAGAAGTTGCTTGAAAGATATTGGATGGTACTTCACCTTCTCGACAAAGCACCCCTCGACCGGGGCGAGCAACCCTGGCAAGATGCAGATCTTGTGGTGCGTTTGCGCAACGAGCTTGTTCACTACAGGTCACGGTGGGGGCAGGAACTTGACCGCTCGAGACTCTTCCGCGCTCTGGAAGACAAACGTCACAGCCGGCCACCGTTTGTCTCGACCCAGGGCACGAATTTCTTCCCCCGCCTATGTCTTAGTGCAGCTTGCTCTTCTTGGGCAGTGCGGTCATGCGGCGTGTTTCTCGATTCGTTTTATGCACATCTCGGTTTTCCTGACCGCCTTGATGGGTTCCGATCGAAACTCCTGTGACCGATTTCACCGGAGCACCTGGAGTCGAGTGAAGACCTCAACTGGGACGAGCTCGCGCCGCAACAATTCGCGTTTTCTAGTTTGCTGTGTAGACTAGCTTCCCGCCGAGATACGTTTGCTCGACCTGGATGTCTTTCACCTGATCAACCGGGCAGGTCAGGATGTCGCGGTCGAGGACGATCAAGTCGGCAAGCTTGCCGGTTTCAAGCGAACCCTTCTCTCTCTCCTGGAGCATCACATAGGCGTTGTTGATCGTGTAAAGCCGAATCGCCTGTTCGCGCGTAATTCGTTGCTCGGGATGCAACACCTTGTCCGTCCAGCGCGGCTGGCGGGCGAGTGTGATCCACATGCCGAAGAACGGGTTGTAGGGGTTGATGGACCGCAGTCCGCCGATCTTTTGCATATGGTCGGAACCGCCCCCGACCTTAACCCCTTTCTCGAAAAGCGATTTGTAGGGCTGGAAGTACTCCAGGCGCGCATCGCCAAAATGCTTCGTCAGCGTTGCTCCGTCGCGTTCGAGCCAGGCGGGTTGTAGGTCGGCCACGATACCCAATTTCGCCATCCGGTCGATCGCCTCTTGCGTCATGAAATTGCAGTGCGTGATGCAGGGCCGGCCGTCACGAATCGGAAATGAGTTATTCACTTCCTCATAGGCTTCGATCAACGCATGCACCGCGCCGTTTCCTACAGAGTGGGATGTCGGCTGGAGATCATTCTGGAGCGCCAGCTTGGCGATCTGGTATAGTTTGCCGGGCTCGATGTAACGCATGCCGCGATACTCGGGATCATCAATCGAATAGACCTTGCTCACGCCCCAGGGATCGAGCATATAGGCGCTGCCGGTGAGCATGCCGCCGTCGAGAAACGTCTTAATGCCCCGCAGCCAAAGCATCGTGTCGTACTCGTGGAGTGGGTTCGCAGCCGCTCTCTTGATACGGGTTTCGATCTCTTCCAGCGAATCCTGGGCATTCACCGATAGCGAGACAAATACTCGGCACGTGAGTTCGCCGCGCTCCTTGAGTTCGCGATAAAGCTCGACAGCGCCGTCGCTCGCGGCGCGGTCGGCAATACTGGTAAGCCCGACCTTGTTGTAGTCGGCAAGCAGTTGCTTGAGCCGTCGGCGTCGATCCTCATGCGAAGGGGACTTCTCGCTCGACTTCGCGGCGACGAAGCGGCCCGCGCTGCGAACAATGCCTGTGGGCTCACCTGTCTTAGAATCGCGTTCGATCAGTCCCGGCTTGCCGTCAGTAATCTTGAAATCCTTATCGATGCCACTCAGCTTGAGCGCCAGCGTGTTCAGAGATGCATCCGGGCCCGTGCTGAAGTAGACGGGGTTCTTCGGAGCGACGCGGTCCAGCTCCTCGCGTGTGGGGTAGCGCTGATCACGTAGGCGCGTGATGAACACCTGCTGGACCCGAATCCACTCGCCGTCATCGAGAACGTCCGCACGCGATTTCACGTAGGCGAGGACATCCTCGATCGATTCCATCTCGGGGACTTCGTGGTCGAACTCGTACATCGATGCGCCGGTCGAGTGGACGTGGGAATCCATCAGGCCCGGCAATACGGTCTTGCCCTTGAGGTCGATGCTGCGCGTTGAGGAAGAGGCCAGCTTACGCACCTCACCATTACTGCCGACGGCGATGATGCGGTCGTCTTTGACAGCGACGGCCTGGGCAATCGCGAAGTCATCATCAACGGTAATGATCTTGCCGTTATAGAGGATGAGGTCCGCGTTGGCAGCCGTTTGCGCCACGGCGACGGTGAAGCAGACGCACAGCAACGCGAGAGTGATGGCACAACGAAACGCTGCGACTCGTAGATCGATTTTCATAGAAACTCCTACTTCCTGCATCAGCGCCAAACTGCTTTGGTAGCGCCCGAGACCGGATCAAATGAAGCCGCGCTGATCCGCGCGCTCTGCCCGTCCGATACCTCGTAGCCAATGCCACCCAGATACTCTTTGTCCTCGGCGGACCACTTATCGTCGCACTCAACCGTCATTCCGCCCTGCGTGACCATGCGGGGCGCATCGATCGACTCCTCCATCGTGCGGTCTTGACCGACGAAGTTCATCAATACATCGAAGATCGCGCTCGGGATGCGCCGCCCGCCACGGCCGCCCAGGGCGAGAACGGGCTTGCCGTCTTTCGTCACGACGGTCGGGCACATATTGTGAAGCGGCTTCTTGCGAGAGCCCGGCGAATTCGGGTGCCGCGGGTCGGGGTCGAAACGCGACATCCCGTGACCGAGGATGAGCCCGAGGCCGTCCACCGTGACGCGCGCACCGAAGTTCACGCCGTGCGTCAACGTCATCGCAACCATATTGCCTTCGCCGTCAACACAGCTAATGTGAACAGTCCCATCTTGCTCACGGGATTGCGTGGCGATTTGCTGCGGTTTGCGGGCGACGATCGCTTGGCGCACTCGATCGGCCATTTGATCCGCGTAGGCACGAGACGTAAGCCGATCCATCGGAACATCGCTTTTGGTGGGATCGCCGAACAACTTGAGACGGTCATCCCAGGCGATGCGCAGGGCTTCGAGCCGTGCATGATTCTGCTCGTCCTTGTTGACAAGATTTTCCCAACCAAGCGCCTTCAAGATGTTGATGGCCTCGAGGCTTGTGGCGCCGCCCGCTGTCAAGGGAGCGGTATAGATCTCATAGCCTCGCCAACTCAAATTGACCGGCTCCACCTCGGTGGCTTGATAGGCCGCCATGTCGTCGGCGGTGAGGATACCGCCGTTGTCCTGGAACGCCTTGGCGATCTTCTCGCCGATCTCGCCTCGGTAGAACGGCTCGACTGAACCGGCTTCGGCCAGCGTTTCGAGGACGTCGGCCAGGTCAGGGTTTCTGAAGCGGACGCCGCTGACGATCGGCTTTCCACCTTGAAACAGCAAACGGCGTGAGCCAGGATCTTTTCCAAGGATTTCCTGCGCTCCGACGAGATACTTCTCCTGCTCCGCAGGGAGTCGGAAGCCGTCGCGAGCAGCCTCGATAGCCGGCTCGAGCGCCTCGGCGAACGTCTTGGTACCGTACTTCTCAAGCGCCAACTGCATCCCCGCGATCGTCCCGGGCACACCGGCCGAGAGCCAGCCGTGATCGTGGGAGTCGGGTACAGCGCCGTCCGAGTTGGGCGCGAACGTGTCGTGCCGCATCGCCGCCGGAGCGAGCGAGTTGTAGTCGATCGAGGTGACCCGGCCGTCGGCCATCGCAATCACCATGTGGCCGCCATAACCCGCGATCCCGCAGGCAGCAAGTTCAGTGACCGCCGCCGCCAACGCTGCCGTCACGGCGGTGTCGACGGCATTCCCGCAGCAGATCACCGATTCGCCCACGGCTACGGGATATTCCGTTCCCGCCGCGGCAATCGCCCCCGGTGGGGGAGGCGGCGCAGCCAGTTCCTCGGGAGCGTCGCTCCCGCAAGCGCCCGCCATCATCGCGCCGCCGGTGAGTCCGAGCATCCGTCGTCGATTCATCTCAGTCGGCATCACTTCTCCTTAAGAACAGTTAGGCTCTCCCGAGCACTGGAAACACGAATCACCGGTGCTAGAATGGCGGCAACGCGGGCTCGTCATCGCTCGATCGGCTCCCGCAGTAAGCTTACCCCAATGGCGGCTCGCACTCTCTCACCGAAACTCTTGCTCGTGCTGGCCTGGGGACTGCCCACGGTCCTTTGCGCGCAGCAGCCAAGTGGGGCCGACTTCTTCGAGAAACAAGTCCGGCCGATCTTCGCGCAGCACTGCTACGCCTGCCATTCGAGCGCCAGCAATCCGGTGATGGGCGAGTTGCAGCTCGACACCGAGGCGGCATTCCGCAAAGGGGGCACGCGTGGCGCGTCGATTGATTCAGACGCACCGGAGAAGAGCCTACTGTTGCGGGCCGTTGGGCATGGCGAAACGCAACTCCGCATGCCGCCGATGGGCAAGTTGCCTGACGAAGCGATTGCGGCGCTCACCGCCTGGGTTCGTATGGGGGCCCCGTGGGGTGTCGATTCGAAGGAACAAGCCGGCAGTGACGCCGGAACGTTTTGGGCCTTTGTCCCGCCTACCGAGCCGTCGATTCCTGACGTTGAAAACGAGGACTGGCTCGCGTCGCCGATTGACCAGTTCATCCTGGCGCAGTTGGAAGAGAAAGGACTGCAACCCGCGCCGCCCGCCGACAAGCGAGCCCTCATCCGCCGCGCAACGTTCGACCTGACCGGGTTGCCCCCGACACGGCAAGAGATTCAAGGTTTCCTGGACGACAACTCACCGCGAGCCTTCGAGCGCGTCGTGGACCGGCTCCTGGCGTCACCGCGCTACGGCGAGCGCTGGGGCCGCCATTGGCTTGACGTAGCGCGCTACGCGGATTCAAACGGCCTCGACGAAAACCTCGTCTACCGGCAGGCCTATCGCTACCGGGACTACGTGATCCAGGCGTTCAACAAGGACAAGCCCTACGACCTGTTCGTTCAGGAGCAACTTGCCGGCGACCTGTTGCCCAAGCCGCCGGATCTCGAAACCCAGTACGAGCGTTGGACCGCAACGGGCTTCCTTTCGCTTGGTGCGAAAATGCTGGCCGAAGACGACCCCATCAAGATGCAGATGGACATCGTCGACGAGCAGCTCGACACACTAGGACGTGCTTTCATGGGCCTCACCGTGGGTTGCGCCCGTTGCCACGACCACAAATTCGACCCCATCCCCACACAGGATTACTACTCTCTCGCCGGCATCCTGAAAAGCTCCAAAACGATGGAGGACTTCAACGTCGTCGCGACGTGGCACGAGTACGTGCTCGCACCCAAGGAGCAACGAGACGCCCTTGATACCCATCTCGCCAAGATCAAAGCCAAGAACGACGAGATCGCCGAGATTTCCAAGACCGAGAACTACAGGCTCGTCGCGGCGGGGCGACTGCAAGCAGGTTCTTACCTATTAGCGGCCACCGAAGCGCTGGAAGGCGAAGCAATCACGCTGAGTCCGGCCTGGGAGGAAGGCGAGCCAATCCGACCGGATTGGGTGGTTCGCCAAGCGGCCGGCTTCGATCGCGGGAACGTGAGCCAGGAGATCAACAAGGGAAAGAAAAACATCCCCGAAGCGGATGGCGACTCGGAGGAATCCGACAAGAGCGACTACTTCGCTGAGTACGACATCGAGGTCGCGGCGGACGGTCTGTATCAGATCGACTTCCTGAATCAGGAAAAAGGCGACGGCACAGCCGACATCTACGTGAACGGGCTATTGATGAAGAGCGGCTTGGAGCCCATCCAAAACCGAGCCGCATCGCCCGACATAGGCGGCTGGTGGGCGACCGGCATCTTCCCGTTCAAGGCGGGTAATAACGTCCTGCGTCTGGAACACAAGGAGCGATTCCCCTACTTCGAGAAATTGCTGCTTGCGCCGAACCCACTACCGGAAAACGTGCGGCCACCGAAAACGCACGACCAGCTTTCGCGCGAATTCAAGGTCAACCGCGGGTTCCTCGAACAGTGGATCGACCGGTTACGAAGAAGCCGCGGTGCGCCATCGTCGGTCTTCTACGCTTGGCACGCTTTCGGAACGGATGATTCCCTCAACAACTGGATCTCGCCGGCGGCGAAGCATTTCGCGGACTTCCGCCAGGCGGACCGCCGCGAACTGGCGGCCCACTACGAGGGCTTGTTCCGTCAGGCTGTCTCACGGTGGCAGGAACACCATCCCGAAGGGGAAGTCGATTTCAACAAACGCGAACGCTACAAAGACGGCGAAGACGAGAGAAAGCTCGCGGATGCCGGCCTCGAAGCATTGCGCAAAGTTCTCTACGAGAAATACGGGCCGTTTCGGCCGCCGGCAGGCTCGCGCCAGTACTTCACCGATGCAGCCGAGGACGAGATCACGCGCATTGAGGAACAGCGCAAGCTTCTCACCGAGGCGACTCCCGAGTATCCAAGAGCGATGGGAGTTACCGAAGGCGACCAAATGGGTGACATCGCGATCCACATTCGCGGAAGCCACTGGACCCTAGGCGACCCGGCGCCGCGCCGCTTCCTGCGAGCCGTCTCACGAGATGAGCCCGAGCCCATCAGCAATGAAGAGAGCGGACGTCTGCAGCTAGCTCGCTGGCTGGCTCGGGATGATCATCCCCTCACGAGCCGCGTGATGGTGAATCGGATGTGGCGCTGGCACTTCGGCAGAGGGATCGTGGGCTCGACCGACAACTTCGGCAAACTCGGCGACCGTCCCACGAACCAGCCCCTGCTAGATTGGCTTGCGCTTCGCTTCGTCAACAGCGACTGGTCGATGAAGCAGATGCACCGCGTGATGATGCTCTCCAACACCTACCGGATGAGCACCGCCTTCAACGCGACGGCCGCCACCGTTGATCCGGAAAACAAGCTCCTGTGGCGCATGCCCCGCCGCCGGCTCGAGGCGGAAAGCATCCGCGACGCCATCATGGCCGTTTCCGGTGATCTCGACTTCGCCACGGGCGGCACACTGCTTGAGAAATACAAACCTCGCCAATACGTCAGCAACACGCGGCAAGGCGGAAACGTCGACTACGACCGCAATATCCGCGCCGTGTACATCCCCGTCGTGCGCAGCGCGATGTACGACTTCTTCCGTTCCTTCGACTTCGCCGACCCTTCTTCGCTGAACGGAGACCGCGGATCGAGTGTAGTCGCGCCGCAAGCGCTGTTCTCAATGAACGGCTCTGTCCCCATGAAACACTCGCGAGAATGGGCGGCGCGTCTTCTGGCGGAACAAGACCTGACCGACGGTGACCGTATCGACGTCGCGTACGAAGAGGCTTTCACGCGGCTGCCTGACGCCCAAGAGCGAGACCGCGCCCTTACATTCATTCACGAAATTGACGCGGCCCTCGCCGACAAAGAGGACGACGCCGTCAAGCGCCGTGAACGAGCCTGGGCGAGCTACTGCCGTACCTTGTTCGGCTCCAGCGAGTTTATCTACCTCGATTAGGCCGGCGTCGATCTATATCTATCCGTGGTAACCATTTGGCAGGCGGCGACGCCCTGCGTTAGAGGATAGAGAACAAGTCGTTCTTCCTTGTCTCGCCACCACACGTAAAGCGTACAATGTGCTAAAGATCGATGCCGCGAGGCAGTCCTAAGAAGACGATCGCGGAACGTAGCTGACCCGGCCTACGTGCCGGGTTTCCTTTTTTGAGTAATGAGCGGAGGAAGCGGGTAACTGACGCGCTCCCCAAAACATGTGGATTAAGCGAATCATTTGGATTGTCGTCGGAGCCGGCCTGCTGTTCTTCGCCGGCATGCGTATCTACGACATACAGCAAAAGCAAGTCGATCCCAGTGCAACGAAGAAGAAGGCCGGTGGCCGTGTCGTGACAGTGGCGATCACCGAGGCGCGCACCGGCAAGTTGAAGGACGTCCTGCTATTGACGGGCGCGCTGAAGCCCAAAGAGCAAGTCGACGTCACCGCGAAGGTCACGGGTCGGCTGGTGAATCTCAACTTTCGAATCGGCGACGCAATCCAACAAGGTGCGCTCATCGCCGAACTCGAGGACGATGAGGTTCAGCAGC
>Ga0302123_10001871_pt1 | contig 14681 bp, 15 predicted proteins | sample CB21_321_MG_FD_203109 | JGI IMG/M metagenome (GOLD analysis project Ga0302123, IMG submission 203109) | Marine microbial communities from Western Arctic Ocean, Canada - CB21_32.1 | ecosystem: Environmental > Aquatic > Marine > Oceanic | place: Canada: Western Arctic Ocean | collected 2017-09-28 | reverse complement strand
GATTACCAGTATGTCGACAATGAGGAAACGGAGGCACGAAAGCGCAACGCCCGCGCACGTGTCCGCGATATTTACCGAATCGACAACAGCGCCAACGTCGCGACCAAAAAAAACCTCCGCGAACTCATTTCCTGGCTCTCCGAAGTCCGCACCGGCACCACTGATCCCGGCCAGAATTCCCGGCTACGCCAAGAGCAGATCGATGCGCTCAATATCATCATGGCTGATGACTCCAAGCGGGAAGCGCTCGAATCCAACCTCAACGTGCTGATCCGGGAACCGATTGTCGATGCGGACGTCAAACAGGAGTTCTTCGACAAGTACCAGAAGTATCAGTTCGTCAACGAGATCGCCATCGATATCGAAGGCAACGTGCCGAAACTGATCAACCTGAATTCGCTGCAGACGCCACAGAGTCTCGCCCGCCAGATAATCAGCAATTCTGCCGACGCCTTTCCGCACTTGCTCAGCGAGGTTCAAGAAGAAGCGGCAATAAGCGCCATCGGTCAGTCGATCGTGCCGAATCTGATGGCGTTGGAGCCGGAAACCGAAGCAGCTCGCCGTGTCACCGTTGCCCGCGTGCCGGAGGTCATCAAGTTGGTAGGCAAGGGCAATGCATTCATCAAGAAAGGTCAACTGATCCGTAACCGCGATCTGGCCCAACTCTACGCCCACGAGATCGCCAAGGAAAACAGCCGCGGCGATACCGAGTACCTGTTGTCTACTATCTGGGCGTTGGCTATAACGATGCTGATCATTCTCCTTGGCGGCATGCTTATCTATCGCATGCGTCCGAACATGTTGAGCAAAGACATGATTCTCATCGCCTTGGTGATCGCCATTACCATGTTTGTGGTCCGCGGCACCGAAATTATTTCATGGTCAATCCACGATGGCAGGACGTTGCTGGTCCTCCCGGGGTTGCCGGTCGCGCTGTCTGCCGTCCTGTTGAGTATTCTGCTCGATGAGAGAGTCGGTATCGTCGTTGGCATTTTCCAAGGCATGCTGTTGGCTGTCCAAAGTACCGAACCGCTGCAAATACTCCTGCTCGCGATGGCCGGTGGCAGCTTAGCCGCCGTATCCGTGCGCCACGCCCGCACCCGCATCCGCACCTTCCGTGCCGGGCTCATGGTTGCTTTAGCAATCTTTGTCATTGCCACTTTTTTCATGCTCAAGCAATCGGCGCCGATTGTCAATTACCTGTGGATTCTCGGCATCGCCCTGGTCAACGGCTTCGCCACGGTACTGCTGGCCAATCTGCTGCTGCCAGTCTGCGAATCACTGTTCGGCATAACTTCGGACATCACGCTGTTCGAACTCGGCGATCTCAATCACGTCCTGCTCAAGCGCCTCCAACTGGAAGCCCCCGGCACCTACCATCACAGCCTCATGGTAGCCACCCTGTCGGAGCACGCTGCTGAGCGCATCGGTGCGAACTCCCTGCTCTGCCGCGTTGCCAGCTATTTTCACGATATCGGCAAGCTATCGAACCCTCTGTACTATACGGAAAACACAGCTGGGAGCAGTGACCGGCATGCCGATTTGACGCCACGCATGAGTGCGCTGGTGATCATCAACCATGTCAAGGAAGGCCTGGAGATGTCGGCCCGGCACAAGTTGCGCAAACCGCTGCGAGATGTCATCGCATCACACCATGGCACCAGCCTGGTGGTTGCCTTTTATAATCGCGCCAAGCAGGAGGAAACCAAGAACAAACCCGTACATGACGAGGACTACCGCTATCCTGGCCCCCTGCCCCGCACCAAAGAGGCCGCAATTATCGCGTTGGCCGACTCTTGTGAGGCTGCCTCGCGCTCGATTGAAAAGCCGACGCCTCAGAAAGTCGACTCTCTAATATCCGAAATTTTCAATAACCGCATCGTCGACGGGCAGCTAAAGAAAGCCGAACTCACGATGGGAGAAGTCAACGAAATCGAACTGTCTATCAAGCAAAACCTCACTACCATGCTGCACGGTCGCGTAGCCTATCCCAAGCTCAAAAAAAATGAGAGTAACTTTATCGAAACGTCTCAGAAAGCATCCGCTGCGGGATCGGCGGCTGATGTTGCGGGTGATAAAACGGGCGATCAGCCTAAGCAGTCTGGACCAAAAATCGAATCCCGGTGAAACGCTCGCCGTCGTCCTGGTCGATACCCCCACAATCACAGCCCTCAACGAATCCTTCCTCGACCACCATAAGCCGACCGATGTCATCACCTTTGATTATCGTGACGACGCGCAGAGCGATAACGCGGTAATCGGCGAAATTTGCGTCTGTGTCGATGTTGCCCTCTCCTGCCCGCGGGCCAAATCCTTGGGCGACGAGGTCTGTCTTTATATCGTCCACGGCATCCTGCACCTCTGCAACCACAACGACATTGCCGCAGAGGACCGTCGACGCATGCATCGTAAACAAAACACGATTATGCGACAATTGCGGAAAGATTTTGTGCTGGCCGATATTTTTTAAGCAACAGAAATTTGCCAGAATACACAATACATACCGGTAACCGATTACCGGGGTTCCAGCAGGAGAAGTGGACACAGCAGCGCGCCGGACCTACTTCGCTTCCAGCATCATCTCACGGAAACGGGCAAAGAGATAACTCGGGTCGTGCGGACCAGGACTGCCCTCGGGATGATACTGCACGGCAAACATCGGGGCGCTGCGGTGACGAACGCCTTCAATGGTCCCGTCGTTGAGATTTGTATGCGTCACTTCCAGCTCAGCTTTGCTCAAGCTGTCGGGGTCGATCGCGAAATTATGATTCTGTGAGGTTATTTCAAAGGCGCCGGTGTCGAGACGGCGAACCGGATGGTTGCAACCATGATGGCCGAACTTCAGGCGATACGTGGAAGCGCCGCAGGCCAAACCAAGAAGTTGATGCCCCAGGCAAATCCCCATGATCGGAACCTTGCCAATCAATTCACGCGCATTATCGACCGCATACTCAACCGCTGCAGGATCAGCCGGCCCGTTGGAAAAAAATACGGCATCAGGCTTCTGCGCCAGGACATCGGCCGCAGTCGTTTCGGCGGGAACAATCGTGACATCCATCTGCGCCAGTCGCAGGTTGCGCAGGATATTCCATTTGATACCGAAATCGTATGCAACCACCTTAGAATCGCACGGCGGCAACTCTTCCGCAATGCCCCAGCTGATAGTCTTTGTACCATCGACATCCCAGGAAAAGGACGACTTGCAGGTGACTCTAGCCGCGTAGTCCTGGCCGTCCAAGCCTTCCCAGTCTCGGGCGCGGGCAACGGCGGCATCCACTGGAGTGTCACCGGTTACACAGAGGCAAGCCTTCAGCGTGCCCTGGTCGCGTAGTTTCGTAGTCAGCGCACGGGTGTCGATGCCGGCGATGGCGGGGATGCTGTGGCGCACCAGGTAGGACGACAGCGATTCGTCGGCGCGCCAACTCTCCGGTTCGTTCATTTCATGGACGATGAAGCCGTTGGGGTACGCACTGCCGGACTCGGCATCGGCGTTATTAACGCCGGTGTTGCCTATTTCAGGATACGTCATGGTGACGAATTGACCGTGATACGACGGATCGCTGAGGATCTCCTGATAGCCGGTCATGCCGGTGTTGAAGACGACTTCACCGACACGATCGATTTCAGCGCCGACCGAATGGCCGCGCATCACGGTACCGTCTTCGAAAGCGAGAAAGGCCTGACGCGCACGTTGCACTTTCCAGTTCCACGACATCTAATTCACCTTCACATAATCTGGTTTTGTGTCTGCAGGGTGTTGCGAGTCAACAGCATTCGGCTGATCTTGCGCTCATCGGCATTGAGGATATTGACATCAAGCCCGGGAACCTGGACATTCTCCATGGATTTCGGGATCCGCCCGAGCACCTTGGTGACATAGCCGCCGATGGTATCGTATTCCTCGTCATCGGAAATGTCCACACCGAGCAGTTCATTGACTTCATCGATGGGCATGCGGGCATCGATTTCAAAGGCACCGCCGGACACGGTTTGATGCCCTGGCGGCTCGTCAGCGTCGAATTCATCCTGGATTTCGCCGACGATTTCCTCAAGGATGTCTTCGATGGTGACGATCCCAGAGGTACCGCCATACTCGTCGATGATCACGGCCAGATGCTTTTTACGCTGGCGAAACTCATCGAGCAACTCGCCGACGTTCTTGGTCTCCGGCACGAATACGGGCTGCTGCAAGATCTGCTCGACATTGTCGGTCGCAGCCAGACGGGAATCATCGAGCAGGTGCTTGGAATAAATGAGGCCGACAATGCTGTCCACGGTGCCGCGATAAACCGGGATTCGGCTGTGTCCGCATTCGACTATATGTGCCTTGGCCTCGCCGATGGAACTGCTTATGTTGAGCGCGTCGATGTCGACTCGCGGTGTCATGATCTCCTTTACCAGAGTCTCGTCGAGGTCGAAGATGCCGCGGATCATGCGACGCTCGTTGTCTTCCAGGCTGCCGTCCTCCTCCTCTTCTGTGGCATCCTGCTCCACCAGGGACATGATCTCGTCCTCTGTGGTGGCGCGAATCTCCTCGTCCCCGTTGTCGCGGGCGCGGGCCAGCCGGTCCTGAAAGCTGTTGATCGGTATGGCTGCGATGCGAAAGGGACCGAGCAAGGGAGCAGAGAATTTTAGAATAGACCAATGATAGGCAGCCACCCAGTGCCCGACGGTTTCGGAGATCAGAAAAAGAACAACGACGAACCCAAGAGCTGCGAATACAGCGTTGGATTCCTGCACCCCGACCTCTACCAGCAACGACTCACTGGTCAGGGCGAAAAGACCGAGATTGATGAAGGAAAGCACGCGGATCGCGATGCGATAGTCGTCGCGATGGTCCAACCAAAGCTCCGCACGGTCAATCAAGCCCTCGTGCTTCGATTGCTCCAGTTTACGAATACCAGCGCGACTGAGGTCGGAAAATGCAGCCCAGACCGCGGTCAACCATGTTCCGATGGCGATAGTGACGGCTATAATCCAAAAACCAGGGTCCATAGTGGGAGAGAGTTTAACCTCGGATCGATTAGAAGTGGCGGCGTACACAACCGTCACCTTGCACTACAGATAGAAGCAATGCAAAGATCCGTGATGTCATGATCATAGGATAATCATGATTTCGACCCACAAATGGCAGGTCTCGTCCGCAACGAGTAATATAGAGCCAGAAGCTTGCGTGTCCACGTCAATTACACAGACAGTTCTGAGCATCTTTGTGCTGGGGCATATTCCTGCCTCTGCAATCATATCGTACGCCATCTTTCCGGAGTGGTACGAACTCTCTCGATATGCAGTGGTACATAAGCCTATCCCCCCAGATCTTGACGTTTGCCCCGGCGCCAGCCATGCCGCCCCATGATTCCTTTGCGCCGGCCAACTCCCCTCTTTGCCAGACTATTGCTCCGCACGCGGGAATGCACCCCGACAAATTCAAATCACCTTTCTACACTATGAGCAGAATACGAAACTGTGTTCATCGGCATGAATCTCCCGAATCCCATCGGGTCTGAGGGCCAGGAATGCCGCACAGTCCGCGGCACGGCCGGCATGAAAGCGGTTGCCAATCAACAAAAGGCCACCGGGCGACAGCTCCGCGACAAAGCGCTGCCACACATCCCGCATGGCATCCGGACGGTTCAACAGCGGGCCGCCGATCAGTCCATTGCACACAATCAGATCCGTCTTCTGCCGCCATGCCAAACTATGGAAGTCACCAGCCACAAAGGCGACTTCGACCTGGTCGTCAACTATCGGGTATTCGTACTTCGAGCCCACATTCCGGAATGCCCATTCCAGATGGCTTGTGTTGCGATGGCCGGCAAGCCATGATTCCAGCGGTTCCAGAGTTATCCCCACGACCAGCGACCCCGGCGGCAGCAGCGTCGCCAGCTCCCAGGTCCCCTGCCCTGTCCCACACGCGTAGTCCACGGCAAACCTCGCTTTTTCACTGTGCTGCAACCAGTCGCGCAACGCCCGTTGCTGTTCGGGATATCGCCCGGCTGTTGTGCCATGCTGCAGCGGCGCGGCCAACACACAAGCAAGCGACCACAAATCGTCGGACGTCCAGGTCAACCGTCCGGCAACCGGTGGTGGCAACGTTGCCCATAGGTCGGGCAGCGAAGCTGGTGGGCGGCGCAGGCTGGCAGGTACCCAGGCGGAAAATGCATCAGCCTTGAAGGTTCCCGGCAGCACGTCACTGAGCACGGAAGCCAGGTCCCAGGCATATTCGGAGACGGGAAGAAAGTGCTCGTAGACCGAGCGGATCGCGTCCGTCAGAATCAATCCAGGCGCCCAGAACGGTAACGGTGCGTGGCGGGAAAAAATCGTTTCACGCTGCGCCCACTTGTCGTTGAACAGCGCCAAGCGCATCTTTTGGTGATCGCTCATTCCGGGTCGATCTTGTGTTATAGAGTTGATCGCCAAATTCCCAATACCCGGGCGGTCTGGCGTTTATTATTGCCGGTGAGGTCATAGACATACTGACAATGTCGGCGGACAGCGGTCTCGAGTGTCAGGCCATCGCTATCGGGCACCGGCGGCGCAGGTTCGCTGTCAGCGCGGCTCTGCGGCGCACGGTTCCCGGCACTGCCCCGTTGGTCGTCGAGGATGACATGCTCCGGCATGACGGTGTCGCCGGTGGTGAACAGGACAACCATCCGAATGACGCGATGCAACTCACGCAGGTTACCGGGCCCTTCGTAGGCCTTGGGCCGATCCAGCGCATCGGGATCGATGCCCGCGATTGTCTTGCCGGCGTCAGCAGCGGTCCGGTTCAACTCGCCGGCAATGAGGCCGTCCAGATCTTTCCGCCGCTGAGGCAGCGGCGGCAGGACCAGCGCCAAACCATTGAGGCGATGATAAAGATCTTCGCGGAATTTCCGTTCACGTGTGAGTTGGCGCAACGGGCGGTTGGTTGCAGAGATTATACGCACATCTGCGTCGTGCGTGAGTCCGGCACCGAGTCGCTCAAACTCCCCATACTCAATGGCGCGCAGGATCTTGGCTTGAGCCATCGGGCTCATGTCGGCAATCTCATCAAAGAACATGGTGCCTTTGTGGGCGACTTCGAATTTGCTGCGGAGTTGATTGGCCGCACCGGAAAGCTCCCTCTCATGACCGGACAACTGACTTTTCCAGGAGCGTATCGGTCATCGCGGAGGTATTGAACGAAACGAATGTTTCGGCGGCACGGTCGGAGGCATTATGGATGGCTTGTGCCAGCAGCGTCTTGCCGGTCCCGGTTTCGCCCTCCAGCAGGATAGGAATATCGGTATTCGCCGCTTCCCGCGCCAGACCGCCCGTCATGGCGGGTCTTTACTGACGACATCGTCGAGGACGAATTTTGCGATGCGTTTGCGATCCTTCAAACGGCGTCTCGTTCGCGATCAGTCGGTGTCGTTATGGCCAGGCACATGCTCGACCAAAACTCCGTGAAAACTGCCGACCGCAACCTTGCTGGAAAACCTCAGCGGCACACGGAATTCGTCGTCCGACAGCCAGATTTTCAGTTTTGCATCCTTGCTCTTGCGAAACACACCACCGACCTTCGACATATCCGGTTCCAGCAACAACGCGGAGACGTTTCCGTCACGGGTTAGCAGATGTGTTTTCTCGACAGAATCCAAGCGGCCGGATTCGCAGCGCTTGCCGTCGGTCACCGGAATCTTGTAATCGGCGGTTCCATCCGGGTCAATGCAGCGGAAGGCGTACATCACCGACAACGGGTCGAACGTTCCCGGTTCAATAGCAACAGGCTTGCGGGTGCGGTCGTAGTTGGTGTACTGCGAAGTCATACTTTCCCAGTCAAAAACCACTTTGATATCACGCATACTGCCGCCCTCCTGCTGTTTCTTACGGTAGTAAAGCGAGCGCGAAAAGTCAGCCGCGGCGAAACCGTCGACACGGTCACGCACTTTATAAACAGCGTCGACGAAGGAGTTGGTTCTGGCAGTCATGACGAAGTGATAGGCTTCTTCCCCATCGACCTCGGTCATTGGCAGGACTTTGAAGGTGACTTTTCCCGCCGGGACAACACCCCACATCAAATGATAGGTCAGACATTCGCCCGGAAAGAACGGAACATTTTCCGCAAAGGAGGTTGACGGGAAAGCAACTGAGTAGAAAACAAAAACTGCGCAGAGGCAAAACACACGGTTAATCATTTGCAGTCCGGCTTTGCGCATGACATTCGTTTACAAGAAGTACCAGAATGCAGCGACGTGCAGCCGGCGGAAGCGCTTACAATTATCCAACTCCGGGCACTTGTCAATACCGCTCACTCCGGCTTGTCGTCATAATCTTTCGGAACGTCGTCCCCGGTCAGACGTCGTTCCCGGAGTTTCGCGTACTTGTTGAACGTGGCAAAAGCGGTGTTGGCCGCGATCACCAGTCCGGGGATACCGTCAAGGAACCCGAGGCGCAACACATAATCCCTCACAAACCCCAGAACCGGATTGCCGATCAACCGCACCAGTGAGCAGCGACATCCCCGTTCCTCGAGGTCAGAGGCACCGATGGTCGAATACTTGTCGAGCGTCCGCAACTGATCACCGATGTCCTCGTACGTATAATGATAGTAGAAGTGCCGCAGACCATTGACATCGCCATCGACCTCAATGCTGGCGTGCAAGCCGCCTTCCCAGCGACTGTGTTGCCGATTGTACAAGCGGATCTCGGAATCACGCCCCCAGGCACCATGCAAAATCCACCGGCCAAGAAAAAACGTGCGGCGACGGACGCTGTAACCGAGGACCGAATCGTCCGCAGCCACTCCGCTGCAGAGTGTTTGGATTTCATTTGCCAATGACGGCGAGATCTCTTCGTCGGCATCGAGGAACAGGACCCAGTCATGGGTGCACTGGTTCTGGGCAAACTGGTATTGATCTCGGAAGCCCGGCCATTGGCGCTCGATCACACGGGCGGTGGCTGCTCGGACGATCTCCAGAGTACCGTCAGTACTGCCGGAATCAACGACAACCAGTTCGTCGGCGAAGGCAACGCTGGCCAGGGCACGCTCGATCGTACGCGCATTGTTAAACGTCAGCATGTAGGCCGAGACTGGTCGCATAAACGGGCTCGGTTGACTGGAAAGGGAAACGCAATCGTCAACCTGATCCGAATTGGATTGACGATTTTTTGACGAAACGGTTACGGCTCTGCCGACCTGTTCAATACGTGGCGCGTCCGCCAGTCAGGTCAAAAATAAAGCCGGTGTTGAAGCTGGTCTCCGGCGACACGGCGTAGGCTGCCGTCGCGGCGGCTTCTTCCAGCGTGCCGGTGCGTTTCATGGGAATGCGGTCGGTCATGTACTTGACCATAGCGGGATCGGCAGCATCGACCATGGCCGTCTGGATCACGGCCGGTGCCAAGCCGTTGATCGTGACGCCGCTTTCGGCGTATTCCTTGCCCAACCCCTTGACCAGGCCCACGACACCCGCCTTGCTGGCGGTGTAGCCTGCCATGCCAGGGTTGCCGTCCTTGCCGGCGATCGAAGCAACCAGCAGGATGCGCCCATAGCCGCGCTCGAGCATCGGCGGCAGACAATACTTAGTCATCAGAAACGAGCCGCGCAAGTTAACCTTTACCACCTGATCGAACACGTCGACATCGTATTCCACCGCCTTGACGTTGGTCTGGCCGACGATACCGGCGCAGTTAATCATTATATCAAGACGCCCGTGGGCATTTACGACCCCGGCAATGGCATCGCGCACGGATGCCTCGTCGCCGACATCGACAGCAGTACTGCCGACGCTGCAGCCACGTTCGGCGAACTCCGCAACAGCGGCCTCGCGAGTGCTGTCGTTGGAGTCGAAGATGCAGACTGTGGCACCTTCGTCTACGAGCCTGTCGACCATTGCCTTGCCCAAGCCGTCGGCGCCGCCTGTGACGATGGCAACCTGATCGCTGAATCGATTGAAATTCATTTCGTAATCTCCTTTTTATTCGGCTGCAACGCAGGTCTGCCGTTGGCTGCCAAGCCCTTCGATAGCGAGTTCCACGACGTCGCCCACACCGAGAAATTCAGGCGGGCTCATGCCCAGTCCGACGCCCGAGGGCGTTCCCGTCGTCAGCACGTCACCTGGTTCGAGCGTAAAAAAGTGCGACAGATAACGGATGATCTCGCAAACGTCGAAAATCATCGTCTTGGTATTGCCGCTCTGCTTTCGCACGCCGTTGACGTCGAGCGTCATCGAAAGGTTCATAGGATCGGCTACTTCGTCGGGCGTCGCCATGAACGGGCCAAGCGGGTTGAACGTATCGCAGGACTTGCCCTTGACCCACTGTCCCCCGCGTTCGAGCTGGAAGGCGCGCTCGGAGACATCGTGGGAAACGCAATAGCCGGCGATGTGGTCGGCTGCCGCTTCCCCGCTCGCAACGTAGCTGGCGGTCTTGCCAATGATTACGCCAAGCTCGACCTCCCAGTCGGTCTTTTCGGCGTTGCGCGGGATCGTCACGTTGTCATACGGACCAATGACAGTGTTAGTCGCCTTGAAAAAAACGATCGGCTCCGGGGGAATCTCCAAGCCGGACTCCCGGGCATGCTCTTCGTAGTTCAGACCAATGCAAACAACTTTGTACGGGCGTGCGACACAGGAACCGAGGCGGGCATCAGCGGGTGCATCGGGCAACTCATCACCACGGCTGGCGAGGATGTCGGCGAGCTTTGCCAACCCGTCGTTTTCGAAAAAATCGCTATCCCAGTCGCTGAATGCACCGGACAGATCTTTGCGGACACCGGAATCGAGGAGAACCCCGGGTTTTTCTTGGCGGAATTCACCGAAGCGGATCAGTTTCATTGCTGGACCATTGGCTGCAGGTTGGCGTGATAGTTTTCAGAATTGAGGGGCTAACGGTACCGCCACAAGCCTGAAAGTCAATGGGGATAGGGGGTGTTCAGGTGTCAGGATTCAGATATCAGAGAAAACAAACCATCACCCGCGTCGGGACTCCATTACACCCGTGATTATGGGACCGCACCTGCGAGATCATTCCCCCGACAACCCCGGGATTTCCATGTACCGCCGATTGTCCTGGCAGGCAATCTGGCCGCCATCTACGATAACGGCTTGCCCGGTCATGAAGGATGAATCACGACCAAGCAGGAAAGCAATGACACTGGCGATTTCATCAGCATCGCCGTAGCGGTTCATCGGAATCTGCCGAGTGTATGCGGCCTTGAAGAGGGGGTCTTCTATTGAGAGGTCGCCGGGTGTACTGATCACCCCGGGGCACACGGCATTGACGCGAATTCCATCCGCCGCCAGCTCGCCTCCTGCCGTTCTTGTCAGGGCCAGCAGTGCCGCCTTTGATGCGTCATAGGCGCTGCAGCCCGTACTCGAACGAAAGGCATTGCGACTGACAACGTTGACGATAGCCCCACCGCCGGCGGCTGCCATAACGGGCGCGATAGCGCGAATGAGCGCGAAAGGCGCCGTTGTATTGACGGTAAAGGCAAGCTGCCACACGTCGTCGGTCAATTCAGTGATGCGTCCACCGGGCCAGACGCCGGCGTTGTTGACCAACCGCGAAATCGGGCCGTGCTGCTCGGTCAGTTCGGCAACCAGCGCGGCAATGGCTTCGCCGTCGCTCAGATCAAATGGCACCGGCAAAACGTCGCCACCGAGTTCAGCCTGCAGTTCATCCAGCGAATCTTCATTGCGATCAAGTGCAATGACACGACAACCGTCCTGCAGCAACCGTGCGGCAGTCGCCCGGCCAATCCCCTGGGCCGCACCAGTCACCAGCGCCACAATTTTTTCATCAGCCGCCATCAACTCCTCCACTCTTCAGTTCTCAACATTTAACTTTTGAACTTTTCACTCAGCGCATCAACAGGCCGCCGTTGATCTCGACAATCTCGCCGGCCATGAACGAACTCCCGGGTGACAGCAGTAAAAGTGCAAGCTCGACGACCTCGTCCGCCTGCCCCATCCGTCCAACCGGCGTCAACTTGTTCAAAAAGGCTGCGACTTCCGGTGTCGCCCGACCTTCCTGCATCGGGGTGTCGACGACGCCGGGGGCAAAGCCATTTACCCGAATCCCATGCGGCGCCAGCTCACGAGCCAGGCCGCGCGTAAATGTGTGTACGGCGGACTTCGCTGCAGCGTAGGGTACGGTTCCACCACCGCCGCCGGTATGCCCGGCGACCGACCCGACCGTGACGATGGCGCCTTCGCCCTGTGGAATCATCCGCTTCGCCGCTTGCTGGCAACACAGAAAAACACTGGTGGCGTTAACCCTGATCATTTGGTCCCACTCCGACAGCGGACATTCTGCCACAGGGTTCTTTTCCATCCATTCGCCGGCATTGCAGACAATCATATCAAGTTTACCGCCGAAGGTTTCATCGACAGTGGAGAACATTCGCTCCACGTTTTCCGGATCACCGACATCCGCCTGCAGAACCAGTCCGCTGCCACCGGCACCGTCGATTTCTTCCTTGATCGCTTCGGCTGCAGCCTGGTTGCGATTGTAGTTGATGCCGACGTTCGTTCCGGCACGGCCGAGTGCCAAGGCAATTGCACGCCCCATGCCCGAGCTGGCACCGGTCACAATCGCAGTCCTGCCTTTGAACCAGTCCATGTTCGTCATCGTTGTGTACCCTTCATTATTTGACCACGTCCTCGAACTCTTCGAACAGTTCGACACTGATTCCATCCGGGTCCAGGGCATAGACAGCGCGAGCGACGGTGACTCCGTCACGGACCACATCGACCGGTGGGTTGATCGAACCGTACCCGCCAGCAACGAGCTTTTCGTAGAGCGCATCGATATCGTCAACCTCATAGGCGCAATGCGAGGACCCGACATAGTGATTGCGCTGTTCGCGCGGAGATGAAGGCGGGTTGATGTACTGGATCAGTTCGAGTATGAAATCATTCACCGGATGCCGCAGCAGCGCCGTGATGATATGCACGTTCTCGTAGCCGAGTATCACATCGTAACTGGGCAGTTCCTTGCGCTCACTCACGCGGAGTTCCTCGAACCCCAGCGTATCCCGATAAAACTTAAGTGACGACTGGACGTCCGACACGGTGAACCCGTGGTGGTGGATCATCTTAACAGCCATAAGGTTTCTCCTGGTGATTCAACTGCGGGTGGAAGATGCAAGTGGTAAGAGTGACTGTCGCCTGAGCATTAAACACTCGGTGGCCCGACATTGAAGACAATCGTCTTCAGATCGCTCATGAAATCCAAAGTATGCCGGCCGCCAATACGGCCGACACCGCTGCTATTCGAGCCCATGCCGCCGAAAGGCAGGTGATGCTCCCAGAAATGCGGCCAGTCGTTGACGATTGTGGTGCCCGAATTCAGCTGTTCGGCCCATTCCCAGGCGCGGGTAACGTCCTTGGTAAAGACCGACGACGAGAGGCCGAGATCACACGCATCGATATAGGCCCACGCTTCGTCGTCATTCTTGAAGCCGGCGATCGGTGCGATCGGGCCGAAGGTCTCTTCCTTGTTCACCAGCGAATCGATCGAAAAGTCAGTCAGCACGGTGGGTTCGTAGAAAAAGCCTGGCCGATCCGGGCGTTTACCGCCGGCCACCACTTTTGCCCCTTTCGCAAGGGCGTCATCCAAATGCAACGTCATCTTCTCGACAACGCCCATGTTGTTCTGCGGGCCCATGTTGACGGACTGCTCGCGCGGATCGCCGAGGATCCAGTTCCCGGCCTGTTCGACCATCGCCTCGACCAACGCGTCCTTGATGCTGTCGTGCACAAAAATACGCTCGGCACAGGAACACACCTGCCCGGCCGCGTAGTAGCACGCGGCAGCTATGCACGGTGCAATTTCCTGTGGATCAGCATCCTCCAGCACCACGATCGGGCCGTTCCCGCCAAGCTCAAACAGCCGCGGCTTCAATCCGCAGCGCGCAGTGATTATGCGCGCCGTCTGCGGGCTGCCCGTCATGCCGACAGCGTGGGTGCCCGGATTGACGACCAGCTCGTCGCCCACCTCGGCGCCCGGGCCGGTAATCAGATTAATTACGCCCGGAGGCAGATCTGTAGCCGCAATACACTTCATCAACTCTACAGCAGTTGCCGCCGCTGTCGGCGCGGGCGACCAGCAAACAGCGTTGCCCATGACAATCGCGAATGGCAGGTACTCACCGGGAATAGCCGCCGGGAAATTCCAGGGTGTCAGGCAGGTAATGACGCCGCGTGGTTGGTGGAACGTCAAGACTCGTTTCGTCGCATCCGCACAGGGCTTCGTGTGTGCCTCGAAGTATTTTGCCTGTTCCGCAGCCACCAGCCATGGCGTGTTCGACTCGCCAGCCTCGTCATTGGCTTCGCCGTGGAACGGCTTGCCGAGTTCTGTACAGAGAATATCACGGAGATCTTCCGTGCGCTGACCGATTGCCTCCGCAACGGCCGTCGCGGCAGCGCACCGGTCCCACAGCGGCACCTTGCGCCAGGACTTGGCCGCTTCGTTGGCAGCCGCAATAGCGCGTTGCGCGTCTTCACGTCCGCCCTTGGCTATTTTCCCGAAAGGCTCACCGAGTGCCGGGTCGATGGCATCGTAGGTTTCACCGGAGGCAGCGTCGCACCACCCGCCGTTTATATACATCTGATAGTTATTCATTAAGAGTCCTGTAGAAAGTGGTTCATTGATTATATTTTGCAGGGCATAAGTTCCCCCAAGGTTGGGAGCTATTCAAGTCTATCAGCCCTTCCTCT
>Ga0302123_10001869_pt1 | contig 14690 bp, 11 predicted proteins | sample CB21_321_MG_FD_203109 | JGI IMG/M metagenome (GOLD analysis project Ga0302123, IMG submission 203109) | Marine microbial communities from Western Arctic Ocean, Canada - CB21_32.1 | ecosystem: Environmental > Aquatic > Marine > Oceanic | place: Canada: Western Arctic Ocean | collected 2017-09-28 | reverse complement strand
AGTATTTCTATATAGCGCATCGGGGGTGCCAGGGCCACTGGGGTGGTATGGGTTATCATGTATGACTCCCGCACAGGATAGGGGATACATACTGTCAACCACTTATATATATATCAACCACCCTCACAACGGTATTGATAAATAACACTTGCAATATCGCGTATTATTATATACACTCAGACATCATAGTGTATAGGTTTACCCCCGCATACGTTATACTTGTTATACCACACGTTGACATGTTTGTCAACTGATTTCTACTGCAAGGAGTAAGATTTATCGTGGCATCATCAAAAAATAGCTTGACAAATAACATAAAATCCGTACAACTATATAAAGATACGGGAAAACTCTTATTAGAACGCTTCTACTGGTCGTTGAGAACGGGTGAACTGATTGACCCTATAGATCTCCCAACCAGCGACGTATATTACATATGGATAGCCCTTAAGCTTCGCCTATCAGACCCCACTCTCCCATTGGGAAAGGTTGCGGAGTCTCTGTACTTAGAAGGGTACACAAATCGTAATGGCAATCTTATCTACTACTACGATGATGATGACGACGATGATGACGATGAAGAAGAGGAGGGCGTAGATGCGTTCGAGGCGATCATCTGATAAAGAGGCATTTAAGAAGTGGCGACAGCAGCGGCCTTTCTTAGCCCCCATGGAAGTATTAGCGGAGGCGTGGTTTATATGGGGTCCAAAGGTTGCCAATTGGATGTCCAGTGAGATGGGGCCGGAAGGCGAGGAGAGAAATACCCTTGACACTTTGCTTGGGCGTGGTGGTGGAAGAGGAGGAGGAGCAGCGGCTAAGAGAGAGGCGGCTCGGAACCGGGCGGCGGCTCGGGCTGATAAGGTTGAGGCAGACAATGCAGAGATAAAAAGCGAAGCAGTAGCCCGGGGGAAACTTATACGACAAGCAGAAGCAGCAGCTCTGGCGAAGCTCAAAGCAAAACGACGACCACGCCCAGCAGTGAGCCCCTCCCCTTCCCCTTCCCCTTCCCCTTCCCCCTCCTACTCCTTCTCATCGGACCAGGGCGAAGGGACACTGCTGGACACCGGCCATCCACCACAAGAAAGACAACCGCCGCCCCGCTCCCGCACGGAGCCACTGGGTTTATTAGAAAGGGTCCGGTCTGCGTGGGATACAGCAATTTCTCTGCAGCACTTAGAGATAACCGATCATCCCGATGGGAGACCTGATCTACGTAGAGGAGGGCTTGCCTCCCCCACCAGTAAAAAACAGAAAGACCGTGCTAACAGGGTTGCCCAGGAATATAAGAATAGTAAGCGGACAAGAAAAGGTATTATCCAGAAGAAAGAGATGATGACTAATGGTAGAAAAAAGAGAACTAAGCGATAAACAGCAGAAGTTCTTAGACGCGCTGTTTGAGGAAGCCAATGGCAACTTTAGGGCGGCTATGGATACGGCTGGTTACAGCAAAGGTACGAAGCCTATGTTGGTTGTCTCCTCCTTGAGGGAAGAGATAATTGAACTGACCCAGACTTACTTAGCTGCCAACGGCCCCCTCGCTGCCGTAGCAATGACGGGCGTGATTACGGACCCTACTGCTTTGGGCAACCGGGATAGGCTGTCGGCTGCTCGTGAGATCCTCGACAGGACCGGCATCGTGAAAACAGAGAGGGTGTCTGTTCAAACAGATTCGGGTGGCCTATTCATCATGCCCCCTAAGAAGCCCGACAACAACAGCCACGATGATGGGTGACCTACGATGGGTGATGGCGACGGCGGAGGATGGACACCAATTGTAAGGCGATCTCGCCAGATACCGTTTGGATATAAACAAGACCCCGACGACGATAGAGTTCTTCTTCCGATCCACGAACATCTGGATAGACTGGTGGAGGCCAAGGCATATTTAAAGACGTGCAGCTATAGGGAGGTGTCCGCGTGGTTGTCCGTCAAGACGGGTAGGCCTATCACTTTCCAGGCTCTTCACAAATTAATAACCAAGGAGAAGAAACGAACCAATGTCGCAAAGCTCTTCCGATATTATGCCACCAAAGCCAAAGAGTACGCGGAAACGGAAAGGCGTATCCAAGAAGGCATCATCTACGTCCCGGATAGTAAAAAGCCCAATCCTCTCGACACCAGTTGGGCCGACGACATCCTTATCGCCCCCGTCGAAGGGGGAGGTGGGGGAGGAGGAGGATAATAGGCACGTTGTATTTCGACCAAACCCGGGGCCACAAGAGAATTTTCTAACCTCCCCTGAGCGGGAAGTGCTGTACGGAGGGAGCGCGGGCGGAGGGAAAAGTTTTGCTCTTCTGGTTGACCCCCTAAGATTTTGTAGCTACGCCGGGCATTCTGCCTTAATCCTACGAAGGACTAACGATGAACTTAGGGAGCTGATACATAAATCTAGTGAGGTATACCCAAAGGCCTTTCCAGGGGCCAAGTGGTCTGAGCGTAAGTCTCAGTGGACATTTCCTTCGGGCGCGAGAATTTGGCTTACATACTTGGAGCAAGACAAAGATGTGCTTCGATACCAAGGCCAGAGTTTTACGTTTGTGGGGTTTGATGAGCTTACGCAATATCCGACGCCGTTTCCGTGGGACTATCTTAGATCGCGCCTAAGATCCACGGACCCCAACATCCCCGTATATATGCGGGCCACCACTAACCCGGGAGGGCCGGGACATGCGTGGGTTAAAAAGATGTTCATTGATCCTAGCCCATCCAATGCTCCTTTTTGGGCTACAGACATAGAATCCAGTACCGTGCTGAAATACCCGAAGGGGCACAGCAGAGAAGGTAAGCCTCTTTTCAGGCGCTTGTTTATTCCTGCCAGCCTGAAAGATAATCCGTATCTTTTTAATACGGGCGAATATGAGACAATGCTGCTGTCGCTTCCAGAAGTTCAGAGGAAGCAGCTTCTATACGGAAGTTGGGATGTGGCGGAGGGGGCCGCGTTCACGGAGTTCGATAGAAGTATTCACGTAATTGATCCGTATAAGATCCCATCTGGGTGGCGTAAATTTAGAGCATGTGACTACGGGTACGGCTCCTACTCTGCAGTTCTATGGTTTGCAGTGACCCCAGACAATACCTTGGTCATATATAGGGAACTGTACGTAAGTAAGGTGCTGGCCGTAAATTTGGGCCGGGCTATTATGGAAATAGAGAAAGACGACGGCGCTATCTCCTACGCTGTTTTAGACTCTTCGTGTTGGCATAAGAGGGGAGACACGGGCCCTAGCTTGGCGGAACAAATGAACTTAGAGGGGTGCAGATTTCGCCCGTCTGATAGGAGCAGGGGAAGCCGGGTAAGTAGTAAGAACGAGATACACAGGCTCCTACAGGTGGATGAGGACACAGATCTTCCGGGTCTTCAGATATTTAATAATTGCACCAATTTAATATCGCAATTGCCCATACTACCGGTGGATAAGAAGAATCCAGAAGATATTAATACGAACTCAGAAGACCATCTTTACGATGCACTACGGTACGGGGTCCAATCTAGGCCGGTCCATAGGAACCTATTTGATTTTGGGTCACCTACTTCCCCTACTGATTCTTTTAAACCCTCTGACTCTGTTTTCGGATACTGAAAGGTAAGGCATGGCACAAGACGCACACGGCATTGACTCCAACGAGAGTTCCTACATGGACGACTCTGAGGGGGGCTCTGCGGACTCCACCACGAATGCCCTCGCAGATTACGTAAATCAACAGTACAGTAGGGCAGAAGACGCCAGATACGCGGATGAGAACAGTTGGATTAAGGCGTACAAGAATTATCGGGGTACATATAGCGCCGATGTGCAGTTCTTGGAGACTGAGAAGTCGCGAGTATTCGTTAAAGTGACAAAAACTAAGGTGTTAGCGGCCTATAGCCAGATTGTGGACGTTCTACTGGCTAATAATGAGTTTCCTCTCACCATCAACCCCACAGCTTTGCCCGAAGGCGTCGCTGAATCCGTACATTTTGACCCCGCCATGTCCGAGGACGCCGATATTCCAGAAGCTCCGCTGGATTTGGTCGGATATGAGGGCGATGGTAGAATTCTGCCCCCTGGTTCCACCATGGATAGTCTCCTGGCTGAGAGACTGGGCCCCCTAGGGGAAATGTTAGAAGATATCCCCGTTACAGAGGGCCCGGGGATCACGCAGACCTCCATTACGTACCATCCAGCCATGATTGCTGCCAAGATGATGGAGAAACAGATCAAAGACCAGTTAGAGGAGTCTAAAGGGGCCACACATCTGCGGCATTCGGCGTTTGAATGCTCTCTATTTGGTACTGGTGTGGTCAAGGGCCCGTTTGCTACTACGAAAGAGTACGCGAAGTGGGATGAAGAGGGTAATTACACCCCAGTAAAGAAGACCGTTCCAGAAATATCGTATGTGTCGGTGTGGAACTTGTACCCGGACCCCAATGCTTCCACAGTTGATGATTGTGATTACGTCATTGAGCGCCATAAGCTGACTCGCTCCCAATTGAGGGCCCTGAAGAACCGTCCATTCTTCCGTGAGTCCGCTATTGAGGAAGCCCTGGACCTGGGCGAGAACTATGATGTCAAATGGTGGGAGAGCGACCTCCTAGAAACAGCCAATGGCGGGAATGCAAATGACTACGGTGGAAACCGGTTTGAAGCCCTTGAATTCTGGGGGGTCATGGATCGGGAGATTGCGGAAGAGTCTGGCATCGAGATCCCCAGTGAGTATGAGGACGAGGACGAGCTGCATGTAAACGTGTGGGTGTGTAATGGTGAGGTTCTAAGGTTTGTGCTCAACCCCTTCCTGCCCCGCCGCCTACCTTTCGCCGCTGTTCCCTACGAAGTAAACCCGTACTCCTTCTGGGGCATCGGGGTTGGCGAGAATATGGACGATACGCAGACCCTCATGAATGGTTTCATGCGTCTTGCTGTAGATAATGCAGTTCTGTCAGGTAATCTGCTGATTGAAGTGGACGAAACCAACCTAGTACCGGGTCAGGACCTCACCGTGTATCCGGGTAAGGTCTTCCGGCGTCAGGGTGGCGCTCCGGGTCAGGCAATCTTTGGGACCAAGTTCCCTAACGTCTCTGCTGAGAACATGCAGTTGTTCGATAAGGCTCGTGTACTTGCCGACGAGTCTACTGGCATCCCCTCTTTCTCACACGGCCAGACAGGCGTCTCAGGAGTGGGCAGAACCGCCGCTGGCATCTCCATGTTGATGGGCGCAGCCGCTGGTTCTATTAAGACGGTCGTAAAGAACTTCGATGACTATCTGCTACAGCCGTTGGGTGAGGCGATGTTCGCCTTTAACATGCAATTCAATTTCAACGAAAACATTAAGGGGGATCTAGAGATCCGGGCACGGGGCTTAGACAGCCTTATGCAGAATGAAGTGCGCTCTCAGAGGCTCCTGTCGTTCCTGCAGATTACCAGCAACCCTATCCTGGCTCCATATGCAAAATTCCCCTTCATTATACGGGAGATCGCAAAGAGCATGTCCCTAGATCCTAATAAAGTAACCAATACCCCGGAGGAAATGATTCGTCAAGCATACCTGATGCAGCAGATGGCCCCTGAGAGCCCCGCTGGCGGCGTTCCTTCCCCAGGTGACCTGACAGGTGCCGGAGGTGGCAACATCGGCGTCGGTGGCGTCCCCCTGCCAGGAGAGGCGCAGTTCACAGGGGAGGGACAACCCCCCGTAGGCGCACCCCCACCAGCGCCTCCCCCGCAGCCTACCCAGCAGCAGCAGCAGCAAGCACCTATGAATGCGGGTCTGCCCCCGGGTATGTTGCAGTAGCGTGTATGCTACTTATAATAGACAAGAAGCACATCGTTCTATTGCGTGTTTTTTATTATATGCCGGACTACACTAGTATACTTCAGGAGTTTCAGTGGCAGACACTTGATGTTCACCCTTTCTATCCTAGGGTTAACAGATTTCTGAACTACTGGAGGAAGAACATAGATGCAGTTATTGCAGACATTGAAATGAGCAGGATATAAATGGAGTACGTAGATCTGAAGCCTATGGTTACCAGTGGGGAGCCGTATGATAGGTATGAAACATATTTGAAAGAATTGAAGGAGAAGGCACTGCTCAATCTATCTTCTGCAAATGATCTTCAAGAAATATACCGGCACCAGGGGCACATTGCTTGCCTTATCCATCTACTGAGTTTGAAGTCGCGAATACAAGCTGACTCGCGTAAGGACAAATTGTAATGGCCACTCCTCCCATTCCTCTTCCTCGTCCCCTCGAGGGCAGGTCACCTCCTCTTCCGGTCCCTCGCCCAGAAGGACTAGGTCGCCCCCCCTTGACGGCCTTGGATATGTACGACCAGAGACGTAGCGGCCTGACTAGGTTTGCGGATAGTGCGCTAGGTACGTGGACGGAAGCCGATAATAAGTACGGGTGGAAGGTACTGCAATCGTCCCCTTACATGCTACCCACTTCCGTAGCCTTCGGGCTTATTAAAGGCATAGGTAAGATGGGGGGAAATTTTGCTGCTCTCTTCGGTGCCGTACCACAAAAAGAAGTAGACAAATTCTTTGCAGAAGCCGACAAGCAATTCGGTGATTTTAAAGTTTGGGCGATGGGCGACGACGAACGTGGTCGTAAATCATTTGAGATTGCCCAGGGCGCTGGGGAGATTGGGGCTTTCGTAGTGCCCGCTCTAGGATTTGCCCGTATATTGAGTGTGGTTACGGGGGCCAGTCCTCTTCTCGCCACTGCCAGTGCGGACGCCTTTCTTTCTTTTGGGGGCCTATCCCCTGACGATCAGAACATGTTTAATCTTATCAAAGATATATCTGAGAGTGACGATCCTAAAAGTACCAATTTATTAAACGATATTGCTGACCTACTTGCTACGGATAGAGAAGATAACGAATACACCAACCGGGCACGTAACGTGGCGGAAGCCCTGGTATTTTATCTTCCGGCTCAGGAGTCGCTCAGATTCCTAAACAAAGTTCGCGCCTCTTTTGCAAAAGGCAGAGAGACGGAGCAGAAGGTTCGTCAGTTTATCAGCGGTGCGCAGCCTGAGACACAGAAGAAACTCGCCGCACGATTGGAGCCTACTAAAGGTGACCCTGATGCAGTAGGTGTGGACATTGATTCCGCAGAAGCCTCCGTAAAACCTCTGCCTGGAGATGCTGATGAGGCGCTCCTGCAAAAGGCTCAGGACGGAGATGCGAAGGCGCAGCACAATCTTGGTGTGATGTACGACATCGGCGAAGGCGTCACTCAGGATTATGCTGAAGCGGCGAAGTGGTATCGCAAGGCGGCTGAGCAGGGAAATGCGAAGGCGCAGGACACTCTTGGTGCGATGTACGACAACGGTATCGGCGTCACTCAGGATTATGCTGAAGCGGCGAAGTGGTATCGCAAGGCTGCTGAGCAGGGGCTTGCGTCTGCGCAGTACAATCTTGGTGTGATGTACGACTACGGCTACGGCGTCACTAAGGATATCGTTGAAGCGGAGAAGTGGTTTAGTAAGGCTATCCTGGCTCCTCCTCCTCCTCCTCCTCCTCCCCCATCCATCAGTGCCCAGATGGGAGATCTCGGATTAGGGCTTCCTCCGACGCCAGCGGGAGACAACTTGGCAATATCCGCCGTTGCTAAAAAAGTGGAAGCACTACCCGGTGAGGCACAAACGTACAGCCCCACGTCAGCGTTGCAGTTCTCCGTACCTGAAGCAGATAGCTACGGTATAGTTCTTCTAGATAGTAAAGGTAGAGTTCTTTTAAGGAAGCCAAAGAACAACTACGGAGGCTACGCTTACACTTACGCGAAGGGGGCCCCAGAGCCGGGGGAAACTCCTTTACAGACGGCACTAAGGGAGGTGCTGGAAGAGACGGGGGCGAAGGCAGAGAATATCGAAATAATAGGGGGCCTGTCCACCGCCTATCCAGGAACTGCCGGATCTAAGTCTTCATTCTTCGTGGGACGCCTTAAGAATGAGGGCGAGTTGGATCTGAACCCCGATTTGCCCGAAACGGAGAAGCTCATATGGAAAAGCCCCTTCGAGGCAGTGTCTTCAATAAATAGGACTGAGACACAGGCAGGTAAAGCTAGAGACTTACTCATACTACAAGATGTCACTACATGGTCCGAGGCGATTAAATTTAATAAAGTAGATGCCCAGACCGATGAGATGTTTAAATCAGCCAATCCGCCGCTGCCAATCGGTTCTCCGACTCCAGAGGACGCCGCTGCGATGAAGGCTGCCGATATTGCGGACGCTTTGAATGCTCCTCCCAAAGGCTCCTTCAATGCTTTATACAAAGAAGTAGGCAAAAAACCAGGGGGATCTGCTGCTGGGGCAATCTACAGAAATACAGAAGACAATATAGATTATCTAATAAAATTCTATGACGATCCTGAACAGGCCGTAACGGAGGTACTAGCTTCTAGAATACATCAGCTAGGGGGCAACACAACCCCTCAATTTGAGATAGTTAATGCAGAAGGTACCCCAGGTAAAATTGCCATCAGATCTCAGATGGTAAATATGTCACCTATAGATTTTAATGCTACTCCGATGAATGCTGCAGTTGGCTCTTCAGAAGCTAAACAGGCAGGAAGAATACATGTACTAGCTGCCATACTAAAAGATTTTGATGTCGTGGGCATTGATGGCACTAATGTTCAGAACATATCCTTTAGAGGTTCATCATCAGTAGTTTCACCTATAGATCTTGGGGGCTCTTTAAGATATAGGGCACAGGGGGGGCCAAAAGATTATGAGGCAGGAACAGTACAGCAGGATTTTAAAGATTTTATGAGCAATCCAAAGAGTAGTGCAAAACAGTATTTTAGTCCCGCGTATACTTCTGATCCACAGGCGTATGTAAATGGCATCAGAGAGGTGCTGTATAATTTTAGAACTATGCCAAACTCTGCGTATAAGGATCTTATGTCGGAGTTTGAGGGGTCGACGGAAGCTGCTAAAGTTATACCCATCATAAGAGCCCGTGTAGAAAAGTTGGCTACAAGCACGTTTTATGATGACATAGTGGGTCTTAGTATAGTTCATAGCCTAGCAAAAGCCGCCACACATTTCGATATTGATACCCATAAACAACTGAGTACGGACACATTTGATGTGTTGTTTGGAAAAAAGAAATCCTTCCCTCTGCTTAAAACGGTCAAAATCCATCCCGACTTTATGGCAGCCAAATTAGGGTTCGACACACATGCAGGGGTTATACCCGGTATCAGACAAGATAGCTTTGGTAAGCCGGGGAAACTAATTGCATCTCAGAATAAACCCGGCGACATTCCATTGCCCCGAGGAGTTGCCCCAAATCAAGATAAGTTCATAGAATTTATTTCGTCCATGAAATTGGCTATGGCCGTCAATCCCTCTGTGGATGTTAAGGTGCAAAGCACAGGCTCAGGCAGTTGGGGGGGTTTTATATATAGTGCCCCGCCAAGAGAAAGGGCGCTTTTTTATTTAGGAGACACTAACAGAGCCTCACCAGAGGAGTATAAAAAGGCCGTCGCGGGTGCTGCTATGTCAGATATTACTAAGACAGCCCACGGTGGCATCGCTATTTTAGGCAGATCTATTGAGCATCATGTTCCAGATAATATTCTTGGCATAAAGTTTCCTCTAAATCCCACCGCACCTGAACTTCATAAATTTTATGAGGCTGCGAGGTCCAAACTTTCCCAAGGAGGATTTGGAAGTCACGGCGTCGTAGATTCTCCCTACTCCAATTATCTAGATATCATGGTCAGTAATGGCTATGGATATGACATGTTCTTGGCCGCTAAACTTAATAAATATACACACATTGACATAACCCATAGAGTTAAGAAATTTACTCACGGACCAGAACATCCAATAGGAAATGCACAGTATGTAGATCGATTTGGACCCGCCGACACCGATGCGTATGCGTCGAATACTCAAAGGCCCCTACAGGCTGGCTTCTACCTGACAGAACAGGTGGCGGAGGATGGCACTCTAAACAAATTCTTAAAAGAACTTAACCGGGGTGCGACGACCCTGGAGTCAATATATACTACTGTCCCCGTGAAGGACGAATTTAGTACCTATCTGCGTCTTGCCGCCGATACACGTGTGCCTTATTCCGTTGCTACGGTGTCTCCATCATCTCTGCATATTATTGTAGAAAACTCATCTAAGAAAGTTAAAGATGCAGTAGGACTTACCACTAATCAATTTATAACCCCTGTCAGAGCATACACCTATGGAAAAGGCGGTGCAGTCCCAGACGCGAGTGCTGACTTTATAGCATTTGGCAGTAGTTTTATAAAAGGTGGTTTGCCAATCACTATCACGGCAGCAGGTGTCGCAACTGTATATGATGAAGTACAGGCACAGGACGTTCCTTTAGAATCCCTTCTACCCCCCACCGATGTTCCTGATGAGGATGAGCTATTACTACAGACCATGCAAGATGACATGCAAGCCGACGATACCACCGGCCCCTATTCCGATGATCCCTACGAAAAGGCGCAGGACGACGTACCAATAGTAATAAAAGAAGAAGAAGAAGAAGAATTTGAGTTTGTTGATGACGACAAATGGCCGCTTAAGAATCTGGCCGATCTGTTCCCCTCTGAGAACCCAACCCCTTATTTAACCGGAGAAGCCCCTGATGTTTATGCAAAAGATGATCCCGCCGTCGCCGCCTCCTGGACTTGATGAAGAACCCCCGTTTGGATCTCTTCCAGAAGAAGTTGCCGATGATATCCCGGTGATGCTTTCTGAGGGAGAGTACGTCGTACCTGCCGACGTGGTTCGCTATTGGGGTCTCAAACATCTAGAAGAGATGCATACCCAGGCTAAGTGTGGTCTTATGTGTATGCAGATGGACGATCGTCTTCACACTGTTGATGATGATGATGATGCTGAAGACGACGATGACGATGATGATAATAGTGGGGCTGATTACGCTGGTTACGATGATGATGATAATGATGATGATGAGGTAGTTGAACGTATTGAGGTGTCAGCGTATGACGTAGGGTATGGCGACATAGACGACGAGATGGAGGAACTGGGCCTAGAGGACGAGGTGGACTTTGACGGTAAGGATGGCGATGGGGACACGCCCCCGTTGTACATGCGCCATGGGGGTGATGTAGGTGGCCATCGCGGTGGTGACGTGTCCGACTACATGAACAAAAGTAATGCCTTCGGCTTTGAGCCTACCTCCTCCGTGTCCCCGGACGTAGGTCCCCCGAGCAGAGATGTCAGCGACGTTGCACAGGGTCTTGTAGACACTGCCAGGGATGCGGCGACTAGGGATGCTACAGGGCTCCAGGACCGGATGTCTTTTGACGAAGCAACTAGAGGCGATTTTTCAGGCCTACCCGGGACCATCGCCAGCACTGCAGCGGGTGCCCTCTCCCCGCCGGGGATGTTTGGGGTGCTTGGCTCCATGTTTGGGCTAGGCCCATCTATACAATCCAAAGACATTGGGATCGAAATTAAGGGGCAGTCTTACACCATGAATTTAGGTGTGGGCCTCCCTGGAGTTTTCGGCCAAATGGCTGCGAAAGGATTAGCAGAGATAGCGGCTAAGGTGGCACGAAACGACCCTACGGTTTCTAAAAATGACATAGGCTTGGTTGACGGTCAGGTGGTGGGAATACAAAGAGGCATGGTCATGGGAGTGCCCACTGCCTCACTTCTCGGCACTGTCCCCACGAATATGACGGTGCAGGACTTTACTGATATGCAAGCACTGAGTTTGGGGAAGGTCCCGCGCACTGCCCCAGTAAATGAGTATGGCATACCCGACTTTGGCAAGGCTACGGATATGATTGGGACCAGCACTGACCCGGCTGATGGGACGACTACAGGATATGACCCCGCTACAGGATATGCTCATGGGCCTACTGGTGTATCTGCAACGAATACGATGACTGCCGCTACCCACGCGACCAATGCACAGCTCCGTGCACTGAATGTACACCGCTCGGCCTGGAATAAGATTGACATCCCCGCAGTCGCGGCCTTGAGGGAGAAGATGCGGGAAAAGGAGGCAAAAGACGAGGTAGCCAAAGCCGCCGTCGCCACCCAAGATGCGAAAGACTCAGACGATGTGAATGATCCCTACGGGTTTGGCTTGGAAACTTCTCAAACCGTTCCTCTGTCTCCGCAGGAACTGGATATAGATGCAATGCCAACCGAACCGGGGTCTGTTGATCCAGATCTCGGCAAGATAGGATTTAGCGTAATGGATATTGTAGGAGCACAAGAGATTGACGCCCCCGGCTGGGGATCAGTTGGACTGCCACAATTCAGTACGGATGTCGAGACCGCTCCCTTGGGACCCCCGACAGCGCCAAATTTAGGTCTCAGTTTTGGTAAACCCGGAAGCACGGACGACGAAGTGGCGGCTGAAGAACAGGACAGGGCCGATGCTGAAGCTGCTGAAAACGCCGAGGCGACGGAGGCGGCTGGATTAGGCCAAGACTCAGAGGCCCAAGGTGCAGATGCAGCAGCCGCCGAAGCCCAGGCCGAAGCCGAAGCCATGGGTCTCACCAGAGGTGGGCTTATGGGAAAGGCACATAAGGGAGGACGGAAGCGTAGTAGAGGATACTGATAATAATAATAATAGTAGTAGACCAGACGGGCTACCCTATACCCCCTTCATGACGAAGGGCTACTAGAGGCCCCCAATAAGGAGACAACGTATGTCTGTAGAAAACGAAGTTGACGTAGACGAAAATAATGTCACCGGCCATGTAGTACAAGCCAAGCGCCGTTACCGCCGTGCAAAGGATGAAGAGAAAGACCTCAGAGAACTGATTGATGCGCGAGCGTCCAAAGACAATACGCTGTCTGAATACGACGAAGGAGATGACAACGACGGGGACATGGACGCCGAAGAGTCCACCTTTAAGAAACGCTACGGGGATCTTCGTAGGCACATGCAAAACGTGCAGTCGGAGCATCGCAAGGAGATGCAGACGCTCGAAAAGAAAATGACGCGAATGGAAGGGGGCAATAAGTTTTCCCTACCAAAATCCGAGGCGGAAATTGCAGACTGGAGCAATAAGTATCCTGACGTTGCAAAGATGATGGAGTCCATCGCCCTAAAGAAATCGGGCGAAGTCTCGGCGAGCATGAAGAAGGAGATGGAGGGTCTCCAAGAAATGAAGAGGGAAGTCACCCGAGGGAAGGCTGAATCTGAGCTTCTTCAACTGCACCCAGATTACGATGCCATCAGGAAAGATCCTGTGTTCCATGAGTGGGCAGGTATTCAACCTAAGTGGGTACAGGACTCCCTCTATGAAAATGAAGACAACGCCCTGGCATGTGCTAAAGCCATCACTTTATATAAAGCGGAGACTCGTCAGCTCTCTTACAAATCCTCAGACAATTCAGCAGACGCCGCTCATAAAGTTAAAACAAAGAGTGGGACCCGAGTAAATACCGACGCCAGCGCAAAAGGTCGGTTTAAAGAGTCTCAGGTACAGGCCATGTCAGCATCTGAATATGATAGGAATGAGGACGCTATATCTAAATCTATTCAGAGTGGCTCCTTCATTTATGATCTTTCTGGAGCAGCACGGTAGAAAAGTGTTGACAAATGAAAAAGTATTAGTATAACTATATGTATAATTCAACAATGTGACTTGTCCCTGTATGTTTGCAGCCACACTCATTACATTGAAACATCCGTAGGTTAGACCACCATTCATTATGTGACCCCCAGCAGACCTGTACAGTCTCGCGGGATACTCACGCAAGGATGCCCTGAGCTTACATATATAAAAGCTATCAAAAGGAGATAACCAATGGCTTTTTCAACTGCCGGTGGTTACGGAAATCTTCCCAACGGTAACTTTTCGCCTGTAATTTACAGTAAAAAAGTTCAGTCGGCTTTCCGTAAAACCAGTATCGTAGAAGATATCACCAACAGTGATTACTTTGGTGAGATCGCTAATTTTGGTGATACCGTGCGTATCATTAAAGAACCTGAGATCACCGTTAAAGAGTATTCTCGTGGCACGACTGTTACGCCACAGGATCTCGATGATGAGGATTTCACCCTCGTTGTTGACAAGGCGAACTACTTTGCCTTTAAAGTTGACGACATCGAAGAGGCTCACTCCCATGTGAACTTTGAATCAATGGCTACTGATCGTGCGGGCTATCGCCTCAAGGACCAGTTTGACCAGGACGTTCTAGGTTACCTTTCGGGTTTCAAACAGACTACTCTTCATGGCGACAACGACACCGTTCGTGTTGCTGGTGACAAGGCAGGTACCGATCCGGTTTCTGCTGCTGCTAACGGCCTCCTAGCTTCTATGCTAGTTGCTCGTAACAGCTTTGTTTCCGCCGGTGCTTCTACTGACTCAATTGCCACGCATCCCGATGGTTCGACTGGTGAGGCTACTCCTCTTGGAGTTCTTAACCGGATGGCCCGTCTTCTTGATCAGCAGAATGTTGATCGCGATGGTCGTTGGTTGGTTGTTGATCCGGTCTTTCTGGAGCAACTAAACGACGAAAACTCGAAGCTCCTCAGTAACGACTACACCAGTGGCGATAAGGACATTCTTCGTAATGGCCGCGTCATGGATGGTCTTATCCGGGGCTTCCGCATCTACCTGTCCAACAATCTGCCCGTCGTCGGTACTGGCGCTGGCACTGTGGACACCAATGGTTCCGCGACTAACTACGGGGCCATTGTTGCCGGGCACGACTCGGCGGTTGCTACTGCTTCTCAAAT
>Ga0302123_10001868_pt1 | contig 14698 bp, 10 predicted proteins | sample CB21_321_MG_FD_203109 | JGI IMG/M metagenome (GOLD analysis project Ga0302123, IMG submission 203109) | Marine microbial communities from Western Arctic Ocean, Canada - CB21_32.1 | ecosystem: Environmental > Aquatic > Marine > Oceanic | place: Canada: Western Arctic Ocean | collected 2017-09-28 | reverse complement strand
ATCATTCATTCCAGGGAGTGACGATAAATCAAGAACAACACCTGAGCATTTGGTTAAGTCGTGTGATACTTTAACTATATTTTCTCCATCAATAAGTAGTAAATCTAGGGTTCTAGGATTTGATCTAACTATACATGGCTGTTGAGAAAGCATTTGTGAATCATTAATTCCTCCCTGTTCTCTTTCGATTAACCAAGGTATGGGGAACAAAAGACCACTTTCATCGTCACCCACTGGATTAATCAATGTGTAATTATCAAGTGGGTTATGTTTTGAAAGTCTCTTATTCGATGAGGGAGTAATAGAAATTTTTTCGAATCCTTCAATTATGTTTGCTTCCGGAGGTTCAGGTGAATTAAATCGCTCCTTCGCTGCTATGAGTACTAACGCATCTTTGTTGATTGAAAGTCCTAGTGGTTCTAAATGTTCAGAAATCTCAAGTATTTCTTCAGACGTTATACTCCTCATGTCTGCTCCATGGCCAGGTGGTGGGCAATTTCCACTGACAATTATTTTTCCTCCAGTCATCCCGACTCCTGGTTCTTTTCCAACCGATCCCAACACAACTATTGAGCCTCCTGACATGCCTGCTCCTGCTCTTTCACCTGCATGTCCTCTAACTATTATAGTCCCCCCTTTCATTGATTCACCTGCATTATTGGAAACAGATCCTTGGACATTTATCATTCCTCCATTCATGTGCGAGCCTATTTTATCACCAGCATCCTTTTCAATTATTATTCTTCCATTTTCTTGAAATGCTCCCGCCATTGATGAACAATTTCCTTGAAGGGTGAAATTCCCTCCTTGGTTCATGGCTCCTGCGCATTCTCCTAAATTTCCCAATAATAAGACTCTAGACTTCTCAGGAAGATGAGTGATTACTCCTATTTCTCCTTCTTTGGGTTTCTCATCTCCTCCGCGGCCCCAACCTATTCTTACTAGCAGGTCGCGCTCTAAAGCCTCTGAGAGCATTTTCTCTAGGTCGCGATTCAATTTTATGCTCTTAGTAGTGACCTCGCGCATGCAACTCCCATCACTCTGACAGAGTATCCGGTCTTGATTATGACGGCTTGGAGAGTTTTCTCCTTTACTTCAATGTTAATGTAAATTTCATTCAGAAAAAGGGTATGTTCATAGAGTTTATACTCGGGCATAGTAAATATCCTAGGGGCAAGTGTGTGAGAATATGGTAACTATCAAAGTCGCAATAAATGGTTTTGGAACAATAGGTAAACGCGTGGCGGATGCGATTGATGCACAGGAAGACATGGAGATCGTAGGGGTTACAAAAACAGCCCCTTCTTTTGGATGTGAATTAGCAGTTAAGCGTGGTTTTCCTTTGTATTGTACATTTGACGACAATCAAAAAATATCTTTATTTGCAAACAAGGGGTATGATTGTAAAGGTGGTCTTTCAGACTTATTGTCGATTGCAGACATAGTTATCGATTGCTCACCTGGGAAAATGGGGGCTGACAATCTTGCAAAGTATATATCAGCAGATGTAAAATATATATTCCAAGGCGGTGAAAAGCATTCTCTGACGGGCATCTCTTATACCTCTTGCGCTAATCATGCAGCGAATCTCAACGCTCAAGGGACACGCGTCGTGTCATGTAATACGACAGGCCTTTCAAGGACGCTAATCCCTCTTTTTGATCATTGCGGGTCTCTAAAAGTTGAGTGCACCTTGATTCGAAGGGCGGCAGACCCCGGTAACTCCACAAAAGGTCCTATTAATGCAATTAAACCAGTACTCCAAATTCCTAGCCACCATGGGCCTGATATAATGACAGTTAAGCCCGAAATTGAAATAAATTCACTAGCAGTAGCGGTACCAACTACGCTGATGCATGTCCACTCCATTATTGCAGATTTACCCGAGGGGCACGGACTGACTACTGACAAGGTAATCGAAATGTGGAAAAATTCACCACGTGTAATTGTTATGAATGGAAAAGATGATCGTATACCAACTACTGCTGAAGTTATGGAAATGGCTAGAGATATAGGTAGGAAATGGGGAGATTTACATGAAATATTTGTATGGGACGACGGTGTCAAGTTGGTAGGTAATAGATTATACTATTTCCAAGCTATCCACCAAGAGAGCGATGTCATCCCTGAAAATGTTGATTGCGTAAGGGCACTAATGGGTACGGAAACAGATTGGAAAGCAAGCGTAGCTAAAACCGATTCAGCGATATCTGAATATTATGGTCTTTAAGCATCTGAAGTACATTCTGCGAATCATTCAATCTTAACGGTCAAAAAGGCCCCTTCTGTCGCAGATGTTATATGAGTGCTGCGAAATCTGTATTTCCGATACTTTTGATACTTATTTTTTCATCTTGGTCCAGCGTAGTTGTGGCGTTAAACGATGATTCTAATAATTTTAATCCTGTAGTTCTTGAGGGACTTTCTGAGGCTGATTGGGGCGAATTAACTTCTGGTGTCGAATCAGTTTACGAGGTTAAGAAATTTTCTGGCATAATACACTCTCCTTTCGGTGATTTTGATCCTTTGACTGACCCCCTCCCTCTCGGTCCTGAGAATTTGTATGATTCATTTGCGCTACATCGTACTGGTTTAGCAATAATTCAGTCAGATAGTGTGGATCTGACTGGTTTGATGGAATTATTAGATTTACATAAGATTCCTATTGTTGACCATATTCCAGACTCTGCTTTGATAGTACGGTTACCTGTTGATGAAATCTCTAATTCTAAGGGTCTATTGGATAAATCTGAATATGTGCGTTGGGTTGGCGAACTACCAATCGCGTGGCGAGTTTCTCAAGATTTAGTCAGCCTTTCAGGGAGAGGTGGGATTATCGTTGATTTGGATTTGACACCTGCATCAGATATAGGATCCGATGAGTTATTAAAATTAGAAGCAGATCTCAAAAATCTTTCTGAAAATACAATATCAAGAAACATATGTGATGCCTTCTTATGCCAAGTTAAGGGTATAGATGCCTCCTGGATACCTGTTTTAGCGATGGATGGACGTATTCTCAGTATTAATCCTTCATCTGTAATTACAATTCATAATGATAATGCATATCAATTAATTAGCGGTAATCTTGCTTCAGATCTGTCAAATATTACTCTAAACGGCTCCGGAGAAATATTGGCTATCTCTGACACTGGTCTTGATGACGATCACGGTGATTTCGATGGCCGCATAAGAGCGATTTATGATCAATATGGTCCTGATAATTCACATCAGGATAGAAATAGTGGGCACGGTACTCATGTGACCTCTACTTTACTTGGCGATGGTTCCGGTGCATCATTTACGCAGGGTATGGTTCCTGCTGCATCATTTCATTTCTATCAGCTTGAGGCAGATAGTTCCGGTATCTTAGCACGCTGGGGATCTCTTTATGAGATGTTTACTCATTCCTATCAACAAAGCGCAAGAATTCAGACTAATAGTTGGGGTAATGTTAATCTTGTAGGCGAATATAGTTCTGATTCCAGATCTGCCGACTCTTATCTAGTCAGCCAACCTAGTTTTCTAGTATTATTTTCAGCAGGAGATTTAGGTGAAAATGGTTATCAGAGCATAACTCCACCTGGTACGGCAAAAAATGTCCTAACTATCGGTTCTTCAACAACTGGGTCATATGGTAGTCAAGAAGCAGGGTCTGTTTCTTCAAATTCTTCTAAGGGCACTACTCTTGATGGCCGTATTAAACCTGATCTTGTCGCACCTGGAGTTATGATATGTTCCGCGCAAGCTAACGAAGCACTATTTGTAGAAGGAGAGAGTTGTTCCTCGGCAACCCATAGTGATACTGGTAATCCTCTCTATATGACTCTCAATGGTTCATCAATGTCAACTGCAGTAGCTGCTGGAGCGGCCACTATGGTTCGCCAACACCTCCGCGAAACTGCATCAATCGCTGAACCGCGTTCTGATCTTATACGTGCTCTTCTAATCAACGGCGCTGATGACCTAGGTACTCCAGATATTCCAAATTCGATGGAAGGTTGGGGTCAAGTGAATGTTTCAAACAGTATATTCCCTACATCAACTGGTAATGATTTAGATTTGCTATATGACAACTCTAGAGAGTTAAAACCAGGTCATTCTTTTATTTATACTATAGAATCAGACTCAAACTCTAGATTTGATGTCACACTTGTTTGGAATGATCGTGAAGGTTCCGCAGTCGCCAACCAATCTGCACCTAAATTAGTAAATGATCTTGACCTAATTGTAACTTCACCTAGTGGAGAGACTTATTATGGTAATAACTTCATGAATGGTTTTAGCTTCGGATCTGGTGGCTCTTCTGGGGCTGTTGCTGATAATCTAAACAATGTCGAGAGGGTTAGATTAGACTTACCTTTAGTTGGAACTTGGTCAATAGAAATAGGTCATTCTGGTGGTTATCTCCAAGATTATGCAGTAGTCATAACAGGGGATATAAGTGAAAGGATAGAGCCAGATCTCACTATTATTCCTAACACTCTTACTACTTCTGTTGAGAGCCCCCTCCAAGGAGATACATTTTTGATTGAAGCACAATGGAAAAATCAGGCAGCAGGACCCACTGGCAGTTACTCAGTATTAATTGAAGATATAACTGATAATACTGTAATCCTCGAACAAGTAAAGACTTCGCTTACTGGAGGTTCTCTGGCTTCTCTTTCATACCCTCATATATTCTCAACTACTGGCATACACACAATTAAAATTACTTTAGATTCTAATTCAGAAGTAATTGAATTAAATGATGAGTTGTCTGGAATTAATAATAACAATCAACAGATAGATGTTTATGTATCTCAAGTAGGTGTCCGATTAACTCCTCTATTAGTCGATGGTTCCTTACCTTCGAGCCCATCTGAAGTCGACCAATCTAGAATAAGAAATTTAGATCCTAGTGTGTCTAGTTCCGTGGTTTTCCAACTTGAATTAAAAAACGAAGGGACATCTGAGATTACTGTCGATATCTCCGCATCTCCCGTCCAATTATTGGGCGATGGAGGCCTACTTATGGCACCCTATGACGAATGGTGGAAATTATTTAATGAATCAGGACCATGGACTCTCTCTCCTTCTGGTGACTCCGGTGACCGCGCGTTAATATCTCTTGAATTTACAGATGTAGATGCAGATGTTGTGAATGCAATATATGCACTACCTGGTGCATTTGTATCTCAAGTGACATTGTGGGATAAGAATGCACCTACTGTATATCATTCATTACAATTAATGACGGTAGTAGAGCGTGTAGAGGGTTTAGTTACAGTTGTAGCGGGTGCAGATTCGTTAGGTGCTATACCTGGTAATTTTGCCCAATTCTCTCTCTCTATTCTGAACACAGGGAATGGTCCTACTCAGTATACAATTACGTGTGAAACTGAAAATCACTGGATAATAAAGGTAGGTGATAGTGGCACTTCCGTTCTTAATTTAGAACCACTTTCAAGACTTCAATTTCTTCCTGTCCCTATAAGAGTAAGAGTCCCTAATGACATTCTAGGTTCTCCTTCAGCAGGTACAATGGAAGATGTTAGTTGCATTACTCACTCAGTCAATGATCCTAGTTTATTCTTAACTGATGATGCTTCTGTTGAAGTGTTTGAGAGTCGAGATTTTACAACTGAAATATTCTCAGAGAATGATGAGTCTTTGGGCCCTCTGGGACTTGCAGAAGATAGGTCCGTGTTAAATGGTGATTTGGTGACTACTAATTTGGTAATCACTAACAAAGGCAATGTCGCCTGTCAATATACTATTAAAGTACAAAATAGTTGGCAGACTCAATTAATTGAAGGAAGTAATGAGGTGATAAATCAAGATATCGTGGTCGATGTCTTAGCAGGTGACAGTATCACTATAATAATCAATACTGTCGTCCCTCTTTCATCAAATATGGGCGATTCTAATACAATTATAATCCGAACAACTCTTGAAAATGGAGACACCCGAATTAATGGTACAAAATTAGTTATTGAGGAATTTGCCTCTCTCGACATAGAAAGTCCTAGTAAGATACAAGTTGCTCTAGGAAAGTCTTCTGTAGCCCTAGTAAAACTTCACAATATAGGAAATGTCCCTCTGGATATTTCTTTGACGATGGGTAGCTTACCTACTGAATGGTCGGGGGGTTTCCTCTCAGGTAATTCATTTGAAATGGATATGAATCGAGAAGCATATGTTTCCGTGGGGCTCGATTTACCCGGGGTCCTTCAGGTCGGTGAATTAGACCAAACTGTTTCTATAATCATTGAATTTACAACACCCGGTGGAGAAGTTTCTTTCCAAACCGTTGAATTAATTGTTGAAGTAATTCCCTCTATTTGGGTAGTTCTAGAATCTGAGCTTCTTTTCATTGATGAGATATCTTCTGGTGAAACTGCAATTTTCCAAGTTAATGTGACTAACTTAGGAAATGTAGCTACAGGTGCTACAATAAATCTCACAGAAGTTACGGATTGGAATATTGAACTGAGCGAATCTCTAGTTGAGGATATATTACCAGGTGAATCTAAATTAATAGAAGTATCAGTTAAGGCTAAGTCGAATACTGCTTTTGGTCTTTTCAGTTTTGAATTATCTGCCAACGCTACTAATTATTTCCCAACAGATACAGAAATTACTAACTCTAAATTAACATTGCAAGTAAGTAAAGAAAGAGTTACAAACTCAGGGGGAATTTCAGGTATTCTTGAGTCAATAGGTTTGCCTTCGTGGACTTTGGCCTTACTATTTTTGTTTGCTTTGGCGGGGATATCTGTTTTAGGTATTCAAATGAGGAATAATTCACAAAAATCCATGTCCCCTGAAGAACAATTAATACCAAAGGGCTCAGCTCTTCTTTCCGGTAGTTCACATGAACGTCGTACTGCGGCACTAGATACCTCCTTAGGGGCTGGGGATATTCTTACTGGTGGAGTTAGTGAAGATGAAATTCAGTCTGCCATAGCCGCCTCAACTCCCGGTAAAATATCGATTTCTCCCGAGGGTTCTGCACCACTGCCTTTGAGTGGTTTACCTGACGGTTGGACTATGGAACAATGGCAATCTTATGGCCATCTTTGGTGGGAACAAAACCAACCTTAGTTTGGGTTTGACTTATCACTATGACCTTTCCCCCTAGATGTATGATAGGTTCGATAGTATTGTTCGGTCCACCTGGTGCAGGTAAGGGCACTCAGGCCACCCGGATTATCGAGTTAACCTCTAAACCACAAGTTTCCACAGGTGATATGCTTCGGCAATCTGTCTCTTTAGGAAGTGAACTGGGTTTAGCAGCTAAGGTCTTTATGGAAGCAGGAGAATTAGTCCCTGATGATGTTATTATCGATCTTATTACTGAGAGGCTCAAGGAAAAAGATGCTTCTGACGGTGTTCTCTTTGATGGCTACCCACGCACCATTGCTCAAGCGGAAGAACTTGCTAAGATCGCCCGAGTTCGTCTAGTAATTTCTATCGAAGTACCAGATGAATCAATAGTTGAAAGAATAGTAGGGAGGCGCATGGACCCTGATACAGGTGCTATTTATCATACGAAATTTAATCCAGCACCTAAATCTATTTCCAAACGTCTCATACAAAGAAAAGATGACAATGAGTCGACTATTAGAACAAGATTATCGGCATATCATGAACAAACATCACCACTTGCTAAATGGTATGAAAGCCAAAGGCTATTGATTAGAATTAATGGCGACCAATCAATCGAAGATGTTGGAGATGACATTGCGATGTATTTGTCAAGAAGAATGGATGGAAGGTTTTGAATTAACCTGATTTAATTAATGTGGTTTAAATGTCTGGTAGAAAGAGAACAAAAGACGCGCATCGTCGAAAAAACCGCTCTTTGCAAGCAATTTCTGAACTATCAGATATTATCCTTACTCCCGAAACTCATTCTCATAGAGTTAGAGATGTTGCAGCTAGAGATATACTTAGGTTGAGTAAAAGACACGGTCAAAATAATCAATCAATTTCGCGTATTTTTGTATGTAAATCGTGTGAATCAGTAATGAGGTTTGGTAATGATTCACGAGTCAGAATCAGGAAAAAATCAGTAATTATTACTTGTGAGCGTTGTGATAATAAAATTCGCAGGCCGATATGAAAATGGATGTTAGGATATGGATATACCAAATGCAGTAAAAAGAAATGCTTTAGATAGCAATTTAGAAATCACAATGAGAATTGGTAAACTCGGTGTGAATGAATCAGTTATTGAAGAGTTAAAACAACAATTATTGAAGCGAAAAATGGTTAAGATGAAGCTTAACAAGGGCCTTGTAACTGGTTCAGTCGAACGTAGTGATTTATTAAATCATATATCTATGGAATCCAATTCTGTTTTGGTTCATTCAAGAGGTAATATTGCAGTTTTCTGGCATAAAGGAAACTAATTATTCCTGTTAGTATGATTTTTTCTTGTCTCTTCAAGCAGTCAAGTATTTAGATAGAATTAATTTCGCCGAACCATGAGTCAAGACCAAATTGTATTAGGGATATTCATATTTTCATTTATTTTGATACTCTCTGAATATATACATAGGACAATTGCAGCATGGTTTGGTTCTGTACTCTTGCTCGCTTATGGCCACTACTCAGGGGTATTCAATTTAGGCGGAGATGGTAGTTCATTAGAACATATTATGTTGGGCTGGATAGAATTCGAAGTTATTGGATTATTACTTGGTATGATGATCTTTGCATCTATACTTGAGTTATCTGGATTTTTCGAATATGTATCCATCAAGGCTTCCAAGATGAGTGGTGGCGATCCTTGGAAACTAATTGTGTTACTTGGTACCGTTACAACTTTAATTTCATTAGTCATTGATAACGTTACGGCCATTATCATTATTGCTCCAGTGACTCTAAGAATTTGTAATAAATTGGAGATTAATCCTATCCCACCATTATTGGCTGAGGCTATTCTTTCAGATACCGGAGGAGTCGCCTCAATGGTCGGAGATCCACCTAACGTGATGATTGCTGCAAAAGCTCATGACCTTGATCTTGAAGCTTTTGGTTTTAATGGATTCCTTATTAGATTGGGCTTACTAACAATCATAGCTTGGGGATTAACTCTCGGTTATCTTAGGTGGTATTACAAAGATTGGTCCACTAATATGCCAGAAGGTGTTGAATCAATCTTGGAAGAAGATGAGTGGGAATCAGTTAATGACCTCCTTCTAATGAAAGTTACACTAGCAGTATTGGCGGTAACTGTTGTTATGTTTTCAGTGAAAGAATTCCTCCACCTTGATATTGAAATCCATGCGATTGCTCTATCTGGTGCAGGAATTGCATTGTTTTTAGCAAGGCCAAAAGAAGAAGAATTGAGAGATGGTTTTATCAATGATGTTGTGGATAAAGTTGAATGGCAGGCATTATTATTCTTTGCAGGATTATTTATCTTAGTAGGAGCAGTAGGGAATGTCGGATATCTTGAGATTTTAGCAACTTGGATATTTGATAACTTTGGATCCTCTCAAGTTATGCTTGCAATTTCTATCATATGGGTCTCTGCTATTGCTAGTGCTTTCATAGATAATATTCCATTTACTGCGGCAATGATACCCGTAATAGTTAGTATAGGAGAAGCAGATCCTAACATTGACATCGAACCATTATTTTGGGCTTTAGCAATGGGTGCTGGTTTTGGTGGTAATGCAACTCCAATAGGATCTAGCGCAAACGTAATGACAGTAGCAATAAGCGAGCGTGGACCAAGACCTATTACTACTCGAGAATGGATGAAAGTAGGTTTCCCTATTATGTTCATTACATGTACTGTAGCTACTGTTTTCATGTATGTGTTCCATGGAATATTATATTCATCAATGTAAGTTTATTCTTCGCCTTGATTTAATTCCAATGACTTCATGCTTACTCCTGTGACTTGTTCAGTAGCCTTTGGTAAGAGATCTGTGAATTCAATGTCAGTCGAGTCTTGCATGTCTTCTGTCAATGTCTTCATCGAAGCGATTTCAATACTCTCTCTTTCATGCAAAGATTCTGATAAAGCTTCGTTTAATCCTTTTAATATCCTAGATGAAACATGAGTGGATATTGTCCCGCGTCTTCCTTCTTCTCTTAGGGCTTCTATTTGTGAAAGCAACATCTCTCTTCTCGCACTTTCAACTCTTGCGGCATGAACTATACTAGATCGTGATAACAGAGTCACTCTTTGCTGTGCAGCAAATTCTTGTCTGAGATAAGATTCGGATAAATTTTCTTTATCTTTTTGGCTAATCATTCCATCATCCGCTAATTCATTTAACCTCACTAAAGCAGCTTTGCTTCCGATTACTTCCGCTAGAGCGATTTCATATTCTTGCTCACTTTCTGAAATTACGCCAGTTATCCCTAATTTTCTTAGTAATGGTTTCATTGTTAAACCTTGGAATATCAATGTCCACAATACTACTGAAAATCCTATGATCAACATTTTCTCAAACGCAGGTCCACTAAGGTATATTAGACCATCAATTCCCTCTAAATGGGTGCCTTCGTGAACAATATGAGATAATAACAATAGAAGTGCTATAGGGATGCTGCCTCTCAAACCACCCCAATACATGGCAACTTGCCATTCTTTTGAGATTGGTTGTTGTTTCGAAAGGTTGGACAAAGCAGTTAGTGGGAATACTACTATTCTAGCAACCGATGCTGCCATAATTCCAATAAATGCTAAAACTAAAGTTTCAGTGCTCGGAACTAGAATTGTTTGTAATTCATAACCTATCATTAAGAAAAGCATACTGTTGATTAAGAACACTACTACTTCCCAGAAGTGGTGCAAACCTATCCTTGCAGTAGGAGTCATTCCCTGTTCTATTCCGTGATTTCCAACTAATAAACCAGCGACTACAACCGCAATAACTCCACTCCCATGGAACAATTCTGCCATCAAGAATGACCCGAATGTTAGAGCTACTGTCAAGGCGATTTCGACTAAATGATCTTCCGTATTCTCTAATAACCAATTAGACACGGAACCTAGTACTGCTCCAACTAATGTTCCTATTATCACTACTGTTAAAAATTTAGCAATGGATTCGGTTAATACTTCTGATGTTGTTAATTCTTCTCCTCCGATGATTGTCAGAGTAGATACCAACACAATATTGAAAATTACAATTGCAGTCCCGTCATTGAATAACGATTCTCCCTCTAAAAGGACAGAGAGCCTTTTTGGAGCACCTAAAGTCCGTACTAGTGCTAAGACACTAACGGGGTCAGTCGCTGCCAAGATACTCCCTATTAGCAATCCATATAGTACTCCATTTTCTTCACCATACCATACTAATCTCCAAATAATCAGTCCAATGATGATAGTATTTAGGATAACTCCCGGTATCGCCAACAATGCAATAGGTACTGAGTTATTTTTCAGTTGATCAATATGCATACCTGCAGCTCCCTCGAAAAGTAATGGTGGAAGTAATATGAATAATATTAATTCCGCTGACATCAATCCACCACCCGGCACAATTCCAGGCAGGAAAGAAGGCCCAAGCCAACCCAGTATTAGTCCAACAATCACTAATGCAATAGTGTATGGCAGTCTTATCCATCTCAACGCTAAAGCTACTAAAAGAGAAAGTATTAGGGTCCCTAATATTCCTGCTAACCAATCCGGAGGTATTGCTGACATGGTACCGGCAACGCATAATCATTGATAGAACTTGATACGGGATTGGTTGTTTTTTTTGAAGAAAGGCCCTATTCTCGCACAAAATAATCAATTTCAAGATTCTTTTTTTTAAATATAAATATTCAATTAATTCACACAACTAATGATATTTTTTATTAAAAAAAGATGATTATAGCGATAACTTAAAACACAAAAAACAATTTATATTAGAATGTCATATTCGTTATACTCAGTCCCCTTAGTGAGGGCACCGCAACCCTTTACTTCATATACCAAAGGTAGGTCGCGAGGCTGCTTATAGTGCGCTTTGGTACTGTTATGTATCAAGGTTAGTGGTTGAGACCGCTTCGCCCTGCGGGGAGACGGAGTGTTCTGAGATACCAGAATTGATATGCCTGGACACCAGAGGACTCACAATGAGTCCCTGTGTTAAGATAATAAATAGAAAATAGAAAGTGGGAATGTAGAAATTAATAAAATGCTACAACCCGACTGGGGGATGGCTCGGCTCGAGAGCCGAAGAAGGTCGTGACAAGCTGCGATAAGTTGTGGGGAGAGGCATGAATCTCTTGGATCCACAAATTGCTGAATGGGACCTCCTGGCACTTTGTGCCATTCCTAAATGGAAAGGGAACCTCCTGAACTGAAGCATCTCAGTAGGGAGAGGAAAAGAAATCAAATGAGATACCGCTAGTAGTGGCGAATGAAAACGGTATAGGACAAACCGAATCTTTATGAGAAATCATGGAGAGATGTGGGGTATGGACCATCTGTAGTCTAAGTCATAGAAGTAGAAGTCGCCTGGAACGGCGCACCATAGAGGGTGAAAGACCCGTATACGTATATGATATGATCAAGTGATGAGTCCTGAGTAGCGTGCGTTGGATATCGCGCGTGAATATGGGGGGCATAAACCTCCAATCCTAAATACTACTCGAGACCGATAGTTGACAAGTAGCGTGAGCGAAAGCTGAAAAGTATCCTTAGCGGGATGTGAAAAGAACCTGAAACCAGTCGGGAACAAGCTGAATAGGCGTGAAAGCGATGATATGAGCAGCGTCTATTCGTGCGTTTCGAATAATGCCCCTGGGAGTTCTGATTAATGGCGAGGTTAAGGAGTTGATCTCCGAAGCCGAAGGGAAACCGAAAGGCCCGCAACCGCTTAGGCGGTGAGGGGCTGGGTGTGCTCGCCCGGAGTCATTAGTGGGAGACCTGAAGCCTATCGATCTAAGCCTGGCCAGATTGAAGCCCGATGAAAGTTGGGTGGAGGATCCAACCGTTGCTGATGTGCAAATCGCTCGGATGAGCTGGGTTTAGGGGTGAAAGTCCAATCGAGATGGGCAATAGCAGGTTCCGCGCGAGACTACTCGCAGGTAGATCTTCGCAGAGATAGATTACGATGTAGAGCACTGATTGGGTATTTAGGGGGAGCAATTCCTCGGTACGCTGTCAAACTCCGAAGTTGTAATCGTCGTAGAAGCGAGGAGTGAGCCACGGTGGGTAAGCTACCGTGACGAAAGGTGAAGAAACCAGCTTAGTGTTAAGGTCCCAAAATTACAGTTAAGTGTTAATTACAAACGGAGTCCGTGGTCGAAGACAACTAGAAGGTGGGCTTAGAGGCAGCCATCCTTGAAAGAGTTCGTAACAGATCACTAGTCAAGCTTGCGGGCCCGAAAAATGGACGGGACTAAAACTGTATACCGATACACTAATCCTTCGAAAGAAGATGAGGTAGCGCGGCGACATGCTCGGGTAGAAGCTCGGTTTTGAGATCGGGTGGACCGTGTATGTATGAGAATCTAGGGAAGAGTAGCAGCATAGTGCGGTGAGAATCCGCACCACCGAAGGGGTAAGGGTTCCTCGGCAATGGTTATCAGCCGAGGGTTAGCCGATCCTAAGGTCATTCCTAACCGAAATGATCGAAAGGGAATTGCGTTAATATTCGTAAGCCCCTCTTACATTAATGGTGACGGCTTGGGCTAGTTTATGCGCATCTGTCATGGTGCGTCGAAGCGTTCAATAATCGAATGGAGAACCGTAATGGTGAGAAGTTTGAGAAGGCGTGAGCAAAAGATAAATGAGGCCTAGGTCCCATGAAAAACCGTAAGAGGTGATCGTACCAAGATCTGACACAGGTACCCAAGGTGAGAAGCCTAAGGTGTGACGGGCAAAGTATCGTGAAGGAACTCGGCAAAATAGCTCTGTAACTTCGGGAGAAGGAGTGCCAGGTTCGAGAGAACCTGGTCGCAGTAACAAGGGGACTCCGACTGTTTAATAAAAACATAGCCGACTGCTAGTTCGAAAGGATGTGTATAGTCGGTGAATCCTGCTCAGTGCCGGTATCTGAAATCGGGTTTCAACCTGACGAAGGACCGGTAAACAGCGGGGGTAACTATGACCCTCTTAAGGTAGCGTAATACCTTGTCGCTTAATTGGCGACTTGCATGAATGGCACAACGAGAGTCCCACTGTCTCCACGATACGTCCGGCGAAATTGACTATTACTGGCGCACAGTCCAGTAACCTCAACCTGCAAGCGAAGACCCCGTAGAGCTTTACTACAGCCTGGCGTTGAATAATCGCACACTATGTGCTGAGTAGACGGGAGATGTTGATCATTTGGACGCCAGTCCAGATGGGAGTCGTCCATAGAGACACCGTCCTTAGTTTGTAATTATTCTAACTCTTTTAGAGAACACCGTTTGGTGGGTAGTTTGGGTGGGGCGCCACGCGCCCGAAAATATAACAGGCGTGCCCAAAGGTCAGCTTAGGTGGTTCAGTCTCCACCGTTAACCGTAAGGGGAAAAGCTGGCTTGACGTGGATCGGACCAATAACGATCGACGATGCGAAAGCAGGGCCTAACGAACCAATGTACCTCATTTATGGGGGTCATTGATAACAGAAAAGTTACCTCGGGGATAATTGAGTTGTCACCAGCAAGAGCACATATCGACCTGGTGGCTTGCTACTTCGATGTCGTCTCTTCCCAACCTCCTGGTGCAGCAGCTGGGAAGGGTGGGGTTGTTCGCCCATTAAAGGGG
>Ga0302123_10001863_pt1 | contig 14724 bp, 27 predicted proteins | sample CB21_321_MG_FD_203109 | JGI IMG/M metagenome (GOLD analysis project Ga0302123, IMG submission 203109) | Marine microbial communities from Western Arctic Ocean, Canada - CB21_32.1 | ecosystem: Environmental > Aquatic > Marine > Oceanic | place: Canada: Western Arctic Ocean | collected 2017-09-28 | reverse complement strand
CACGATGGACAAAGGTTATTATATCATTCAGCAAACCTGTTAAGGTGTGGCCACGATATTTTTTACTCGTTAGTACATCCTAGTCAAGGCAGACATATAGGCAAAGGCACAGACCTCGGTATGGAATGGATTCAACGTGCCCTCGGTGATAAGTTTAGATTTCATCCTGTTAACCACGGCGGGCATTTAGATGGAAAATTAGCATTGCTTAAACCTGGTGTTGTTGCATGTTGGAATAAAAATGTTATACCTGACATTATGAAAAGTTGGGATATAATTCAAATACCTGATACTGCATTTAGTTTACCAGAAGAATTTAGAAACACGCGGAAGAAACGATGGTATAAAGGTTTTGTATCTGATTATCTTACAGAGTGGATTGGATTTTGTGATGAAACAGTATTTGATGTTAATATGTTTAGTGTCAGTGAAGAATTAGTTATTACTAATGGTTATAATAAAGAAATATATGATCAGTTTGCAAAAGCCGGAATAGAAGGATGGCCATGGCATTTTAGGCATCAACATTTTTGGGATGGTGCAATACATTGTTTAACAATGGACACAATCCGTGTAGGTGGGCAGGAAGACTATTTTAGTTAATGAATAAGTTTTGTTATATGCCATTTGAGACTATGGCAATTGATACTGCTGGAAATGTAATGCCTTGTTGTGCATTTGATACTTCACATGCTCCATTTAACTATGCTGATGCTCCTATTACTATAAATGAATATTTCAACTCTAATGAATTAAAAGAAATACAAAATATATTTCTTGCAGATAAAATACCTATAGGTTGTGTAAAATGTATTAGTAAAGAAAAATATGGTATGATGTCCAAACGACAAAAATGGGAAAACAATAGAAAAGATATTCCTATTATTAAAAATAGACAATCTCCTGTATTTGTAGAAGTAGCAGTTTCAAATAAATGTAATGTTGCTTGTACAACGTGTGACAGTTTCTTTTCTTCAGGTTGGAATCGTTATGATAAATTTATGACAGGACATCCTGATTTTGTTAAGCGACAAGAACTTGTTAATACATCGTTTAAAGTTGACAACTTGTTTATGAATGAATTACTTGATAGTGTAGTAAATGATAAAGATTTAAATATTGAGCTTATTGGTGGTGAGCCGTTATTTAATAAATCTGTAGTAGAATTTCTCAATAAGTTTTCTGATATGGAATTAGAGAATGGTTTAACAATTACTACTAATTGCACTTTGCTCAATGATAATGTATTATCATATTTGAGAAAGATTAAGAATTTAGTTATAGTTTGTAGCATAGATGCTATTGGGCCATTGTATAATTACATTCGTGATTATGAGTTTACTGTAGTTGAGGAAAATATAAAAAAGTTATTAACTCTCGATGCAATAATATTGATTATGCCAGTGTTTAGTTTGTTTAATGTTTTTAATATACCTGAATTAATTATGTGGCATAATCTTATAGCAACAAAGAATAACACTAAAATAAAGTTAATTAACTTTGTTAAAGCACCTTACTATGCAAGTCTTGAGAATATTCCATCGTCTATGGTAGAAGATACGATAGATCAATTAAAAGACATATACATGTTAAATTTAAAAACTTTACATCAAACCGAACTGCATCAGTTAATTAAAACATTACAAGAATATAAAACATTTTCTGTAGAAAAACAAAAAATATCATTGCAATGGATAGAGAAATGTAATATAATAAGAGATATAGATATTGAAAAAATAGAACCAAGGTTAAAAGAGTTTGCAGAATATGTTAGAACATAATAATAGTTTAACAACAAATGCTCATGCAGTATGGGAGCCAAAATGGCAAGCGGTGTTAAGTGAAGCACCATGGCAACAATGGATAGAGGATGACAATTTTTTCGATTGTAAAGATTATTTTTTAGAACGAATGCATAGTTGGATCATTGAGAATGATCTAAATACTATAAATGTTACAAGTTTAGAATCATTTAGATTTAATCGCAGGGATTCAATAATAGGAAGTACACAAGCATTGGATGAATTTCACTGGCGGCATCGCGGTAAAACATTACGAGTCTTTCGTGGAGAGTATGGTTATAATAAAAGAGTATACGAAACATATACAGATTTTGTTCCTCAATTAGATCATCTTGATAAAGTAACAGGTGAGTATATTTCTTTAACTAAAAATGAATATGTTATTATTAGTCTTCCATTTGCAGGATTTGGAGACAGGCATTATCATATGGATGAGATGCTTGATGATGCATTGCAATCTAATACGCCAGTGTTAGTAGATTGTGCGTGGTATGGCACTTGTATGAATATAGAGTTTGATTTTTTACATCCAGCGATTACTGAAGTATGTTTTAGTACAAGCAAAGGATTAGGTTGTGGTCGATTTCGTAATGGAATTAGATATAGCAATTATGATGATGGTATGATTTGCCAACATAATAACTATAATCATTTAGTGGGTAGCAATATGCAATTAGCAATATGGATGATGGATCATTTTAGATCTGATCATATTCCTTATAAGTTTAGGGAAATGCAACATGAGTTATGCAACGAACTTGAAATAACACCATCAAATTGTATGCATGTAGGTATGGCGCCTAGAACAGATGAATGGAATGAGTTTGAATTAGCAGGCCTACACTATAGAGTAGGATTGAATAAAATAGTCAAATTACGAAGACAAAAACGGGTATAAATACTATTATGGAACATAATATAAAAATAACTGAAACAGCAAAAAAACAATTGCTGACAGTAGCAACTAAAAATGATGTGCCCTACGTTCGTTATCAACTCGATGGTGGTGGATGCTCAGGCCTAATTGGCAAATGGGAAAATTCTGTAAAGTTAGAAGACGGTGATATTACATTTGAGTTAGGGGAAGACAAACAATTCCTTATTGATAAGTTTACAATTGGGTATATGGATGGAGCAGTAATTGATTACACTGGTGACTTTATGCCAGCGTTTAAAGTTACCATTCCAGATACCTCGTCTTGTGGATGTGGTGAATCTTTTCAATTAAAATAGGAATTTTTAATGACGTATATAGTAAATGATAACTGTATTAAATGTAAATATACCGATTGTGTAGAAGTATGCCCTGTAGATTGTTTTTATGAAGGCGTTAATATGCTTGTTATTAACTCTGAAGAGTGTATCGATTGTGGTGTATGCGAACCAGAATGCCCTGTAGACGCAATTGTTCCGGATACCCTATTAACAGAACCAGATAAAACATACTGGATTGAGTTTAATGATAAGTATGCCGAAGACTGGCCCAACCTTGTGCGACGAAAAGCCGCGCCAGCTGATGCTGACGATTGGCAAACCGTCCCTGATAAAATGAAGTATTTTGATGAAACCCCTGCTAATAAAGCATAATTGTTAAGGTTGACCAAAAGTAAGATATCTTGTATAATTAGTATTATGAAGAGTAAGAATAAAGGATGGTTCGATAATGCGTAGTTCAAAATGCCCAGATGGAAAACGTAGGATTTTGACGAAAATCGAAGTTCCTATGGATATTGCTGATATTGCAGGATATGCCTGGAATGCTATTATCCATGATGAAGTAAATAAGGAATGGGCAGTAAGGGCAAACCCCTCAGAAAAAATTAAAAATATGAATAAACGTGAAATCCTCAGATTAGCCAAAAAAACGGTAAAAAAGGATGGAACTGCTGGCCAGACCGAATTCCCCGCTGATATTCTTCAGCACGTTAAGAATATGTTCCCCGAAGTAGATTAGGGTTTCTAATATTAGTGTTCTCTAATATACCCTTATAAACCCCCACTAAAATAAGCGGTTTTTTGTTGTAAAAAAACAACACTTTTTTAAGGTTGACAATTATCCAATTCGTTGTATAATGTATGTATAGACAATGAGATAAAGGTCAATTATGTTAACATTCAAAAACACACCATTTGAGAACAAGAAGTTCCTCAATGAGAATGGTTGGTTGTCATATGATGGTGAATTTATTGGTCGGTTTGACAAATATGGTGGACTTGGTGCATTTAAGAAGTTTTTACGCCACAATTTCACTGTAGCAGAATACTTTGCTGAATTGGGCAAAGGTAAGGCTCCCCAGGAAGTTCTTAACGAGAAGGGGTATGTTAGTCCTGCTTTGTCCAAGGCTTGCAAAATGGCCGGCTTTCCAGCAACACGGGAAGGCGTAGACGCAATGATGAAAGAGCACAACAAAAGGTATCGTAAATGAGATCCAGATACGCAGATGTACGAAGAGGCTATTCTAGTTACGTGAACAAACCTAAGAACGAAAAACCTGAATTTGACACTAAAGAAATTCTTGCAATTGCAATCGCTGTTGATCGTAAGCAAGGTTTTATTAAGTCGGGGTATGGTTATACTGTAACAAATGATCCAGATACTGGTGAGTATCTTGAATATGAGAAGCAGTACAAGATCGAGGATAATAAAACTCTTATCCACAAACATTTAAAGGGTGAGAAAGCAGTTTCTATTACAACAGATGATACGAAACTTGCTGATGAGATGGTTGATCATTTTAAGGCAATTGCTCTTAAAAAACTTTCTGGTAAAACTAACGACTTTCAAAATTCAGTATTGATGTATATTGATGCTGAGAAAGTTGATCGACTTGGAGTTGCTATTTTTGCTTCGTTGCCAAGTGTATATGTTCGAGACATAAAAGCACAGGAGTTGCGTGACGAAACTGAAGAGTCTGATTATGTAGGGACGCATCGAACCCGCGGCAACTTTACAATAGAGGTAAAGCAGACGAGAAGGTTTCCCACAGGAAACTTAATGATTTGTGTTGAAGGTGGGAAGAATATTGTAAAGTTCTTCTCTGACTATACCTTTGAAGTTGGAAAGGTTGTGGATATTGCTGGTTTTGTAAAAGATCAGGAAGTAAGCAAATATTCAGGATTAAAGGAAACAATGTTAAACAGAGTAAAGGTGATATCATGAGAAAGATTTCTCTATCAATGTTGTATTTGTATGCTGTAGGTGCTGTACTGGTGTTAGGTTTGTTTATGCCGTTTGATGCACACGCTGGTAATTTTAGTTTATGTGTTAACGGGCAGTCCATATATGGTGGCGGTGAGTGTGGCTTGGCCACCGGTAGTAGTGGTAGTATGCATAGTACTACACAGACAAATAGTCAGCGATATGTATTACAAAATAATGAAGCTCAGCATGTTATGATGTCTTTGAATATCAGGGAAGGTGCAACAGGTATTGATGGAAATGGCACCTTCTATAGAGTAGGAAGATATGCAGGCATGAAGTATAGAGAAATACAGAATAGAATGTTTAGTTGTCAGGCAAAACCTGATGCTTCAGCATTTCATTGTGTGTCATGGCCCGTGATGCAGTAAGGAGAAAGTAATGATACGTTTTATAATTGGGTTTTTGTTAGTGTTTGGTGCAGTTGGTGGTATGGATGTTGAGACTGCACCCATCGTTCAGTGTGTTGCAATTGCACTGGTTGGTTTAAGTTTAATGTGGTGGGCAATACCCGCAGTCAATAAGGAGAGCAAATGGTAGATCCGAACAACATGACGTTCGAAGACTTCAAAGGCGTAATGTCATATGAGTTCCAAGGCATTGATCCTTTGTGTGACAAATACTATTGGAATTTATGGCAGGATAGCAGAGCGTATGGTTGCAAGAATACAGCCGCTAAACCTATTTGGGAAGACTTCTTAACAGCAATTCGCACAGGAAAGATATAATGGACAAAGGCGAGCGATTACACGAACTTGTTGCAGATGCAAAAACGTGGAAAGTGTATTGGTACGATACTGAGAAGTGGGATACGCTTCGCCTAACTTCGCCTGCTACGTATGCAGAACATCTTTATGACTGTGGCATTGATTGTATTTTAGTTCCTGAGAAATGTTATGATGATCCTGAATGGTACAAACATCTTACTGAAATGATTACAGAAGAAATTTGTATCCTACCAGGAAAGAAATTAAACGGAGCATAGTATGTCAAAGCAATTTTTTAATCATTCATACGGATTGACGCATATTAAGTTAGATCTCAGTGGCCCTAAAGGCAATGTATATTATGTGCTAGGTGCTATACAAAAACTGGTACAGCAGGTGGAAGGACATACAGCGGCTAATGGCTTTGCTGAAATGGCAATGGGTACCGCTGTTAATAAACTTGGATTTGAGAATCATAACGACTATAATACAATTTTGCGATACTGCAAAGAAAAAACAGGTATCACGTTTGTGGCTAATAACAAGATAGGTGAACTTGACGATGACTTGTATGAAGTTAAGAAACGTACAGATGATGTGTGGCTATGATCTTTTGCGTTAACGAATTGCAAGAGTTCCTACATAAGGAACTAGGCTTTGATTCACAGCAAATTACTACTCGTAATTTTCACTCGTGGAATCGCTTTTATGCGGATAACGATTTTATTTACTTAAAGCCTATTAAAGATCGTTCACCTGACGGTATGATGAAAATCCTCAAAGGAGATAAGTTTCGTTGGCAGATACGTGTTGGCGTACATCATGAGGATGACAAGCCTGAGCATCTTATTATTACTTTGTGGGATTCAGGTGAAGGTATGTCTTACGATAGTTTGATTAGAGGATACATTGACAAGGGTAAGCCTGTTTTTATGGCAAGGAAAATTAAACTTAATGACAGCATGTATGAGCAATTAATTACACATAGTAATTATTTTGAAGAGTATGCTTTAAGTATAGAAAACGAATGTCCATCATGTGGTGGTATTTTGGTACCACGTAAGAAAAAGAAACTAATGGCAGAAGATCCATATTCTCTCTCACGAGCAGTAACTGGTCCTGATGCTATCCCCAAGCAACGTACATATTTGGCTTGTAATGATTATCCGTCTTGTAAGCATATTGCAAGTTATGTAAAGATTTAAAGTTGACATAATTAATAATTAGTGTTATATTAGTAATAGAATGTACGTATGATCAGAAAGGTCTACGCATTCTTAATTTTCTCAAACGCCTACGGGCAAGGAGATACACAATGAAAATTAAAACATCTTGGTTAATAGCTGATGGCCTAGCAATCACACCCAAAGACGATAAGGAACTGACTGTCGGTAAAGAAGTGGAAATGAAACCCACAATACGACTTCGACCGGCTACTGTAGAAGAGAGCAAGAGCCTCGATCAAGAACAGCGACAGTTTAAAAAAGATCGTAAGAAAAACAGCAAAAAGAATCCCTATGACATTCGTCAAAAATCTATAAGGGATATATCACTCCAGAAATACGATGAAGACAAAGAGTCGTATGAATCACTGGATGAGCGCATTCTCCCAACTAAGAAGAAACCAACAGAATCTGGACTTATAGTTAATGAACCTGCTTGGCTAGTTCAGAATGCAGTTAATGAGTTAAAGGCAAGGCTAAACGGTGCAAAATATCTTTCTGAGCATTTTGGTAATTATGTAGAAGTTTATTTTAAAGATATTCTTATTAATATTCTTAACCAAAGAAATGTGCTATGGGATCATGTAGCATATATTATTTCCACATTTGATCCACGTGCTGTACAAATTGTTAATGTGATTGAATTGCCCGATGGAACATATAGTGTACCAGAAGGTCAGCATACTGCTATTGTTTTACTAATCTTATGGCAAGAAGGTATTATAGATAGCAATTACAAAGTAATGTGTAAAGTTACGCCGCATGATCAACTAGTACCGGGCAGTCCGCTTCAAGGTGAAGCATACGGTAATTGGCTGTTTAGAAATCTTAATTCCAAGTCACGCAGGCAGATTGACCCATATCACATGCATAAGTCTCGTTACTTAGGTGCACGAAAGTATGGTAGCACTTTGCCAGAAGATTTAGAAGCATTAGCAATTGAAGATGTTGTTCGCAAGAATCACATGTTAACAATTGAAAAAACAACTCGTGCTAAGATGAAATCAAGCCAAATTACATATATTACAGGCCTTTATCGAATTGCACAAACAGGCACGCCTCTCTTTAATAAAAGTTTAAAGGATTTAGATTTTGCATTAAGAACGCATGACAAACACTTTATTATGGAGAAAGGTGTTGATGGTGGTTGGATTTTAGGAATGGGCAGGTACCATCAGTTAGCAAGAGAGCAAAATATTGACATTACCCAAGCACATGAAGATGCTTTAATGGACATGATTATGACAAACCATGGTTCACCGTGGGAATGGCATAAAAAATGTAAAGACGTATTAAGGGAATATCAAGATAGGAATTATTTGTATAATGGTTGGAATGATAGTGTATTAGTTCCTTTGCTAATTAATGAATTCAAAGTTTGGTGTGAAAAACAGTTTGGTTCTGCGTTTCATTTTCCAATAGTTGAAGATTTAAATTGCAATAAGTTTAGGGATATCTAATAATGTCTTTATACTACTTCTATCAATTTCAAAATCATTTAGGTAGAACTAAAATTGGTATTACTGATAATATAGAGACACGCGAACGTCAGTATTCGAATGCTATGGGTGAACATATTAGATTTAAAAAAGTTTATAGTGGCCCAGAGAAGGATATAACAAACCTCGAATATGAAGCAAAAGGTGTATTCTATGATCAACGATGCCGTATAGAGTTACGTACACCAATGGAATGGATTAGTGAAAATGTACAGTATGAAACAATTGATCAGTACATTGATCACGAAGTAGAAAATAGATATGTTAAACTAGAGTTAGTACGGGGGGTTCGTCCCCCCGTACCGACGGCTGATAACGTATTTGAATAATTCATAAATTTGTTTGGGTTATAAATATTTAATATGTTTAACCCGTTCATAAAAATAGATGAGATGACAGATGATATTCTGTTAGACAAGATTAATGAAGTTTCTAATAGGGTAGCTCAGGCAAGGCGTTCTGGGATATCTTATAATATGATACATCAATTAGAGCAAGTTTATCACCAATTAAATACTGCATACCAAGAACGCATAATGATAAAGAATACTAAGCTGGATACAAAAATTATAGAAGTTGGTGATATAGAAGGTAAAAAGGATGAATGAATATGCAGGCGGCAATTATCTTATATATAAATCTAGTTTTTTAGCAACACGAGTTGTTGCAGATTATTTGGAACCAGCCGAATTTGAAATAGAGATAGGATTTCAATTTGGTCCAACTGAAGCAAAAGTAGCAGATGATGTAAACAATGAACAAACAATAGCATATAATAAAATAGAATTTTTTGTTGAATATGTTTTGAATAAAAGTCTTTTTGTTAGCCAACATAATGATTTCTGGCGTGAGATTGCCAGTTTAGAAACTTCAAACAATTATGTAATTTTTCATCATGACCCTTATGATGATTTAATTACAAAATATTTGTATTATAAAATGCAAGCAATTTCTTTTCCTGCATTTATGATGGTTGATATGTCTGTCTGGTCAAGCAGTACTAAGTTAAAATTTAATTTTGTAGGTGAGGAATCGTGCACATTGCCTAGTATTACAGACACTGTTGGCGAACTTGCATATCATACACAACCTTGGTACCATCGAGACGATTGTGATACACGTGATTACACACCAGCCGATAAAAAAGATCTTGACAACCCACCCGAAAATAGTGTAAACTTTGATATAATATTAGAATTATTAACCAATCCAAATAATGCAGGTGAAATAATAGATATACAAAAAAAGTTTAAGCCAACTATAGTTAAATGAGAACAGATAAAGTAGGTAGAATTGTATTAGATACAGATGATTGTATTGAATTGCTGTATAATGACAATTTTAAAGACAGCATAGTTGTTGACTTAGATTCTGATGTAGATTTGTATAATAAATATACATACATAATGAATACTGGTCATTCAGTTTTAGAACAAATAACAGAGATAAACAGTATTGAGGAATTTGATAAATTAAATCAAGATAACTGGTTTATGCCAGAGGAATATAAAAATTTAAATATTGTTGATTACTTAATGGAGAAAGCAAGAAAGAAAACAGATACACTTCATTACTTACGAACAGAAGTAGAGTTGGGAGTATATGAAAAACGAGGCCTTTTTAGTTTGTTGCGGTTTCTTGTATATTTGGTAGATACAATGAAAGAACGCAACATAGTTTGGGGAGTTGGACGAGGGTCAAGTGTAGCAAGTTATGTTTTGTTTTTAATTGGTATTCATAAAGTAGACAGTATTAAATATGAACTTGATTTTAACGAGTTCCTAAAAGGAGAATAAAATGGTAGAACGAAGAACACAAGCTGGTAAACGACTTGATATGGAAGCACTAATGGCCGAGCATGGAGATACTATTGCAGTTGGTAATGCAAAAGTAAATGCTCGCGGCGATGAATTAGGGCCAGGTGGTAAAGTAACTAAAACAGCAAATGAAGTAGCAACTGCTTATTATCAGGAAAATCCACGAGCGGTTATTACACAAAGTACAAAAGAAGAACTAGGTGTAACACAACAATCTACATTGCAAGCAGATGTGTTAGTACCAGGTGCTCCTATTGAGAAACAAGCATTTGACGAATGGGTAGATCCTGAAAATACTACTGAGACACCTACAGGTAAAGTAACAACTGCAGAAAATAGAGTTGTTGCATCCGGTGCAGAAAAACCAGCACCTAAACAAAAGGCAAAAGCCAAAGCAAAGGATATAGATGAACTTTATAAATAGGACAAAATAATGAAACAATTTTTAATATCTTTCTTCCTGGTATTTTTAACATTACCAGTATATGGATCAAATCCATATTATGAATTTAAGCAACAGCACAATGATCCGTGGCCACACGGACCATGTATGTCTCCATATGATGGTGTAAGCCGAGCCGCTTGCCCCTTCAAAGATAGTACTATAAAAGCATGGGATAAAATGTGTATGGAACGATTAAATGATAGAGTTGCTAGCGGTAAACTTACTGGTAGAACATATGATTTAAAAATGCTTATAGAAGTGGGTGATAAATTTTGTAGATGCATTGTACGACGACTTCAGTTAGAATATACTGAAGAAGATTTTTTAGAAAAAGTGTATAAGCACATTACTACGAGTGGAATTAATCCTAATGGGCCTGCCAATTACGAGGCAGCCTATGCAGTATTAGAACCTACTAAAATTTGTGCTCAACAACTTAAAATACAACCGGTAGCAAGAAATGAAAATTAGAGCAATAGGTAGTAATATTTTAGCAGTTACGCTGGAAAAAGGCGAACGTAAATCAGCGGGTGGTATCGTTATTCTTGACGATGATATGAAAGATTCCGGTATCCGCCCTCGCTGGTGTCAAGTCTATGATATTGGGCCTGATAGCAAACTTAAAAATGATATCAGTACAGATGATTGGATTTTAGTTGCCCATGGTAGATGGACACAAGGCATTAAATTAGCTGGTATGACTGTTTATAAGATTGACCCAGAAGGTATTTTGTTACATAGTCTCGAACATCCAGATGGGATTTAAACAAACATTTAATGTAGATAGCCTTTCAAACAGATCACCATATAAAGTTCCAGTGCGGGAAGGAGGTGGTCTTAATGCAAACTATAGACAAAGTGAAGCACTTGCTGTATTATGTAATAAGTTAGGACAACAAGGATTAGAATACGGCAAAGATTTTTATTGGGATGATACTGGATATGAAGGTATCATTTTAACCTTTAACCAACAAGAAGATATTTGCATCGCTAAATTAAAATTATGAAATTACCAGAAGTTAACAAACCAGCAGGTATTAGCACAACAGGTTTAACTGGTGTAGTGCTAATGATATTACATATTACAGGATATTTAACAGGTTGGGCTTGGCCGATATTATATGTATTTTTAATTATTACAGGCGTTGGACAAGAGAATAAAAAACAATGAAAGATCTTTGGGTTGAAAAATATCGACCTAAGACTCTTGCTGAATATGTGTTTCGAGATGATGTACAAAAACGGCAGGTAGAGTCTTGGGTTAAGAGTGGTGCAATTCCGCATTTATTGTTTAGTGGCGGGCCAGGCGTAGGTAAGACAACACTTGCAAAGGTTTTGCTACATGAATTAGATATTGACTGGGGCGATGTTTTAGAAATAAATGCTAGTAGAGAAAATTCTGTAAATGATATTAGACATAAAATAACAAATTTTGTTAGTACATTGCCATTTGGAGAGTTTAAAATTGTATTGCTTGATGAAGCAGACTATATGTCTCCCGCTGGGCAGGCGGCATTGCGTGGTGTAATGGAGACGTATCATATGACTGCACGTTTTATTTTAACTTGTAACTATCCATATAAAGTTATCCCAGCATTACACAGTAGATGTCAAGGCTTTCATATTGAACATTTAGATGAAACAGATTTTATGGTAAGGCTTGGACAAGTATTATCAAATGAAGATGTTGAAATAGATATAGACACATTAGAATTGTATGTAAAAGCGGCATATCCAGATTTGCGTAAGTGTATTAATATGTGTCAAATGAATTCACAAACTGGTAAATTACTTTCTCCGCATCAAAGTGAAAATGCCGGCCCTGATTATAAAGTTGAAATGGTTCAATTATTTAAAGAAGGTAAAATAACTGAAGCACGAAAGTTAATATGTAGTAAAGCAAGTCCACAAGAATATGAGGATATTTTTAAATTTTTATATCGTAATTTGGAATATTGGGGTGATACAATAGATCAACAGGACGAAGCAATACTTGTTATTCGTGATGGATTAGTTAAACATACAGTATGTGCAGATCCAGAGATAAATTTAGCGGCATGTCTTGTACAGTTAAACGCATTACGATAAATACAGTTGAGGTGATGAAATGTCAAAAACCAAAATAGAATTAAATATGATGACAAAGGCCCAATTAGAGGACTATGGTCGTACTGTAGGTATTGAATTAGATCGACGTCTTAAAAAGGCTACTATTGTTCAGCAACTTCTTGAATATGAAGAAGCACCTGCAGTAATTTCGTCAGTAAAAACTCGTCCTGATCTTGTTAGTGCCGCAGCTGGCCCAGTCCAAGAGTTATTAGCAATGTTGCCAGCATACGATGGTAGTAATGCCGGCGCAATTAGTTCAGTAATGATGAAAAACCTTCATATATTTTCTGGACACCAAGTAAAATTTGGACCAAAAGGTAAAAGCTATCACATAGTTGTTAAAGGTAGTGACATTAATCAAACTTTTAAACTTTAATATAACTCCAGTGTTAATCAACTTAAATAGTGTTGATGACTACTCTGGAAGAAAATTCTTTGAAAACTTGTATAAACAGTCACACTGAGATGAAGAAAGATAGAGTTATTCTAACTGATGTTGACGGTGTACTGCTTGATTGGGAATTCGCGTTTCATACGTGGATGGAAGAGCATGGTCATACCGCACAAAAAGGACATAAGTTAGTATATAGTGTTCATAAGCGTTTTGGGATACCGCGAAAGGATGGCAAACGTTTAACAGAAATATTCAATGAGAGTGCTTCTATAGGTTTCTTACCACCCCAACGCGATGCTATGTATTATGTAAAGAAATTGCATGAAAAACATGGTTTTATGTTTCACGCAATTACATCATTAAGTTTAAACAGACATGCTGTACGTTTAAGAGAACAAAATTTGGCTAAATTGTTTGGCAATACTGCATTTGAAAAAGTAGTTTGTTTAGACACTGGTGCAGATAAAGACGATGCATTAGAATCTTATAGAGATTCAGGATGCTGGTGGGTAGAAGATAAAGCTAAAAATGCCGATCTTGGTATTGATTTAGGTCTTAGAAGTATTCTTGTAGAGCACGGCCATAATATGGATTATAAGGGCAAAGCTGTCCTTGTTAAAAATTGGAAAGAAATTTATAATTTAATTATTGAATAAAAGATAAATACTAATGTTATGGGATTAGACAATACTTTTATTCGAAACGCCGTTGAGAACATAAATCGTATCAATGGCAATAAAACACTTCTTGATATGCTATTAGAGTTTGAGAAAGTTCTCGACGATACTGGCATTTATGCTTACAAAAATTGGATGTCGGGTGAGGTTGTAGAAGGCCCAACATTAGAACGGCATTGGTTTAATGTAACACTTATGTATCCACGTGAAGGAATGCCAGATCCAGATGCTATTCGTCGTTTGGACAAATATGGTTGTAAAGTTAATTTTGTTAAAGAAGATGTTGAGGTCCCAGTTAAAGTTAAAGGTCCTGATGATTTAAAGGATTTAAAAACAAAAGAACCCAAAACAGAATCAAAACCTATTTGGTTAGTAAAAATTGAAATGCCGCGACGATTTTTAGAGACATTTGATGATCGTAGTTTGGAAGTTGCTGGCCAGAAATTAGATCTCGGTAAAGTGCAACAGGCTAGCCAAGAGGGTCTTGATGATAGTAATGAAGCCAAACACCAAGGCGAAGATATAGCAAATGAAGAACCGGCAGCTTAACGAAGGTCTACGTTATGCAGATCTACGTGAAACTATTCTCACAGAGATCTCTATAGATTTATTCCAACCTAAGGGCGGCCGCGAAGAAGATATTATCGTAGTTGCATTTGAATGTATCGACGAGCCTCCTGCAAAAGATTTAGAGGAATATATTCGAACAGGACCTATTGATCTATTAGATTCAGATTTAAGTCCTGGCCCAACTGAGGAAGGCAATTATATAGTATTTTGTGAATTCAAAAGGGACAATAAATTTCCAGTAAAATTTGTTCGTTTGCTTAATGACATTCAACATGTAGTTAG
>Ga0302123_10001856_pt1 | contig 14755 bp, 11 predicted proteins | sample CB21_321_MG_FD_203109 | JGI IMG/M metagenome (GOLD analysis project Ga0302123, IMG submission 203109) | Marine microbial communities from Western Arctic Ocean, Canada - CB21_32.1 | ecosystem: Environmental > Aquatic > Marine > Oceanic | place: Canada: Western Arctic Ocean | collected 2017-09-28 | reverse complement strand
CATAACTCTGGCATTATTAGCTATCTCCACCGCTTTTGTTGCCGAGAAGAATATAGATTGAAATACCTTTTCTTGTTCTAAGAAATATTGCACCCATTCATTTAGCCCCAGAAGTGCCTTTTTTTGAGTCGCGGCATATACAATGATGGCAGGTCCAACTTCTCGAACATCTGCCAACGGAAAACCAAGTGTCACAGAAATACTCACATCCTGTGCATGTTCATATTCGGCAATCCTTTGAAACAGGCTTAAACAAGGTTCTGACAAAGTAGATTGCGCAGTCATAGGTACAAGGTAGGGCAATTTTTTAAAGGCTTTAAATGGGGGCTTTTGCGCTTCCCTTATATCTTGTAATGCTCGGTATGCCTGTTGCCCTACTTGATACATATCCACATGCGGATAGGTTCTATAGCCAATAATTTGATCCGTTAACTCCACCATTTTTTTAGAAATATTTGCATGGAAATCAACATTAATCACAATCGGTGTATTTGGAAAATATTGTCGAATACTGGTTAGTAAATTGCCCTCTGTATCTTCCAATCCTTCTGAAACCATCGCACCATGTAAGTCTAGGTAAATAGCCTCAACATCCTCAAGCCCCTTTAGCCCTTGAACAATTTCATTTTTAATTTGCTCAAAAGCAGGTTGCGCTACTGTGCCTGAAGGTGATGCGAAACACCAAATAAGTGGTAATAACTCCGCCTCAGAATGCATTGCCTCGGCAATAAAACCCGCAATAGGAATGGCTTTATCACGCATCCCCTTAATAATGTCATCTCCATATAACATCTTGGGCCAACTATCTGCCATGACAAAATCATTGTAAGTCGTTTTAACTGTCGAAAAGGTATTTGTTTCGTGTAGGAACCCCGCAATCGCGACCCTCACCCTTTAACCCTTCAATGCTTGTAAATATAACACTTTAACACTTTCAATATCCATTGGGCGAGGGTTTGAAGGCGTAGAACCATCTGCCATAGCTTGCCTTACCACCTCTGTAGCTTGTGTATCATCTACTTGCAACTCTGATAGAGTTTTAGGAATTCCTAAGGATTCATTTAATGCTTTAACCCAAACAATCACACCATCTAAGGATTGATCTTCCAGATCGAGATACTGCGCCAAACGGCTCATTTTATCTTCAATGTAATCTCGGTTGTATTCCAAAACATAGGGCATAAAAATCGCATTCAACAAACCATGATGCACACCATAAATTGCACCCACAGGATGTGAAAGAGAGTGAATCGCGCCCAACCCCTTTTGAAATGCCGTAGAACCCATGGTGGCTGCCGCCATCAAATAACTTCGTGCCTCTATATTTTCACCATCCTGAAAGGCGACTGGAAGCCATTTTTTAATCAACCGCATCCCCTCCAAAGCAATGCCATCTGCCATGGGATGGAACCCTGGGGCACAGAAAGCTTCGAGATTGTGTGCTAGCGCATCCATACCCGTAGTTGCCGTAATAAATGGTGGCACACCCTGTGTTAACACAGGATCACAAATCACTAGGCTTGGGAGCATTTTAGGGTGCGAGATAATACGCTTTGAGTGTGTTTCTTCATCCACAATCAATGCTGCCCGACTCACTTCCGAACCTGTCCCTGAAGTCGTCGGTATCGCAATAATTGAGGGCACGGTTTTGGCATTAACTCGCAGCCAATTATCGTCCTTATCTTCAAAATCTGCCCATGAATGTGTTTGCCCCACCATTAAAGCAATCGTTTTACCTGCGTCCATGGCACTGCCACCACCAAAAGCAATTACACCATCGTGTCCACCGTTATTATAAACAGCTAAACCATCCATAATGTTTTTACCCGTTGGGTTCGCTTGAATATCGAAGAATAACCCTGTGGGCATTCCCTGTTGTCCATTGGTTTGGGTTGCGTTCTTCACCATGTCAAATCTTGCCAGCGTAGGGTCTGTGACCAGTAATGGTTTATGAATATTTAAGCTTTGACATAAATCATACAAATGCTCTATTTTGCCACATCCAAAATGAATTTCTGTTGGGTAGTTCCACTTGCTGTCAAAATACTTAGACATCGTAAGCTCCTCTTATTATGCGCGTATATGAATAGACTTAGGTCGTGTAAAAGCATCAAACCCTAGCACGGACAAGCTACAGCCAATACCCGTGTCTTTAACCCCAGTCCAAGCGAGCGCTGGATCCAAATAGTCACAACGATTGACAAAACAAGTACCCGTTTCAACCTCAGCACAAAGGCGCTCAGCTTTTGTAATATCTTTACTCCAAATAGAAGCTGTTAACCCATAGCTTGAGTCATTCATTAACGCAATAGCTTCTTCGTCTGAAGAAACGGACATAATCCCTACAACTGGTCCAAAATTTTCCTCAGTCATCAAAGACATTTGATGATTTACATCCATTAAAACTTGCGGTGCTAAGTAATTTTTTTGAAACCCCTCAACATTAAAATCTGTCTCCGAGATCAATGTTTTCGCGCCTAATTTTATGGCTTCTCCTATTTGTTCACGCACAAAATCAGCGGCTGAAACCTTAACAAGCGGCCCTAATGTGGTCTGGCTTTGTCTTGGATCACCAAGAATTAATTTTTTTGTTTCTGCAACAAAGGCTTTCACAAAGGAAGGATAAATAGACGCATCCACATAAATACGCTCAACCCCACAACAAGATTGCCCTGAATTAAAAAAAACGCCCTCAACAAGATTTGCTGCCGTTTCCACAACATTCACATCTGAACGTACATAGGCGGGATCTTTCCCTCCAAGTTCCAAATTAATGCCAATAAAACGATTGGCCGCTGCTTGCTTAATTTTATAACCTCCACCCACTGAACCTGTAAAGGCAACGGCATGAATTCGATGATCGGCAACCAGTTTTTCTGTGACTTCATGTGACATATGTATATATTGAAAAACACCTTCTGACAAACCTGCAAACTGAAAAGCTTTAGCAAATCGTTCGGCACACAAAGGGGTTTGCGATGCATGTTTGAGAATGACTGCATTACCTGCCAATAAAGCAGGCACAATCGCATTCACCGCAGTGAGGTAAGGATAATTCCAAGGTGCCACCACCAACACTGTCCCCACGGGTGTTTTTTGAATGTAACGTTTTAATCCATTCTCAATGGGAATATGTATCTCCGATAGAGCTGATTTAGCCACTGAAATCATATAGTTTGCACGCCCAGCCATACCATTTAGTTCCCCCTCAGAATATTGGCTTGGTCGCCCCATTTGCAAAGTGATTTCTTCTGCACAGACAGCTTTATGCTTTTCAAAATAAGCTAACATTTTTAGGATATAGCCCTCACGCTCAGACAATGACAAGCTTTTCCATTTTTTTTGTGCCTGTCGGCTTTTATCAAGCACCACTTCTGCCTCTGAATAGGTGACTAATGGACGTTCTACAATCACTTTCAAATCAATGGGTGAAACAGTCTTTAATTGGGACATTTCAACTTCCTTCTTTTTTATTTAAATTAAATGATTTCAAAATAACGTTGTAACTGCCAATCTGTAATTTGCTGACGATATACTTTTTCTTCCCACTCTCTTGTTGTGGCATAATCCTTTACAAAAAGCTCTCCTAAAACAGATTTTGCCACCGTAGAATTTCTTAAACGATTCGCCGCTTCCGTTAGATTTCCAGGTAAGATATGTTCGGGTTTCGGTGTAATCTCATAGGCATTTCCAGTCACGGGTTCACAAAGCTCTAAAGATTCCTCAATTCCCATCAATCCTGATAGTAATGCCGCTGACAACGCCAAATAAGGATTTGAGCTTGCAGATCCCACTCGATATTCCACACGTTGCGATTTTTCAGATCCTGCAATCACCCGTAATGCACTGGTGCGATTGTCCACACTCCAATTTGCCACTGTCGGCGCCCAAAATCCCGGCATTAAACGCACATAATCATTCACTGTTGAGGCGACTAATACCAATAACTCTGGCATGTATTTCATCTGGCCTGCCACAAAATGTCGCATGGTTTTGCTCATGGTATACTCTGCTTTTTGATCATAAAAAACATTCACACTTGTTTTATCTCTCAAAGAAACATGAATATGTCCACTTTGACCTTGATGCTCCGAAGACCATTTCGCCATAAATGTGGGCACTAAATCCCGTTGGTGCGCGACAACCTTAAGCATATTCTTAAATATAATGGCATTGTCCGCTGAGCTTAACGCATCGCTATAAGTAATGGCAGCTTCTAAGACACCTGAGCCAATTTCGGTATGAAAGCCTTCAATCGGTGCCCCCATGGCATCACAAACATCCATCACTTCATGATAAAACTCTGAAAACATACTGCTACGAATAAATGAATAACCAAAGTTATCTGGGGATAATGGGCTAAGATTTTGATACGATTTTTCACGAATGGTTTCTATGGTTTCATTAAAAACCGTAAATTCATATTCAAAAGCAGAATAAGGGTCATAACCCATATCATTGGCTTTTTGAATCACTTTTCTTAATAAACTTCTTGGACAAATAGCCTCCGCTTCTTCGTAAAATTCACATAGGAAAAACATGGTGCTTGGTTCATAAGGTAACACTTTACCTGTTTGGTAGATAATTTTTAAAGGCGCGTCGGGATAACCTGTATCCCATCCCGTAAAATCCATGTTTTCCACCAAATCATCATTCACGTCACAACCGATAATCACATCGCAAAAACTCAGCCCACTTTTTAGCCCGGCTAAGAATTTTGATTTAGAGACATACTTGCCCCTTAATATACCGTTAAAATCAACCACCCCAATCTTAAATCGTTGAATATTATTATCTTTAATGAATTTTTCAGTGCTCTTGACCGTTTGGAATTGTGTCATGATAAACCTATATTTTTTATCTAGAAGTAAATCCTAGCACAGCGCTTTATCAAAAAAAATGGTAGCACTCCCTCAGTGAGATAAAACAGCCTTCCTTAAACGCAAAAAGCACCCGAAGGTGCTTTTTAATCTTTAATACTTAGGTTTCTTGACGAAAGAATTTTGTTCGCGGAACCTCGCGAACTTACTTTGTCTCCTCTCTATAATAACGTCTCTCAAAAGCATAGTATTCCATAGAGCCTAAAGCGTAACCTTTATAAGAATTGATAATTTTTTCGATCATTCTATTTATTTTATGCATTGGTATCCTCCAAATTTATTGCACAACAACATTTCGCCGCCATTATATGCCGTTAAACGGTTTTGGCAAGCTTTTTTGATCGTTATTACAAACAAATATTGCTCATTTTAGGACCTGCAATAAGCGTATTTAAACCGCACAGAAGCCATTTTTGAATAAAAAAATAGTAATGTGAATATAGAAAGACAAAAAGCGCTGAATAGCGCTTTTTAAGTTAATACAACCGATTGAGAAACTAATCTGCTTGGCGACGTAAAAACGTTGGAATATCCAAATAGTCAGATTCAGATTTAGCACTTGAGGCTTGTGGTTCAATCGTTTTAGGTTGCTCAACCACAGGTGCCGCTCTTCTAAAATGCTGTTGTGCTGGCTGTTGTGAAAATGGCTGTGCGCTCATCGGTGCACGGCGTGGTGCCTGCTGTGGCTGGTCATTTCCATTTGTGTAGGGGTTGCGGCGCACTGAGCTTTGGGATGTTGGCGCAAAAGCTTCCGCCGTTACAGCTTGTGGCGCACCTTCTAAACCTGTCACAACAATGGTCACACGCAATTCATCACTCATATCCGTATCAATCACGGTACCCACAACAACCGTCGCCTGATCTGAAGTAAAGTTTTTGATTACCTCACCCACTTCCTCAAACTCACCAATAGACATATCCATACCAGCCGTAATATTAACCAACACGCCTTTAGCGCCGGCTAAATTAATATCCTCTAGCAACGGACTCGCAACAGCGGCTTCTGCGGCCTCTTGAGCACGACTTTCACCTGAAGCAGTTGCGGTACCCATCATGGCAACACCCATCGCAGACATCACTGTACGTACATCTGCGAAATCGACGTTGATTAAACCTGGGCGTGTAATTAATTCTGAAATACCTTGAACTGCGCCTTGAAGCACATTGTTCGCGGCTTTAAAAGCATCTAATAAGCTAACATTTTTACCTAACACGCTCAAAAGCTTCGCATTTGGAATAGTAATCAGAGAATCTACACTTTGTGATAGCTCCTGAATACCGAACTCAGCCACTTGCATTCTGCGACGACCTTCAAAAGGGAAAGGCTTAGTGACAACTGCCACGGTTAAAATACCCATATCTTTCGCGATTTCTGCGATCACGGGTGCCGCTCCTGTACCGGTTCCACCGCCCATTCCCGCTGTAATAAAGACCATATCCGCACCTTCAAGGGTTTCTTGGATATGCATCCTGTCTTCTTGTGCTGCACGTTTACCCACTTCTGGGTTCGCACCAGCGCCTAAACCTTTTGTTAACTCATTTCCTATTTGCAATGCAACCCGCACGCTAGAATTTCTAAGTGCTTGAGCATCTGTATTCGCACAGATAAACTCAACGCCTTCGATATTATGCTCAAGCATATGTTCAACAGCGTTATTACCGCCACCGCCTACGCCAATAACCTTGATTACCGCATTGTCTATCAATGACTCTGTAACATCAAACATACTCTTTCTCCTTCGGATTTTACTATTTTAAAAATGTTTTCCAAACCAATTTCTCATCTTCGACCAAACGCCATCGGCACCGTCAACAGATCCGCCAAGCAACATAACTTCACCTTGTTGTGCATTGGCATACAGCAACAAGCCCACACCTGTGGCATGCATAGGGTTTTCCAATACATCTTGAAGTCCGGTAACATGTTGAGGCACACCCAATCTCACAGGGACTCTAAAAATCTCTTCTGCCAATGGGATAAGCCCTCTCATTTTTGAGGCGCCTCCAGTCAAAACAATGCCTGCCGCCAAGCTATCTAGCAATTTTTGCTGGCTCAGATTTTGGTATACCAATGATAATAGTTCTTCGCAACGCGCTTCGATCACACCTGAAAGCGTTTGCAAAGGTAGCCTTCTTGCTGGACGCCCTGCAACACTTGGAATTTCTATGGCATCATCTGACTTGACCAATTTGGTCATAGCGCAACCATACTGCAGCTTAATATCTTCAGCCGCATCTGTAGGGGTGCGCAAAGCATGCGCAATATCAGAGGTAACTTGTGCGCCGGCAATTGGAATCACCGAGGTATGACGAATGGCTCCTTCTATAAAAACAGCCACATCCGTAGTACCACCACCAATATCAACCAAACACACACCTAGCTCTTTTTCATCATCAGACAACACCGCATAACTTGAAGCTAACTGCTCTAACACCATATCTGAAACTTCAAGACCGCAACGATTGACGCATTTCACAATGTTCTGCACGGCACTAACAGAGCCAGTTACCATGTGAACTTTTGCCTCTAAGCGAACACCCGCCATACCTACTGGTTCGGAAATGCCGCCTTGGCTATCAATTAAAAAATCTTGTGGCAAAATATGCAAAATCTTTTGGTCTGCCGGCATTGGAACGGCTTTGGCCGCATCAATGACTTTTTCTACATCATGGGCTGCGACCTCTGCATCTCTCACTGCTACCACACCATTTGAGTCAAAACTACGAATATGGCTGCCTGCAATACCCACGCAAACAGAGCCAATTTCACAATCTGCCATATGTTCGGCTTCTTCTACTGCTTTTTGAATGGCATTTACGGTGGAATCAATATTAACGATCACCCCTTTTTTTAACCCTTTGGAGGGCTGTGATCCTATTCCAATTACAGAAACATCTCCTTGTTCTGTTACTTCAGCTACCAATGCCACGACTTTCGATGTTCCGATATCGAGTGCACTGATCAATGATTTATCTTCCGTCTTAGACATAAATATTTAACCTAGGTTTATTTACATATATTTCCCATCAGGAACCAATTTAACATAAAAGCCAGTCGGCATGATACGCTACCACATCTACTTTAAGCGGTTTTTTGCCACATAACCGCAAAACCACTTGGATACCTCATGTCAATAGACTGGATTACTTTGTCCGCGCTTTCTTTTTCAATCGATGGGGCATAATGCAAAAAGGTACTGAGCCGTGTTTGGATATCTTTACTACCTAAAATGGCACTAGGGCCTTTTTTGAAAAAAACTTGCCACTGATTGCCTGTAAACTGAAGTTTTAAAATAGGTTTATCATTAGGCAGTATTTTTTGCATTTTATCACACATATCCAATATTTTATGGCGGTTCTTAATATTCCCCACAAACATAGGCAAAACGTCCAAACCCAAGACTTCTAGCGGTTGAAAAACCTCACCATCTTGACTTAATAATTGATGGTTCCCCCATCTTGCCACAGCTTTTTCTTCTTGTAATGACATCTCTACCGTTCCTGGCCATACCCTCCTAACCTCAGCCTGATCGATCCCAGGGATCTTTGCCAGAGCCGTCTGTGCGCCGACCACATTCACATTGAAAAAGCCATTTTCCACATAAGGCATCATCACATTTTGGAGCATGTCCGGAGAAACATAATGATAGACACCGTCAACTTTTACCTCCCTGATGGGAAATGTGTGAGGTTTGTGAATATAAATCCAGCCACAGCCTATGCCACATGCCACCCCCAAGAGTAAAATAATTTTTACCGTTGATCGTAGCGAAATCACGACAGACTACTTTCTAAAATATTTAACACTAAAGCATCGTAAGACCATCCTTTTGCTCTGGCGGCTTTCGGCACAAGGCTTAATTCCGTCATACCTGGAACAGTGTTCACTTCAATCAAATATAGCGTAGCTTTCTCATCCATAATAAAATCCACACGACCCCAGCCACTCCCGTCCAAAGACTGAAATGCCATCCATGCCAGCTGTTGTATCTCTTGTTCTTTATCTAGGGATAAACCACTTGGGCAATGATAAGTGGTTCCTGCTCGACACTTTGCCGTATAATCATAGAATTCACGTGCAGGTTCAATCCAGATAGATGGCAATATTTCCTGCCCCACAATCCCCACAGTTAGCTCTTTACCCACGATCCATTCTTCTGCAATCACTTCACCATATTGCTTTGCCAATTGATAAGCTACCGGAAGCTCCTCAACTGTTAACACTTTAGATATGCCCACACTAGAGCCTTGATTATGTGGTTTAATGGCAAGTGGAAAAGTAAGCTGCCCATAATCAAGCTCATGCTGCATCAAATGATACACGGGTAAAGTTAGCGCCAAACTCTGCCAAATACGCTTAGAAGCAAGTTTATCCATCCCCAAAGCCGATGCTAAAATACCACAACCACTATAGGGCATATTAACCCCTTCGAGTAATCCTTGTATGATACCATCTTCACCATAAGTACCATGAAACATAATCAGACAACGATCAACTTTTTCATCCTTTAACCTATCCAATAGAGAGAACCCCGTCGCATCAATGCCAATCGCATTTACACCTTGGCGCAATAAAGACTCTAAAACAGCCTGCCCAGAATCCAAAGAAACCTCTCGCTCTGCCGAAGTACCTCCATATAAAACAGCGATCTTTCCAAATCGTTCCATATTTATTCCTACACTTATTTTCATACTCATAGCGACATCTTCACATGATCCACGACCATAAACTTATTGGCAGTATACATAGTCCAGTTCAAAATTCCGACGTTATATCACAGTATTTTTTTATCAGCTTGACTTTAAAAAATACTGTGATGCATTCTACAAAATAGTTTTTTTAATGCTTTTTAAATCAATTGTGTTTTTAATAGTTTACAATCTTAAACGCATATTAATTAACATTTTGACTAATCTTTCGAAATTTAAATATCTTCTGGCGCATGCTACTTTTTAGGTGCCCATTCAGAAATCAAAGTTTGGAATTTTCTCTCATCTTCTTACTTAATTTACGAAGATAAATAACTTAATCTAGGAATCAATATGGAAATTAAAATCGGACATGAGATTGTATACCAATGTAGCAAACCCACACCAATGATTTTGGCATCACACGTTCACTACTCTCGTGCTTTTAATCTAGTTACGCCAAATCAATTAGTAACAACCCCTGAGATTCCTATTTCATTTTACCATGATATTTATGGAAACATGTTTAGTAGATTGATTGCTCCGAGCGGTCAAATAAGGATATTTTCAGATGCTATTATTAATGACACGGGGGCGCCAGATATCGTATCAAAAACAGCAATACAGCATCCCATAGAGTCGCTACCTGATAATGTTTTACTATATCTACTCGGTAGCCGCTATTGTGAAACAGATTTACTTAATGATATCGCCTGGGATCTATTTGGAGAAACGAATACTGGTTGGGAATGCGTCAAAAGTATTTGTGACTTTGTTCATAACCATATTCAATTTGATTATTCCAAAGCAAGCTCAAGCAAGACGGCATGGTCTGTTTATAATGATAAAGTTGGGGTGTGTCGAGACTATGCTCATCTTGCCATATCTTTTTGTCGATGTATGAATATTCCAGCTAAATACTGTATGGGATATTTAAGCGATATTGGGGCACCTCCACCTTATGGTGTAATGGATTTTGCAGCATGGATTGAAGTTTATCTTGGAAATTCATGGTACATCTTTGACCCAAGGAACAATAGACCGTGTATTGGTAGGATTCCATTAGCCAAAGGGAGAGATGCGATGGATGTTCCAATAAGCAGCTCTTTTGGAGAAAGCGAAATCAAAAGCTTTAAAGTATGGACAGATGAAGTGGGGTTTTTCAACGAATGAAACTAAGGTGGTTAGCCCTTTAAGAGTCTCTCGAATAATTTAACGGATTAGAAAGGGACCTAATCAATATCCTAGTTACTTGGCAGAACTTGCAATAAATTGAGTGCATATTATCCGCACAATGCCATCATTTGATTTTAAGTAGGTCTACCTCCCCATTTTGGAGTGAATTGCGATCAACTCATGGTCGATTAAGCCAAAACCTACACGGAGTCATGCCTTTTTTTAGCGACTCTGCGCGCCTTGAAAAATTGTTGGATTAGATTTGTGCAAACCTCGCTCAATATTCCAGATGTGATCTCAATTTGATGATTAAAGCATTTTGCCTGATGAAGCTGTAAGTTTGAGTGAATTGCCCCTGATTTTGGCTCTGAAGTACCGTATACCAAACGTTTAACCCTCGCGTGCGTCATCGCACCAAAACACATCGCACAAGGCTCAATCGTGACATACATCGTCGCACCCGCTAAACGATAATTCTCCATTTTTAAGCTCGCGCTTCTAAGTGCCATGATTTCAGCATGCGCCGTTGCATCGTGAGATAAAATAGGTTGATTCCAGCCTTCCCCAATCAATTGGTCTTCTAAAACTATCACCGCACCCACCGGCACTTCTCCTTGAGAATACGCTCTTTCAGCACAAATCAATGCTTTTTTCATCCACTCATCGTCATTTTTCATTATTTGATCTCAATAAAGCACGAGTATTTCTCTTTAATCATTAGCATACTAAAACTATACTATGAGCACACGCCATAATTGACGACGATTTATACTTTAACTGTGCGCATCATCATAATTTTTATTATCACCTTATTAATCAGCATGATAAGCTATGCCACACAACCGATGACTGAAATAAGTACGCCAACCACCAAAACCAAAAATCTCACACTCTCTGTCACTATTGAAGGTGTGCCACCAAATGTTTCAACTACCATCGCAAACAGCCTGTCATTAATTAAATATCAAAATTATGCCGAAGAATCTGTTGCCAATTTGCAGCTTCTATTTGGGAAAAGTAAAAGCGAGATAGAAAACGCACTCATTCCCTTTGGATATTATCACCCAGCAATATCTGCCACAATTCAACGAGATTTAGACAATTGGATAATTAATTATCATATATCATTAGGTCCACCCATGATTATCAAAAGCACGAATATTGAGGTTTTAGGTAGTGCCGAAAAAGACCCTGCTTTCCTTAAGCTGCTTAAAACCTTTCCTGTTAAAACAGGGGATCGCCTAACACAAACAGATTATGAAAAAGCTAAAAGCAATCTTACTGATCTTGCTTTTAGTCGAGGTTATTTCAATACTGAACTCACCACGCATCAAATTAAAGTCGATAAAAATACCAACCAAGCAACGGTTGATCTCACTTTAGAAAGCAAAGAAAGGTATAGAATTAGCCGCATCCGCATCACACAAAAAGAATTTGAGTTTAATGATGATTTCATTAGACGTTTCCTAAAGTTTGACACGGGGCAATATTTTAACACTCAAAAAATAACCGACAGTCAAAATGCATTGCAATCTAGCAGTTATTTCAATGCCGTCACCATCACCCCACAAATTAAATCAAAAGATAATAAGGATCACACCGTCCCCATAGATATTTCTTTAACTGCCAAAAAACCTGTGACTTACACTATAGGTGGCGGATATGGAAGCTTCACCAAGTTTAGGGTCCTCGGTGGCGTAATTCTAAGACATCTCACAAAATCTGGGCATTATGCTAAATTCAGCATGGAAGCCTCTCAAGTCAGCACAACTTTTCTCGGGGAATATATTATTCCTGGAAGCGATCCCACCACTGATTTTTGGAGTATTAATGCGCAACAAAGTCTCATTAAAACCACAGCTTATGACGCCCAGCAAACCATATTTGGCTTTAATAACACGATAAAGTATAAGGATATCACCAGCATCTTAGGGCTACACCAATTTTTCATTCACTATACCACACAAGGCAATAGCGCGACGCAATCGGCCCATTATCTTGTCCCAAGCTGGCAAGTGCAATATGTACACACGAAGCAAGATGGCTTTTGGAAGCGAGGATTTGTCATCAATAATGCCTTGCAGGTCTCACTAAAAAACTTATTGTCCACCAGCAGTTTTATTCGAAATATCACTTCTTTCCAATACTCTCTCCCACTCATGAAACAGTGGAATCGTTTTGTTACCAATGCAACCTTTGGTGCCCTATCGGTAGATAATATCAACGATCTCGCCGCCCCTTTTCGATTTTATGCAGGTGGCGTGGGAAATCTTCTGGGGTACCAATACTTAAGCCAAGGTCCTATTGATGCAAATGGCAATCTAACTGGAGGAAAGTATTTAATGACAGCTGCCGCTGGACTTGAACAAAGAGTCTATGGCGATTTCAGTGTGCTTGGCTATTTTAATATGGGAAATGCGGCGAACAAGCTCGACATGTCTGATGTGGAGGTCAAAAAGGCGGCAGGATTGGGACTCGCTTATCAATCTCCTTTAGGTCCAATCCAGCTATTTTTCACTCGGGCCTTAAACCCCAATGACCAGTATTGGCGTATTGATTTCAGTATTGGGGTAAATTCATAATGCGCTTACTACCAGAAATTTCAAGCACAAAATCAGACCATATCTCCATTAAGATAAAGGTGTTTTTTTATGCCTTGGCAAGTTTCCTCACGCTCCTTGTAGTGACATTTTATTTTATCTCCACGCCCTTAGGATTTAACTTAGCCTTAGGCTTTATCAAACCCATTTTGTCACAGCAGGGCATTGTGATACATAAAGGTAACATTACAGGATCTTTAGGTGACTTTACGCTACCTGGACTTACGGTGTATGCCGGTAGCACCACCGTCATTGTCGATCAAGCTAAAATCAATTGGTCACCTGCCATGTTTTTTATTGGAAAATTGACCATTAGCCAGCTTCGTGTCGAAAACGTCACCGTAAAAGTAGACACTTCAAAGTTTGATGACGACGATACGCCCACTACCTTTGATTTTCCTTTTGACTTGCACGCCAATAGCATCATCATCAAAAAAGCGCTTGTCCAAGTGGACGATATATATCTTTATTATAAGAACCTTAATGCAGCTGCTGGGTTATATAAAAATATGCTGAGTGTGAAAAACCTAAAAGGCTTAGCCTTTGATCAAACTTTGAATTTTCATTTCCCAATAGCAAGTCTGAACTTAAACTCGCCCTTTCATGTTACGGCTAATGCCTCTTATCATTACAATAATGCTCCTTTGCGTATAGGAAAAACTTCTGGAAAGCTCTTGGGTGATTTTGGTGGCGCGTTTACGTTTGATACTTCTGGAACAGCAATATTAAATGACAAACCCTACCAGTACCATGTCGCCAGCACCATTGATCATCGGAAAATTTATAACCAAATAAAACAACTAAAATTCGACAACACCGTATTAAAAGGACAAGCGGATTTTGTATTTGGCAAAGATATTGATTGGTCCTTCAGTTTCACAGGGAAACGTGCCTTTAATAATACGCCTGCCAACAATCGCTTTACTGGAAAAATACAAGGCGCCATTACCGACGCTTCAACGCTTAATCAATTAACCCTAAACACTTGCAATCTGCAATATGGCATACATGATCTCTCTTGTATGCTGCAAATGAACTTTAGCAAAAAAAGCCTGAGTTTTCCCTTATTTTATATTGCCGATAGCCACACAGGCGATAGCCTGTCACTATATGGCGATGTGATCCCTCGCTTAGGGATTACTTGGAAAGGCAATATAAGAGATTTACAATTTTATAACTCATTTTTAAAGGGCGCTTTCAGCTCTTCTGGCATTGCTTCTGGGAATATTTTACAACCTTTATTCAATGGCAACATCAAAGCACAAGAACTCATCTACAATGATAAAGATCTTGGGTCGATTAATATTTCATTACAACACAATCAAAACCAACAATATGTCACCACACGCCTACAAAATAATATCATCAACCTAAAAATGATGCTCTCTGGTCATTGGCAAGGTGATTTAG
>Ga0302123_10001852_pt1 | contig 14761 bp, 17 predicted proteins | sample CB21_321_MG_FD_203109 | JGI IMG/M metagenome (GOLD analysis project Ga0302123, IMG submission 203109) | Marine microbial communities from Western Arctic Ocean, Canada - CB21_32.1 | ecosystem: Environmental > Aquatic > Marine > Oceanic | place: Canada: Western Arctic Ocean | collected 2017-09-28 | reverse complement strand
ATCGAATACATTTATAAAAAGAATTTAGTGTGCTTTTGCCATTTTTATATTGAGTGAATACCCGATTCCGTCACGATCAATACCGGTACGCGTAAGCGCCGGATCAGGTTTCCGGACCGATGCTTGGCAAGCATCGGCCCAGAATTAATATCCGGGACGGAAACCCGGCTTCGGCCGAAGCTTTGTCGCCAGGGTGCGAGACGGGTCTTCGGATTACGTCGCACCTTGTGGAAGGCCGAGCCGGCGCGAGCCGGTCGCCTTTCGCGGAACCGGGCGGGCGATTCGTCGGCCGGCCGGCTTGGGAGGCGGCGTCGTTTCGGCGGCGCGGCCGGTGACGGATACGGAAACGAGGGGTCGATATCCGGACCGCGACCTTCGGGGCGCGCCGGCTCGACCAGGGGCAAAGAACCGCTTGCGGTTCGGCACCCCCTCGCTCGGTGGCGGCAGTGTGAGGAGACTCGGCAATCCGGATTTGGGCTTCGGTCCGTTCGTGGCAGGCGCGGGATCCCTCCCGGACCTGCGTGCTCGAAGCGGCGTTCGCGCCGTATCGGGTGGTCACGACGGTCGGACCGCCCCTGCCGCAAGGGAAGGACGGCGCCCCTGCCGGACACGTCCGCGATGGCATGGTCTTCCGTCGGGCAGGAGCCCGGAGTTTCGGGTCGGGTCGCCCGCCGCAGACGTACGGCTCTGCCAGGGACGCGCGTTTTGTGGGATTTGGCCAAGCTGCCCGGTCGCTTGCACGGACCTGGAGCTGCCTCGGCTCCTGAGGCGTCGGGAAGTGTCCCCCTCCGGACACGCTGCACTGGGCCTTGGTCCATGCGCCCAACGCCTCTTTTATTTGGCATCGTGCCCGACTGTTTATAACAGGATGTTGCAGTTCGGGGCCACGACAACCGTCCTACCCAGTTGCCTGCCCCTCGCGACACCGCCCTGCGAATCCTGCGCTAATTCAGCGCGAATCGGGCCAAGCGGCCGATTTCGTCCACCTCGACCGGAGGGGCTGGCACGGACCCGGGCGGTTTGCGCTATAGTCGCCTCCGCCGAGGGGCAAGCGCCCCTCCCCGCCGAGTGACGGACCGATACGATGGCCGACGACCCGCTGAGCAGCGTCAAGCTGCTCCTTTCCTTGGACGACGAGAAGATCGCGCTCTTTTCGGAGCAGCGGACCCTTCTGCGCATCGAGGAGATCCAGGCCGCCCTGCATGCCTTCAAGGCCCATCTCGGCCGCGACATCAGGGCCCGGCTGCGCAAGCGCCTGGACGAGAAGATCGCGGAGTCCGGCCTATCCTGGAATAGTTTCGAGGAGATCCGGGTCGAAACCGCGATCGGCCTACGCCCGGTCGGCCCCCTGGCCCATGCCGAGCGCGACTTCTGGCCGGTGCTGAATCACCAGGCCTCGCCCGGCGTCCCCCTCGCGCCGGCCTGGATCGGCATCGCCACCACGCCGCAATCCTCGGAACGCCTGAAGCGCATGATCTTCGAACGCACGGCAAGCTTGTTCGAGACGCCCAATCTGAGCGCGCCGTCGAGCTGGTGGGTGCAGTGGGGCTGGATGAGCTATTGGCCGAACAGCGACAAGCCCTCGGGCCTGACCGGCTTCACCGGCGAGGCGGGCGAGGCCCTGGTCGAGCGAATCGCCGATTGGCTGATCGCCCTGGCCCCGATCATCGAAAGCTGCATCGAGCCCCAGGCCGGCGATCTCTGGTAGCCGGCGGCGGACTCAACGCCCTACCGGTTTCACACATCCCGTCCAGGCCGGGCTTGCCGTCACCCCCATGCGCGGTGCCGTCCCGGGACGACGGCGTTATGTGTCGAGAGAATAAAGCGATAGAGCAGCGAATTCTCCCGGCTCAGCGCCGGGGCATGAAGACCGTGTAGTCGAGATCGAGAACGACGGCGGGATCGTGTTTGCCCTCGGCGTCCCGGTGGGTGAAATCCGCCGCCTGCCGGTCCTTGAGCGCGACGGTGCGCAGGCGCAGGGCGCCCAGCCCGGCATGGCCCGGCAGTTCGATCCGCTCCAGCACCTCCGACCAGGCATAGATCGTGTCGCCCGCGAAGACCGGATTGGCATGGGCGCCGGCATTGATCGCGCCGATCGCGAAAGCGTTGGCGAGGCCGTTGAAGCTGAGCGCGCGGGCCAGGCTGATGACATGGCCGCCATAGACCAGGCGCCGCTCGAAACGCGTGTCCCGGGCCGCATGCAGATTGAAATGGGGCTTGGCGTTGTTCTGGTAAAGCCGGGTGGCGAGCATATGCTCCGCCTCCTCGACCGTGGCCCCTTCGCCATGATCAATCCGCTCGCCGGGCGGGTAGTCGTCCCACAGATGATCCGATCCGGAAGCCGCCAAATCGTAGCCCCGGGCATTGAAGCCGGCGGGCGGGACCAGCGACTCGGGCACCACGACAGATGCCAAGTCAGGGACTATGACCGGCGGCGCGGGCGAGGCCTCGTCGCGTTTGCGCACCATCACCCAGCGGACATAGTCGAGCACCGCCTCGCCGCGCTGGTTCCTGCCCGTGGTGCGGACCCAGACGACCCCGGCCTTGGCGTTCGAGGTCTCGCGCAGCCCGATCACCGTTGAACTGGCGGCCAGGGTGTCGCCGTCATGAACGGGGGCCAGAAAACGGCCCTCGGCATAGCCCAGATTGGCCACGGCGTTGAGCGAGATATCCGTCACGGTCCTGCCGAACACCGTGTGGAAGACGAGGAGATCGTCGAGTGGGGAATCGGGATAGCCCGCCGCGCGCGCCGCCTCGACCGAACAGGGCAAGGGGAATCGTGAGCCGGTGAGGCCGATATAGAGCGCGGCGTCGCCCGCCGTCAGGCTGCGCGGGGTGGCGTGACGGATCTCCTGGTCGAGGGCAAAATCCTCGAAGAAATTCCCCGTGCTCGCCTTGCCGCCCGGCGCCGTGGTCATGCCCTCTCGCCCGCCCGTTCGGCGATCGCCTCGCCCATGCCGACCAGGCGTTTGGCCTCCTCGGCATGGAGATTCTCGACCAGCCGGCCATCGACCACGACGACGCCCTTGCCCTCGGCCTCGGCCTCGGCATGGGCCGCGATGATCTTGCGGGCCTGGGCCAGTTCGGCCTCGCCCGGCGCGAAAATCTCGTTGGCCGCGGCAATCGTCTTGGGATGGATCAGGGTCTTGCCGTCGAAGCCGAATTCGCGGCCCTGGCGGCAGGAAGCGGCAAAACCCTTGTCGTCGTCGAGGTCGAGATGGACGCCGTCGAGAATGGCGAGGCCATGGGCGCGGGCAGCCCCGACGCAGAGGCCGAGGCTCGCGACCAGGGGCAGGCGGTCCGGGGTATGGGCGGCATGGAGGTCCTTGACGAGATCCGAGGTGCCCATGACCAGGCAGCCCAGGCGCCGGGACGAGCCGGCGATCGCGGCCACGTCGAGCACGCCGCGCGGCGTCTCGGTCATGCACCAGATAGCGGTCTTGCGCGTCGCACCATGGGTGTTCATCTGGAGCTCCGCGTTCTGAACCATGCGGGCGTTTTCGATCTTGGGCAGCAGGATGGCATCGGCTCCCAGGGGTGCTATCGCCTCGATATCGGCGTGGCCCCAAGGTGTGTCCAACCCGTTGACCCGCACGACGATCTCGCGCGCGCCGTAGCCGCCTTCGCGCAGGGCCGCGGCGATCTGCTCGCGCGCGACGTCCTTGGCATCCGGCGCGACCGCGGCCTCGAGATCGAGGATCAGAATATCGGCCGGCAGGGATCGGCCCTTCTCGAGCGCGCGGGCGTTCGAGCCGGGCATGTAGAGCGCACTGCGGCGCGGACGCATGGTATCGGCCATGGCGGGAGGCCCTCTCATCTGGTTGGGCGACGGAAACGCCATATCTTGACGGGGTGGCGCACTATATCGGACGCCGTCCCCCTGGCAATATATGGGCAAGACATGGGGCCTTCGGGTGACGAGGCCATATCCCGCCAGGGAGGCGACGCGGCGTGGTGAATATTCTGTCGATCCAATCCCATGTCGCCTACGGCCATGTCGGCAATGCCGCGGCCGAGCCGGCGCTGCATGCCCTGGGCCATCAGGTCTGGCCGATCCATACGGTCAGCCTGTCGAACCATCCCGGCCATGGCGGCTGGCGCGGACGTTTCGCCGCGCCCGAGGAGGTGACGGAGATCCTGCGCGGGCTGGAGGAGCGCGGCTTCCTGGCGAAATGCGACGCCCTGCTGGGCGGCTATCTCGGCGATCCGGCGATGGGCCCGGCCCTGCTCGACGCGGCCGCGCGGGTAAAGCATGCCAACCCCGACGCCCTGTTCTGCTGCGACCCCGTGATGGGGGACCTGGCCTCAGGCTTCTTCGTCCCCCCGGGCATACCCGAATTCTTCCGCGGCGAGGTACCCGGCCGCGCCGATATCATGATCCCCAATGCCTTCGAACTGGCCTATCTCGCGGGGATCGATATCGACGAGACGGATGCCCTGCGCGCCGGCGCCGAAGCCTTGCGGGCGCGGGGGCCCGGCATCGTGATCGCAACGGGCGGCCGCGGGACGGATGGCGAGGTCACGACCCTGATCCTGGACCCGGCGGGGGTCTGGCGCCTGCGCAGCCCCTGGATCGCCAACGCGCCCGCCAACGGGGCCGGCGATCTCTTCGCGGCGATCTTCCTGGGCCGCTATCTGGACTGCCGCGACGCGGCCCGCGCGGCCATCCTGGCAGTCGGCGCGACCCATGCCGTGCTGGCCGATGCGGCGGCTCGAGGCCTGGCGGAAATCGATCCGATCACCAGGGCTGGCGAAATTTCGGACCCTCCACGCTTGTTCGAAGTGGAGCGCCTGGGCTAGACAGAGAGAGTCGCGCAACGCGAAGGGCTCCGATCAGGAGGGGCCGTGGCGGAGCGGGGCATGGGGGCGTTAGAAAACAGGGGGCCAGCCGGGCTGGCGTGAACGACACCACGCTCTTCGTCAACGGAGCCATCATCGGCTTTCTGCTGGCCGCGCCCGTCGGGCCGGTCGGCGTTCTTTGCGCGCAGAGATCGCTGACTCATGGCCGCATCGCGGGCCTGATCTCGGGCCTGGGGGCGGCCACGGCGGACACTTTCTTCGGCCTCGTCGCAGCTTTCGGCCTGTCGGTCATCTCCAACTTCATCGTGGAACACCAGGATTGGGTTCGCTGCGTCGGCGGTGCGGCGCTGATCGGCCTCAGCATTAAACTCGTGGTCTCAGCCCCGGCCCGAGCGGCGCAATCGAACGGAACGACCGATCATCTGGGCAATTTCTTCTCGACCTTCGCCCTGACCATCACCAACCCGATCACGATCATGTCCTTCGCCTTCGTCTTCGCTTCCTTCGGCGTGATGAGCGCGGTCGTGACGGCGATCGACGCTTGGATTTTGGTCGGCGGCGTCTTCGCCGGTTCGATCGTATGGTGGCTAATCATCGCCCTGGGGGTCGGACTGTTCCGCGGCATCCTGTCCGACCGAGGCATGCGCTGGATCTCGCGCATCTCGGCGGTGATCATCTTCGCCTTCGGGATGATCGCCCTGCTGAGCGTGATCCTGGGCGAGGATATCCTCGCCCTGAAGACCCACTAGGCGGGGTATCGAAGAAGGCTAACAGACCCTTCGAGACGGCCCCCCGGGCCTCCTCAGGGTGAGGCCAAGGTATTGTTTCCCCTCATCCTGAGGAGCTCGCGAGAGCGAGCGTCTCGAAGGATGATTGGCACAACGCTCCTTTTACAACAGCCCTCTAGGCCGCCTTGCTGAGATAGCTCGCGATCAGGGTTTCGGCGATCTGCACCGAGTTGAGCGCGGCACCCTTGCGCAGATTGTCCGAGACGCACCAGAAGCTGATGCCGTGCTTGACGGAAGGGTCCTGCCGGAGCCGGCTGACATAGACCGCATCCTCGCCCGCCGCCTCGGCCGGAGTGACATAGCCTTCGTCCTGCTGGTGATCGACGAGCGCAATACCGGGCGCATTGCGCAGGGCCGTGCGCGCCTCCTTCTCAGTGATCGGCTTGGCGAATTCGACATGGATCGCCTCGCCATGGCCGATGAAGACCGGCACGCGCACGCAGGTCGCCGAAATCTCGATATCCGGGTCCAGTATCTTGCGCGTCTCGACCCGCATCTTCCATTCTTCCTTGGTCGAGCCGTCATCCATGAAGACGTCGATATGGGGAATGACGTTGAAGGCGATCTGCTTGGTGAACTCCTCCTTCACCACGGGCTGGTTCATGTAGATGCTACGGGTCTGGTTGAAGAGCTCGTCCATCGCCGACTGGCCCGCGCCCGAGACCGACTGATAAGTCGAGACGACGACCCGCTTGATCCGCGCGATATCGTGCAGCGGCTTCAGGGCCACGACCATCTGGATGGTCGAGCAGTTCGGATTGGCGATGATATTGCGCTTGGTATAGCCCGCGATCGCCTGGGGATTGACCTCGGGCACGACCAGCGGGACGTCCTTTTCCATGCGGAAATGGCTGGTGTTGTCGATCACCACCGCCCCGGCCTTGGCCGCGCGCGGCGCGTATTTCGCCGAGATGCTGCCGCCCGCCGAGAACAGGGCGATATCCATGCCCTTGAAGTCGTATGTGTCGAGATCCATCACCGTGAGGACGGTTTCGTCGCCAAAGGAGACTTCCCGTCCCTTCGACTTGGCCGAGGCGAGGGCGACGGCCTCGTCCACCGGGAATTCCCGCTCGGCGAGGGTCTGCAGCATCTCACGCCCGACAGCGCCCGTGGCGCCAACCACCGCGACCTTGTAACCCATGGCCTTCAACTCCCGGTTCGGACTTCGTGAACGGCGCATGACTTACGCCCCGTCGCGACGATTATCAAGCTGCGGCGCCGGTTGACCCCTTCCCTTCGCGTCCCGATAGTCCCGCCATGCTAAGCGCTCCCCTCTGCCCGGCCTGCGAGTCCGCGGCCCATGAATTCTTCACCGAGCATGAGGGCATGACCCTCTATCGCTGCCGCGGTTGCGCCACGGTCTATCTGCACCCCATGCCGGACGAGGCGGCCCTCGCCGCGCTCTACACCGATGCCTATGACGGCGCGCTGTCGGGTTATTTCTCGAAGGTCGACAAGAAACTGCGCCGGTCGCGCATGCGCATGAAGCGGCTGGCGCGCCGGATACCGGGCGGCCAGTTCCTGGATGTCGGCTGCAATGGCGGCTTCATGGTCGAGGCGGCGCGCGAGCGGGGCTTCGACGCCCATGGCATCGAACTCGACCCTGTCTCGGTCCGCTACGCGCGGGAGCATTATCCGAAGAATGGCTATTTCGAGGGCCGAATCGAGGATTACGCGCCCGACGCGCCCTTCGACCTGATCTATTCCTCGGAGGTGATCGAGCATGTGCCCGAGGTCTCGGGATTCGTCGCGGCGATCGCCCGGCTGCTCAAGCCCGGCGGGCATCTCTATGTGACCACGCCAGATATCAGCCATTGGCGCCGGCCGCGCCGGTTGACCGATTGGGACGGCTTCTGCCCGCCCTCCCATTGCATCTTCTTCACGCCGTCCAGCCTTAAAGCCCTGCTCGCCCGCCATGGCCTGGAGACGGTGCAGACCGGTTTCGCCTGGAAGCCCGGCATCAAGATCCTAGCGCGCCGGACGGGATAAGCGAGAATCGTCGGACGGCTTGGATGCCGGAGATCCTTGGCGCCAGCCGCTCACCCAGCTTCGCCTAGGCGCAATGCGCCAAGGTTGCGCAACCCTCTCCCCATGGTGGGGGGAGAGGGTTGCGCAGGGTTGGCGAGGCGCAGCCGAGCCCTACCCGAAACTGGGTGAGGGTGGGCGACGAAGATCGGTCGCCGCCGGACCTTTCAACCCCCGCGCTATCAAGCGGCGCGGCGGTCCAACTCGTCGAGCAGAGCGTCGCCCATCACCATGGTCGAGACCCGGGCCTTGCCCTTTTGCATGATATCGGCCGTGCGCATGCCGCCGTCGAGCACCTTCTTGATGGCGCCGTCGAGCAGGTCGGCCTCCTCGCCCATAGCGAAGGAATAGCGCAGCATCATCGAGAAGCTGAGCAGGGTGGCCAGCGGATTGGCCATGTCCTTGCCGGCGATATCGGGCGCGCTGCCATGCACCGGCTCGTAGAGCGCGCGGCGGCGGCCGTCCTCGTCTTCCGCCCCCAGGGAGGCCGAGGGCAGCATGCCGAGCGAGCCGGTCAGCATGGCGGCCTCGTCCGACAGGATATCGCCGAACAGATTATCGGTGACGATGACGTCGAACTGCTTGGGATCGCGCACGAGCTGCATGGCCGCGTTATCGGCATACATATGGCTCAGCGCCACCTCGGGATATTCGTCGTCATGGACCTTCTGGACTTCCTCGCGCCAGAGCACGCCGGATTCCATCACATTGGCCTTCTCGCAGGAGCAGACCCGCCCGCTGCGCTTGAGCGCCAGGTCGAAGGCGACCCGCGCGACGCGGCGAATCTCGGTCGTCGTGTAGACCTGGGTGTTGATGCCCCGGCGCTCGCCCCAACCCAGATTCTCGATGCCTCGCGGCTCGCCGAAATAGATGCCGCCGGTCAGCTCGCGCACGATCATGATGTCGAGGCCGCGGACGATCTCGGGCTTCAGGGTCGAGGCATCGACCAAGGCGTCGAAGGCCAGGGCCGGGCGCAGATTGGCGAAGAGCTCCATCTCCTTGCGCAGGCGCAAGAGGCCGCGCTCGGGTTTCGATTCGAAGGGCAGGGAATCCCATTTGGGTCCGCCGACCGCACCCAGCAGCACGGCGTCGGAGGCCATCGCCGCCGCCATGGTCGAATCAGCCAAGGGCGTGCCGTGGACATCGTAGGCCGCACCGCCCACCAGGTCCTCCGTCACCTCGAAGCCGGCCATGCCGCGCTTCTCCATCCATTCCATGACGCGCTTGACCTGACCGACAACCTCGGGGCCGATACCGTCGCCCGGCAGCATGAGGACCTTTCTGTTGGACGCCATGCGCCTCTACTCCTTCAAAAGGTATAAATCAGGGGAATTGCGGCCGCCCTGCCGGAGGCCGGATCAGGCGAGGGTCGCGCCGGACCAGAGCCAGGGCTGGCCGCCACGCTGACCGTCTTCGTAACCGTCGATCTTGGCGCCCCGCTCCAGGGTCAGGCCGATATCGTCCAGCCCATTCAGCAGGCAATGCTTGCGGAAGGGGTCGACCTCGAAGGCGATCTTGGCGCCGTCCGGCCGCGTGATTTCCTGCGCCTCCAGGTCCACGGTGAAGGTGGCGTTGCCGCCCTTGCCCGCGTCCTCCATCAGCGCGTCGATGGTCTCCTGCGGCAGGACGATGGGCAGGATGCCGTTCTTGAAGCAGTTGTTGTGGAAGATATCGGCGAAGCTGGGCGCGATGACGCAGCGGATGCCGAAATCGAGCAAGGCCCAGGGCGCATGCTCGCGACTGGAGCCGCAGCCGAAATTCTCGCCAGCGACCAGAATCTTCGCCTGGCGATAGGGCCCCTTGTTCAGCACGAAGCCCGGTTTTTCAGTGCCCGCGGCATCGAAGCGCATCGAATCGAACAGATGCTGGCCCAGGCCCGTGCGCTTGATCGTCTTGAGGAAGCGCGCCGGAATAATCTTGTCGGTATCGACATTGATCATGGCCAGCGGCGCGGCCACCGCCGTCAGGGTCTTGAACTTTTCCATCGCAGGCATTTCCGCTGGCGGGTGAATTCGGGCGGTTACCTAGCAGATACCGCCGGAATTAAGAAGCCCCGGCGCGACTGCCCAACCAGTCACTCGAAGATTTCGCCCGTGCTTGGGTCATAGATACCGAGATCGAAGCCGACAGACCCATTTTCCACGACCATCGGTAGAACAGCCCTCTCCAGAGCTTCGGAGCAGGCCGGTTGCCTCGCGGACCGGGCCGCCAACCGGACGGCGGCCATGCGGTCAGCATATTCCGGCGTTATGTGGTTCCTCCGCATATAGTGGAGATTCGCCTCGAACAGGGCAGCAAACGCTGCCGACCGTCCGCCGGACCGAACGCGCAGCGCTCCGCGACACCAACCCCAGCCGCGATTTTTTCTAGGCTCCGGAGTTGATTGATCGTATCGCTCTCGCACGGCGTATAGACACGCCCGGACACAACAGCACTCAAGCGCCTCGCCGATGCGAAGGCGTCGTGTACGGCCTGCTTCGTTCTGCGGCAGTCCTGTTTTTTCGCATAGTCCTGGGCGACCTTGATCGTGCGCAGCACGAGGGGGCGAATTTATTCCATCGCAGCCAGCGACTCGGTGATCTCGCCGACATGGAACTTGAACTCCTTCCGCTCGGCGATCGACAGGTGATGACACTCCTGATTGACCCACCAGGTGCCCGCGATGCCCGCAAAATCATAGAGCCAGTCATATTGCTGCTTGGTGAGTTCCGCCCGGACGGGTGCAGAAACCAGCAAAGCGGCCACCAGGACAGGAAGAGCAGGGCCAGGCAAACAGAACCGGCTCCATATGCGGCCCATGCGCGGCCACCTAGCCAGCCCGCACGACCAAGCATTTCGCCATCATGTCGTGCAGGCCCTGCTTTTTAGCCGTGAAGGCGACGACGATGCAGGGGATCACGCCGACCAGGCCGATGATGCCGAACTGCGGCCCCAGCAGTGTCGCGGCCTCCGGCACCCAGCAAGGCCAGGCGCGGTAGATCGCGGTCGGCACGCCGAGGGCGCGACCCGATTCCCGCACCACCTTGATCGACAGGCAGGCGCTTGCCGATGGTCGCGCCGGAGGCGCCGCCCTCCATGAACCCCTTAAAGGCCATCCAGATCAGGATGGAGACTACCTGCATCGCGACGGTTGCGCTGCTCGACCTCGGCCGTGTGAAAGGTCTCCGGCGCGACGACCCAGGTGACCGCGGCGATCGGAATGTTGACCAGAATTCCGTCGACGATGGCGGCGAGAACCCGCTTCCAGAAATCGGCATAGGCCGGGCCGGCAGCTTGAGCTTCGCTTATCATGACACCCCCCATTTGTGGGCGGCCCGTTCGGCGAGGCCGTTCAAAGGGGTGCTAGGCAGGCATGGTGTCGGCGTCCAGTCATCGGCGGCCCGGCCGACGGCCGGCCACCGACAATCTTGGGGACGATTCCGCGCCACCCTCTCCTCATGGGAGAAGGTCGATTCGAGATCGAGTTTTCGCAGCGGCGGCCGGTATCGCCTTGGCCCTCCCCGTCATCGCCCGGGTGAATTCACACCATCGAGGGCTGTCGTCCCGGGACGACAGTGGAATGGCGGGCTCGGAGACTCGACGCGATATGCGCCGGGGCCTCCGGCAGTCGGTGCCGGCTCTAGTTCACGAGTTCGCGCACGTCGGTCAGATGCCCGGTGACGGCGGCGGCGGCGGCCATGGCGGGGCTGACCAGATGGGTCCGGCCGCCGGGGCCCTGGCGGCCCTCGAAATTGCGGTTCGAGGTCGAGGCGCAGCGGTCGCCAGGCTTGAGCTTGTCGGCATTCATCGCCAGGCACATGGAGCAGCCGGGCTCGCGCCATTCAAAACCGGCCTCGATGAAGATGGCGTCGAGCCCCTCTTCCTCGGCCTGGGCCTTGACCAGTCCAGAGCCCGGCACGATCAGGGCCAGCACGCCATCGGCGACCTTGCGGCCCTTGGCGACGGCCGCAGCGGCGCGCAGATCCTCGATCCTGCCATTGGTGCAGGAGCCGATGAAGACCGTGTCGACCGCGATTTTGGAGAGCGGCGTGCCCGCCGTCAGCCCCATATATTCGAGCGAGCGTTCCATCGATTCGCGATGCGCGGCATCGGCGATCGCCGCCGGATCCGGCACCGAACCGGTGATCGGCAGAACGTCCTGCGGGCTGGTGCCCCAGGTCACCTGGGGCGCGATATCGGCGGCCCGCAGGGTGACTTCCGTGTCGTAGACCGCGCCCTCGTCGGAGGGCAGGCTGCTCCAATAGGCCACGGCCTGTTCCCACTGGCCGTCCTTGGGCGCCATGGGCCGGCCCTTGAGATAGGCGAAGGTGGTTTCGTCGGGCGCCACCAGACCGGCGCGCGCGCCGGCCTCGATCGACATATTGCACATGGTCATGCGTCCCTCCATCGAGAGAGCGCGGACCGCCTCGCCGGCATATTCGATGACATGGCCGGTGCCGCCGGCCGTGCCGATCTTGCCGATAATGGCGAGGGTCATGTCCTTGGCCGTGACCCCGGCGGGCAGGGCGCCGTCGACCGTGATACGCATGTTCTTGGCCGGGCGCTGGATCAGGGTCTGGGTCGCCAGGACGTGCTCGACCTCGCTGGTCCCGATGCCGAAGGCCAGGGCGCCGAAAGCGCCGTGCGTCGAGGTATGGCTGTCGCCGCAGACGATGGTCATGCCCGGCTGGGTCATGCCCTGCTCGGGCCCGATGATATGGACGATGCCCTGCCGGATATCGGTGACCGGGATATAGGGCACGCCGAATTCGGCGCAGTTGGTCTCCAGCGCGTCGAGCTGGATGCGCGATTCCTCGTCATCCACGCCCTGGGAGCGGTCGGTCGTCGGCACGTTGTGATCGGGCACGGCCAGGGTCGCGACCGGCCTGCGCACAGCGCGGCCGGTCGTGCGCAGGCCCTCGAAGGCCTGCGGGCTGGTCACCTCATGGACCAGGTGCCGGTCGATATAGAGGAGGCAGGTGCCATCCCCCTGGGTATCGACGACATGGCTGTCCCATATCTTGTCGAACAGGGTGCGGCTCATGCTTCTCGTTCCCGGTTTGCGGTCCAGGTTATTTCTCGGTGGAGGCGGCCGGAGCCGCCGCGGCGGCGGCGGGGGCGGCAGAGGCCACGATTTCGACGCCCTTACCGATGCGAGTTTTGGCGCGCTCGGCGATGCGGGCGCGCTTGCCGGTCAGGCCGCGCAGGTAATAGAGCTTGGCGCGCCGCACCTTGCCGTGGCGCACCACCTCGATCCGGTCGATGCGCGGGCTGTGCAGCGGGAAGACGCGCTCGACGCCTTCGCCATAGCTGACCTTGCGCACGGTGAAGGCGGAATTGAGCCCCGCGTTCTTGCGCGCGATGCACACTCCTTCGAAGACCTGGACACGCTCGCGCGTGCCTTCCACGACCTTGACGTGGACGCGCAGGGTGGCGCCCGCATCGAAATCGGGCACCGCGCGATTTGCCACCAGCTTCGCGGTCTGCTCGGCCTCGATCTGTTCGATAATGTTCATGGCCTCAGTTCCTTTCCGTTCCGCCGCCGGCCGCCCGTCCCGCTTGGTAGCGGGTCCAGAGGTCGGGGCGGCGTTCCTTCGTGATACGCTCGGCCTGGGCCAGGCGCCAATCCTCGATTCGTTCGTGGTGTCCGGAGAGCAACTCCTCCGGCACGCTGCGTCCGGCCCATTCGCGGGGTCGGGTGTAATGGGGGTATTCCAACAGCCCCCGGCTGAAACTCTCCTCCTCGGCCGAATTGGCCGCACCCATCACGCCCGGCAGAAGGCGCACGCAGGCGTCGATCAGGCAGATCGCCGCCGGTTCGCCCCCGGACAGAACGAAGTCGCCCAGGCTGATCTCCTCCAGCCCGCGCGCCTCGATCACCCGTTCGTCCAACCCTTCGTACCGGCCGCAGAGCAGGACCATGCCCGGCCCCGCTGCCAGCGCCGCGATTCGCGCCTGGGTGAGGGGCGCGCCGCGCGGCGAAAGATAGATGGCCGGACCCGGCGCCGAGGCCACCGCCTCGAGCGCGGCGTCGACCACCTCGGGGCGCAGCACCATGCCGGCCCCGCCACCGAAGGGTGCATCGTCGACGGAGGCGTGTTTATCGCGCGCAAAATTGCGGATGTCCACCGTTTCCAGCGCCCATACGCCCCCTTCGAGCGCCTTTCCGGCCAGCGAGCAGCCGAGCGGCCCGGGAAGCATCTCCGGGAAGAGCGTCAGCACCGTGGCCCGCCAGGCCGGACCGCTTGCCTCCCCGGTCACCCCTTGTCTCCTTCTGCCGTTCCGGCTTGCGAGCCGTCTTCGGTTCCAGCCCGGTCCACCTCCTCGAACAAACCGGCCGGCGGGTCTATGACAATCCGCCCCCCCGCCTGGTCAACCTCCGGCACGGTCTCGGCCGTGAAGGGGATCATCTCGCTCCGCCCGTCGGCAGCCCCGATCTCCAGCAACTCGCCCGCGCCGAAATCGTGGACCGCGAGCACCTTGCCGTAGGCCTCGCCGCCCTTGCCCTCGACCGCGAGGCCGATCAGATCGACGATATAGAACTCGTCGCTCTCGGGCGGCGGCAGGGCCTCGCGCGGCACGTAGAGCCGCAAACCCTTGAGGGCCTCGGCCGCGTTCCGGTCCTCGACCCAGCTCATCCGCGCCAACAGCAACCCGCCCGATCGTCCCTCCAGGCGGATCTCGAAACGCCGAGCCCCGCCTTCGTCGAACAACGGACCATAGGCGGCGATGGCCTCCGGATCCTCAGTGAAGCTGCGCAGCTTGACCATGCCCCGAACCCCGTGGGCGCCGGCGAAGGCGCCCACACAGACGAGATCCGATCGCGCCGCCACGACGCCGCTCCGCCCCAGCCCAGGCCCGGCCCGAGCGGAGCTAGTCCTTTTTCTCTTCTTCGGCTGGCACTTCCTCAGCAGCCGGCGCTTCCTCGGCGGCCAGGGCTTCTTCTACAGCCGGGGCCTCTTCGGCGGCCGGAGCTTCTTCTGCAGCCGGAGCCTCTTCGGCGGCCGGAGCCTCTTCGGCGGCCGGAGCTTCTTCGGCGGCCGGAGCCTCTTCGGCGGCCAGAGCTTCTTCGGCGGCCGGAGCCTCTTCGGCGGCCGAAGCTTCTTCGGCGGCCGGAGCCTCTTCGGCGGCCGAAGCTTCTTCTGCGGCCGGAGCTTCTTCTGCAGCCG
>Ga0302123_10001846_pt1 | contig 14770 bp, 14 predicted proteins | sample CB21_321_MG_FD_203109 | JGI IMG/M metagenome (GOLD analysis project Ga0302123, IMG submission 203109) | Marine microbial communities from Western Arctic Ocean, Canada - CB21_32.1 | ecosystem: Environmental > Aquatic > Marine > Oceanic | place: Canada: Western Arctic Ocean | collected 2017-09-28 | reverse complement strand
ATGTTTCGTGCACCCGCCCAGTGACGGGCATCCTCGACCGAAAGTGCAGCATCTCCATCAGGTTGCAGCATCTCAGCGCCGATAACAACAGGGATCATTTTAGCTAAGCGTGCTAATCCAACCGCTAATTCGGTATGGCCTTGGCGTGAATTCAGTCCACCCTTTGCTTCACGACAAACCGGAATGTGACCTGGGGTGCGAAACTCTCGGCCTAAAGCCGCCAGCGATTGCTCTGTTGTGGCTGAAGACAATTCTGCATAGAGTTCGGCGAAACGACGGGTGGTCAAGGCTCGGTCACGGTCGGTAATTCCGGTGAAGGTTTCACGGTGATTTATTGAGAGGGTAAAAGCTGAACGAGAATCATATTGAAGATCGTTGGTTTGTAGTACGGATAAAACAGGATGGTCTCTGACCAGTAGTTGATTCATGTAGATATCCTGCAAGAAAGGCAAGTCGAATTTTTCACCGACCTCGTGACCGATTGCGAGGAAGAGTAAACCGCCGCAATCCTGACGAAGTTGTCGCATCGTCGCAGGGATTACGGCTTGCGCAGGGAAAAGTAAGTCAGTTTCGCCTTCTCTATTCTCGGCATCGAAGAGACAAACCGGAGCGCCGCGCACAAAAGCGGCAACAGCGGCGCTCACATGACTCTCCATGACTCGGCCTGAGGGTCATATTTGAAGAAGCAATCCCTTCCGAATCCCATATTGAAATTAACATTTGACGGAAAGCAATTAACTTGGGTCACCACTTGGCCTGCACCTGTCGGGGTGGGATGAGTGTCTGTAAAGATTGGTCCGGCGGGTGTTCCGCTATCATGTAAAGGTAGAACTATTGTCGAAGGAATGGACGATATAATCTCCTTAGGTCTTGAAACGATGGAGGTGCAAACCGTGCGCATGGTCGCACCAAATCACTTCGAACAATACTGGCAAGCCGGTGTGCTCGCCAATAAGACCGATTTTGAAATGAACCTTCACGGGCCCTATTATTCCGAACTTCTCGGAAACCGCATCGAGAGAAACCGCAGCCTCACCAAAATCGAAGCGGCAATGCAAGCGGCCAAGACCATCAATGCTCGTCATCTGACCCTTCACGTTGGTCATTATGGAGAGATGAGTGGAGGCGCTGAGGCCAATGGAAGAGCTGCAACCGTATTCTCGGGAATAGTCGACCGCATCCATGAGATTTGGAATGATGATAATGATGAATACCCGGTATTCCCTTGGCTCAAAGAGGGGACTCCGTCAAAGATTGGCGTCGAAACCAGTGGCCGGCAGGAGTTGTGGGGTACACTTGAGGAAGTTCTCGAAGTTGTAAATCACGTCGAGGGCACAATTCCAGTGCTCAACCTTGCCCATATCCACGCCCGTGGTCATGGCCGTCTGCGCACATCTGAAGATTATGGCGAATTATTCGACCAAGTCAGAGAAACCATCGGCACCAAGACCTTCTATTGCCACTTTTCCGGAGTAGAACATCGCGGAGGAAATGCATCTCACTATACTCAAATCAAGAAGAGCGACCTCAATTTCGAGCCGCTCGCCGAATTTATTGTCGAAGATGGCGGCTGGCTCGATATCACCTTGATCTCTGATTCACCATTACTTGAGCACGATGCCATGTTCATGCTCCAGCAAATAGAGCGAAGCAAGCACCGCCAACTCGAACAAAAGGCCCGAGAAGATCGCAGACGCATTCTTGCTGCGCAACAGAACATCTCTCCTGAGGAACTGGCTGAGCGCGAAAAAGCCGAAAGTGAAAAGCGAATAATCGCCGAGAAAAAGGCAGCAGAAGATATGAAAGCAGAGGCGAAAAGGGCGGTAAAAGAGGCTGAGGATGCCATAAAAGCTGCGGCTGAGGAAAAGAAAAACGCTAAGAAGACTACTAAGAAAACGACTAAGGCTGATGATAAAGTCGAGAATAACGATGACCTCTTTACCAGTGACGTGGATGAAGACCTCTTCTGAACAACAGAAATGGATTGGGTGAGGATGTCGAATATCCTCTATTCTTTCCGGCGCTGTCCCTATGCGATACGGGCGCGAATGGCCATTGCACTTTCAACAAATAAATGCCTAATTCGCGAAGTTGATCTACGTGATAGACCTGTGCATCTGCTGGAGGTTTCTCCAAAGGGAACCGTGCCGGTATTACTGCTTGCTGATGGAGAAATCCTCGAAGAGAGTCTCGACATCATGGCATGGGCTTTGGCCGGCATCTTGTCACCAAGTGATGATGACCTTGACTTGATCGTTCGAAATGACGAGGAGTTCAAGGCAAATCTCGACCGCTACAAATATCCTAATCGTTTCGATGAAGACTATGATGGCAAGGTTTATCGTGATGCTGCAGTGTCTTTTCTCGACACCTTAGAGCAAAGATTGATGATTTACCAAAACCTCTCAGGTGATGTGGTTGGATTTTGTGATATCGCCATTCTCCCCTTCGTCCGCCAATTCGCCAATATCGACCGTGAATGGTTTGACTCATTGCGATTGCCTCGATTGCACGAGTGGTTGGAGAACCACTTGCAATCGCAATTATTCCACTCTGTGATGCCAAAACTGAAACGATGGTTCGACGGGGATTCGCCAATTATTTTCCCTTTCGAAACCCTATAATCTTGTTCAGGTCAAGCGAATCGCCTAAATGCACTGGGCAACGCCAACGACTCATGGCCCATATAGCGGTGCTCGGTCTTGGCAATTGGGGAAGTGCGATAGCAAGCCTATGGCTTGCCGATGGCCATCAGGTCAAAGGCTGGACCATCGAGCAAGAGGTTTACGAATCCATTACCATGGAAGGAGTGAATAAAAAATATCTCCCAGACCATTCATTACAAGGTCTCGATGTGACTATGCGTTTGAATGAGGCTCTCGACGGTGTGGAAATCGTGGTCTTTGCCTTACCCTCTGCAGTAATTCTCGATGTAGTGGAAGATTCTCTCGAATTCATCAGGCCTGGCCATGTTCTTCTCGACCTTGCCAAAGGTCTCGCACCCGGGCAGAAATTGATTTCAGAAGCTATAGAATCTATGCTTAGAGATAAGAATATGAGCAATCCTCTCGCCTTATTGACAGGACCTACTATCGCTCCTGAAGCCGCTGCTGGAGTTATTACCACGGCTTTAATTGCCAGTGAAGATACTAGTGTAGCCGCTCGATTAGCCACCAACCTTAGCACTCCAACTTTCATTCTACACGCAGCAAGTGATCCGGTCGGCGCTGAATTATGGGGCGCCTTCAAGAATGTCGTAGCCCTTGCTTGCGGCTTGGTTGACGGGCTCAAGCATACTGGAACCGTCGGCGGTGACAATCTCAAGGCTGCGATTTTCAGTGCTGGTTTTAGAGAAGGCTGCTTATTGTTACCGCAATTGGGTGCAAGGGCTGAAGTTGCATTCGGACCTGCTGGCTTAGGTGATCTCTATGTTACCGCCACCAGTCCCCATGGTCGTAATCGTCGAATGGGTGAAATGTTGGGACGGGGATTAACCCTCGAACAAGCACTGGAGGAGATGATAATGGTCGCTGAAGGGGTTAGAGCGGCGCGGATGTTCCGTGACCGGGCAGAGGACATGAATATCGAAATACCCTTTGTAAAAGCGCTAAATACCCTGCTAGATGATTATATCGACGCCGAGGAATGCTGTCGGCGAATGGTCGCACTCTCTTGATGGTCAAGTTCTTCATCTCGCCCACGCTGGCTAGTCCATGCAGCCACCCAAGGGTTCGCAAAGCACTTCCACCGACCTCTCTGATCTAGAAGCTCGGCTATTTGAGTGGATTCGCCAATCTGATTTTGAAACCGTAGCCTGGTCAACTGCTAAGGCAGCCAAGGCATTCAAAGTCAAGCAAGATGACATCTACGAAGCAGTTGCTGCCCTGACCAAAAAATTACCAAAACAAATCCAAGTCTATTACAAAGACGGTAATCTACACATCGCTGCCGAGTGACATGGAAGACATATTGCTTCTCGACGGCCTATGTGGCCTATGCCGACGAAGCGGTAAATTTCTTGCCAAACGTATGGTAAAGCCACTAACTATCGGTGAACTGAATAGCGAAGTAGGGAAGAAAATTATCGCTGATTCTTCGATTAGTGCTGATTCACTGATTCTGATACGCGCAGGAAAACCATACATTAGGTCGGCTGCAGCGATTCGTACCCTGCTTTATATGCGGTGGAATTGGCGCTGGTTATTTCCTTTCGCTTGGTTGATCCCTCTACCATTGCGCGACCTCTGCTATTGGCTGGTGGCCAAATCCCGTCACTCACTTTCATCGGAATGATACGGAAAAGAGATTCATAGTGTCTATAAATCGTCACCTTGCGATGCTATCCAATCGTTTACCACCGCTTCTTCCCATATGTCATCGATTGAAAGGTTAAGCCGCACAATCGAGAGAAGTGTCAATTCTCCGCCAGCGCTGGGAAAGGCAACTACTAGGACTTCACCGATGGGAAAGGTGAAACCATTGAGAATGATTTGCTCACGCAATACAGCATATTCCTCACCAGAATATCTATGTTTATCCTCGCTGTTTATCTCTTTTAGATAAAATGTGTCGGGATCGATTTTTATCTGTTGTAATGACTGACTTAGGCGGGCATCATCCAAATCAAACATCAAGCCGATGGCCAAGGTCGACTCGCCCATTTGCATGGTGGAAAAGGTGTGAGGTGTGCGCACTATTAGTACACTTATCACCATCTCCTCATGGAGCCAAGTATATTGTTCGCTGGCTGGCCAAAACATTGCACCTGGGTTTTCCTCGCTGATCAACAACCATTCCTCGGGAGCCGTTGGGGGTGAGAGAGGGAGCGATGATGATAACAATAATGCCGCCAGCAGAGTCGAGATTAGCACCGCTCTTCTTCGCCGATGAAGGGTCCATTGTTGGCGAGCGGCTGGACTAACAACCGACAATAGCAATCCAAGCGGAACGAGGGCGATTAATCCCCACGGAATCACCCATAATAAAACGATGAAAATCGGCAATATCAGCGCTGCCGACATGTCCAATTCCTCTTTGTGCCAATATAAGCCTAAGGCGACGATGCCGAGTAAGGCCGCACTGATGGTCAAGCCTGTTAGCACGACACCTCCTGACTCACAAGGGGGATAATACCAGCGCAGAATAGCCATAGTATGCGGTAGTTTGTCAAACTCTAACCCTGTCGTCGACCTGATGTCAAAGGCGATGCGGTTGTATGCGGTCGGCTTTAGACATCGAATCAACACCCCGCGAAAAACCAATCCCTGGGCGAAATCCTATGGACAGGGCATTCACGACATCGACCTAGTTATTCCTAAAGCCTCTATCATGGGAGTGATAGGCCCAAATGGTGCAGGAAAGACAACCTTGCTACGAATAATCACCGGATTGTACAAACAGCAAACCGGAACCATCGACCTCAGCCTTGCCGAGCGTAGGGAAAAAACAGGCTTTATGCCTGAGCAGGTTCGTTGGGAAGGCAGGGCGAGCGTCGCACAAGCTCTGAAGGAAATCCAACTCATGAACGGACTCGAATCCTCGCCTGAAAAGTTACTTCAAGTCGTTGGACTCGCCAAGCGAGCTGATACACCACTCGACGAATTATCACAGGGTATGCGCCAGAGATTATCCCTAGCCTGTGCCTTGATTAGTGACCCAGAGATTCTAGTTCTCGATGAACCGATGAATGGCCTAGACCCCCTGGCACAACGGGCTTTTGCTGAATTATTGCGCAAATTAGCGGCAAAAGGCGTGGCGATAATCATTTCCTCGCATCAAGTTGCGGGAATGATCGATTTGGTCGACTCCATCGCTTTACTTCATCGTGGACAACTACTTATTCAGGGCGAGGTCGATGTCGTAGCAAAAAGTTTGGACGTCGGTCAAAAAATTGCCATCAGTGGCAGTGGAATCCCGCCGGAAGGAATGGAAAAGGATGGCGAGGGGTGGAAGGGTGTTTTGCAAGGGAAACCAGATGAAATAATCACCCGATTTCAAAGCCAAGGACTCGAATTCATTTCACCACAACCGATTGACTTGGTGGAAATGATTACCGCTGCGACCGGATTATCGATTGAGGGTGCCGGATTGGAAATCTCATCGAGCGATATGGTTCCTTTGAAGAAATGGGGTGAGGAGGAATGAGGACCACAATATTGCTAGCAAACCACTGCTTTAGAGCGCGGTTGAAGGCAAATAGAATGAAAGTGCTCTGGCCGTTATTGATACTGTTTATCATCGGCGCTGCTTGGGGGCTTTCTGACAGTAATGCTAGCCTTCCGGGGGGTATTCAAGTGGATTCTGCTTATGCCGTACTCTATGTTTCCAGCGCCTTTATCCTACTTTCTGCAACTCTTGGGGCGGTTTTTATTTCCTTTGATGGCATCAGTCGTGACCGTATCAGTGGGGTTTTAGAGATTAAACTATCTCAGCCAATCTCTCGTAATTCTCTCGGTGGTTCACTCATCTTGGGGCATTGGGCGGCGATTGCTCTACCGACCTGCTTGCTCTCCATTATCGCGATAGTAATCATCGGAGAAAGAATGGGAGATTATCCCAGTATCGGCGAGGTTGCACTCTATATCGGGGCAACGATGTTGGTTCTTCTATGGTATACTCTAATCCAATTAATCGCCTCATCATGGGCCGATGACATGGGTTCTTCAATCGCCCTCGGTATGGGTTCATGGATGCTTTTCACCTTGCTCTGGTTATTGTTGACAACGGTTGTTGCTGGACTTTTGGGGATTGCCGTAGATCAGACTAGCGACCCTGAATGGCTGCAGACTCAGGCGTTGATGGACCTGCTTTCACCAAATGGACTCTATCACCTATTGCTTGAAATCCCCTTGAATGAAATCGATCGAGGGGTAGATACACTCGTAGTGGTATTTTTCGCAATATTATGGACTGCTCTGCCAACATGGCTACTGGTAAGGAGATTGCAAGACCTGACACCTTGAGGGCAAGGCCCTTATGACCCCCAGTCCCAGCCCCTAACATGCGCAACATGGTTATGACCACCCTTCTAACCCTGCTATTGCTCGTTTCTCCGATGGCTTTGAGCATTACTAGTGCAGACACCTCCGCAAGGGAGGAAGACGAAGATGTCGATTGTAGTGGTTTGACTTTTGAGGATTTATTCGCTTATAATTACGCAACTTTTGCAATTGATATTTTGCCTGACTGGGCAACTTCTGAGATAAATGCTAACTCTTGGGTCAATGAGAGTAATGCAGCAATTGTCCGTAATAATCTCGATGGCTTATTCGAGGGTTTCGAAGCAAATGGAGGTAATAATGACTGGTTATCTACCGATGAGCGAGAAGCTGTCAGAGCGATTGGCCCAAAATGCATTGAGGATATGGATACTAGAATCGGCCTCAAGGAAGGAGTTCCTCATCGCGGTGATGCCGATTGGAATGATTTTGAATTCGTCGAGGAAGGTATTGCGCTCGCTGAAGGGAATTTAGTTCCAGAAGGCCATGTCGATGAGAGGGATTGCAGTTCAAGATACCTTGGTGCTTCTGCCAATTGTAGAGAAGTTCCAGTATCTGCCACGGATAATCTTGAAATCGCAATGGAAGTAAAAGATGGGGAAACCAATAACGCTCGATTTAACCAATTGCCAAATAAGGGTCAGTCAAACTTCACCTTGGCCTATAATGCTTCAAATGTTAGCGCTGCACGACTGATATTTACCTTCCCGGCAGTCCAAGGATTACGAATTGCCGAATCGGAATTCAGAGATAATGGTGTTGTAACTACCGATATTGGCTCGATTGAGGAAAACTACCTCGCTGATGGCCGTTTACAAGTTATTATCGATACCGATTTCGACCGCTCTCAATGGTCCTCGATTGAAAGGCTTATCTTCGTCGATTTAACCACCGATTCCCCGGTAAATAATGACGTGCCCATCTGGTCTGCTACCGCCCCTGCTGACAATACTATCATTCCCATGTTCACAGATAAGGGCCAATATGCAATTCTCGACAATGATGTGGTCGTTACTTGGGCTACTGATGAAAATGGATGGTCGTTCAACTGTTCTTTTGATGAGGAGGGGTGGAGCGTTACAAGAGATTCTTCTGGAGCAATGCTAGTAAACCCGGGCAGTTCGGAAAGTGGAACCGCTTCTTGCACGGTTATCGACCCACTTGGAGCTGAATCCGAAGAAGCGAAAACCCTGAGGTTTGGCATGCCTGCTACCTTTTCAGGTTCAAGTGGCACTTATTCAGATAGTGTTAAAATAACGGTAAATCCAACTTTATTGGTGCAGAATATTGCAGTTGACATCTCTGCTATACAGGGTAGCGCTACCGGGCCAACTTCCGGCCTCTCATTGAGTTCTAATGCTGCCTCTGCCGATATGAGCCTATCAGGATTACTCCCCGGAGAATTCAAATTATCATTCACCGCCAGTGCAAATGGCATGCTCGACTGGAATGGTGAAATCGACCTTAACATGGATAAACTTGGCCAAGCTCCTGCCCTTACTCTCAATACCAATATCGATGGTAGTTCCATCACTTGGGTGGATGGTGGATACTCATTCCTTCTATCCGGAACCTATCTCGACCCTGATGGGGAGGATGTCACCTTGCGTGCAACTATCTGTGACCAGGAAACAAATAACATCATCACTTTGGGTCAGGCATGGGATACAGAGATTTCAATCGCTACTTGTAGCGGAACAGATCCCCCGTGGATAGTGAATGTCACTGCGACAGATGCGAGCGGTATGACGATGTCCTTCGATGTTGAAGTCATCCCTACTCTCGATAATACAGAGACCGCTATAGTAATGGAATCTGTTACAGATGAAGGGTTGCTTCCTTCGCTGGGCATGCTTGCGACAATCGTAGCATCGCTTTGTGTAGCACTTCTAAAGAAAAGAACTTGAGTTATAGATAAAAGGGTGGTTTTGTGTTTAAAGGTAAAGTAAGTAAGCGGAGCCATGATGATGGACTCCTAGTAGAATTCACTGGATCATGTCCGGCCTTAGGCACGGTCATGGTCGACAATCGAGGACGATATATAGGCAAGGTCCAAGGCGTGATAGGTAGTCCTGAAGATGCTTTAGTTCATGTTCATAATCTAGACCAAAAACGTGATTCAAATGAACTGATTGGCGAAGCGGTTTCAATCCGTACACGCAGTAAATCAGACAATGATAGTCACAGTAACCGAGACGATAGCCCAAATCGAAATGAACGGCCTCAGCGCGAAGATAGGCCCCGTAGAGATGATCGACCAACACGCGAAGATAGGCCGCGTCGTGAAGACAGAGGTGGCCGTGAAGAGCGTCGCGGGCGTGATGATCGTCAAAATCGCGGAGACAAAGGTGGATGGCAAGACCGTTCTCGTAACAATGATAGTAGAGGCCGTGATAACCGTGGTGGCAACCAACACGGAGATAACGACTGGGATTGCGCTAAATGCAAGAATTCCAACTTCGCCTTCCGCACAGAATGTAATCGCTGTGGTGAGCCTAAAGGCGAGGGAAGAAGCCGTGGACGCGATGACCGAGGAAGTTGGCAAGACCGTTCACGTAGCAACGATAGTGGAGGCCGTGATAATCGTGGTAACCAACACGGTGATAACGACTGGGATTGCGCTAAATGCAAGAACTCCAACTTTGCCTTTCGCACAGAATGTAATCGTTGTGGGGAGCCCAAAGGCGAAGGAAGAGGCCGAGGTAGCAGCGATAATCGCCGAGATTATTCCCGTGGCCGTGAAAGCGGGGGCCGTGAAAGCGGGGGCCGTGATAGTAGAAATCAACACGGCGACAATGATTGGGATTGCCCCAAGTGTAAAAACTCTAATTTCAGTTTCCGTACTGAATGCAATCGCTGTGGTGAATCCAAGGGCCAAGGCCGCTCGGATAGCAACAGCCATGGTCAAAATGATAGCAGAGGAAGAGAGAGTCGCCCACGCCGTGATGCTGGGCCTGTAACTCGTAATCAACGTGATAGTAGACCTTCGAGAATCGACCAATTGAAGGCTGATCATTGGCGTTGTGGTTGTGGATCCAAAAATTTCCGCAATAATGACCGTTGTTTCAAATGTGGTTCTGGAAAAGGAGACCCTTCGAAAAACCGTCAACGAACAGAGAGAACCCCCCGTGAATTGCGTCCTGAACGCAGTGAACGAAGACCTGCTAGCAGAGATGCTGGCGAGAGACGGCAAAGGCCAGATCGACCCCAGCGTCCTGAACGCAGTGAACGAAGACCTGCTAGCAGAGATGCTGGCGAGAGACGGCAAAGGCCAGATCGACCCCAGCGTCCTGAACGTAGTGGACGAAGGCCTGCTGGCAGAGATGCTGGCGAGAGACGGCCAAGATATGATCGAACCCAGCGTCCTGAACGCAGCCCTAGAGGTGACTCGCGTAGTCGCAGTGATAGGGGTGGGCGAAGCAGATGAGTGCTGAAGATCACTACCTTGACGCCATTGCCGCACTCGATGAAGGAGATCGAGACACGGCCTTGAATGCAGCGAGAAAGGTTGTCACTCTCGATAACGAACATGTAGATTCGTGGTGGATGATTGCAGATCTTGAATTACCACATGACTCAGCACCAAATCTCAAACAGGCGTCGAGAGCCCTCGCTGCCTGCCGCAAAGTCATTGCAATCGCCCCAGACCGAGTTGATGCTTGGGTTAGAGGGGGACGTATTCTCGCTGATGAATTAGGGATGTATGAAGAAGCCTTAGCATGGTGGCAGGGTTGCCGAGAACAAGCACCCTTCGAAGCGGTACCTGTCATTGAGCAAACTGCAATACTTGCCGACCTCGGTATGTATGACTTAGCAATGGATCGCCTAAACGGCATATTGGAAGACAATTTGGATCTAGGCACTCAGCAATATGCTCGTATCGCCCGCTTGCACGCTATTGTGAGAAAGGCAAGTGTACAGGAAAAATCCCAACATTTCAAACCTTGGAAAATAAATCATCCTGGTTGGAATGCATTGACATTACGAGCGGATAAACCACCGGTCAGTGAAAATCTAATCTTTATGCTCAGCACTGTACCATTCCTAATGATAGAGGTCTTCATTTCACGTCAACTCTTTGGTGAGGGTTGGCAAGGATTCTGTTTGACTTCGTTATTGATTTTGACCACTGTCGCATTTGGAATGAGATTCAGCCGTAAGATTTTCCAAAGCATCAATCGTCCAGCCTTCAATTTGCTCAGAGCGATGGATGTCGAAAGCAGTTCCGGCTATGTGATGATTCCATCGGAAATCAGAACAAAAAAACTCTTCATGTTTCTTCTAAGCAAACGACCTATTGCATACCAAGAAAGACTTAACTCGATTATAAAACAGGGTAAAAAACTGCCTCTTAATTGGCAACCAAGCATTCCTGACCTCGATTCTCATCTTGATGAGATCGGTACTATCGAAGATGAAGATGGGCAAAGAGAACTATCCAGTTATGAAGAAGAATGAATCACAAGACATGTGATTTAGATTTATCTTTCAATTATCAAATTGTTTAGGCTTTGTAATATATGATTTTAATTTGATACTTATTCCAGCAATAATTATCAAGTAAGTTAGGCTTGTTAATATAAGTTTGAATGAGTTAATACCTGAACCTATTGAAACTAGTGTTTCCGATATTGAGTTTGAATTTGTATAGCTATTTATCATCAATATTTCAGCATAATTCTCTGCCCAGTCTGCAATCATGGCAAGTATAGGAATTATCAAAAAGATTCGTCTATTCTCAAGGAAGTACAGAATCCAAAAACAATGCATTGAGGTATAAATCACTGCAAAAATCACATCCCAAATTTGTAGGAATTCTCTATAGCAATGAAGTTGGTCTTGGCTTCTCAATTCAAAGAATTGTTGAACCATACCTAAAGTGTAAGAAAAGCTGAGCCCTAATGAGTTTGCACTACCATCTAGCCTGAAACAACTGCCAACTGGATTCAAAACGAGTATTGTGTATAGGATAAAAGTTAAAGTCGATCCAATAGCAAAATATAGAGTTGTTTGACTTTTAGAATGTTTACTTGTTGTATTTAGGTCTGTATCGATTTCTGGACTTACTTTTCCCATTGTATCACACCCACAAATCTAAATCACATTTGGGTATTATCTGTGGTATCAATAGCGGTAGTGATCTGGCTTATATGGTCCTTCGACTGGAATACTGATGTATTCTGCCTGCTCAGGAGTCAATATTGTCAACTTACATCCTATCTTCTCAAGATGGAGCCTAGCGACTTCTTCATCGAGATATTTTGGTAAGATGAAAACCTTGTTTTCATATTTACCGCGATTCTTCCATAGATCTAACTGAGCAAGAGTCTGGTTGGTGAAACTATTCGACATTACGAAACTGGGGTGCCCGGTTGCGCAACCAAGATTCACTAGCCGGCCTGATGCAAGTAAAAAGATGCAATTTCCCGCTGGGAAAGTAAATTTATCAACCTGGGGCTTGATGTTCAAAATGTTGACATCTGTTCTTGCTTCGAGGGCATCGACCTGGATTTCATTATCAAAATGGCCAATATTGCAGACTATCGCTTGATCCTTCATCGCTTCCATATGGGCTACCGTAATTACATGCTTATTTCCAGTGGTTGTGACATAGATGTCCGAGGTTCCAAGAGTATCTTCCAAAGTCAATACTTGGAATCCCTCCATCGCAGCCTGCAGTGCGCAAATCGGATCGATTTCGGTGACTATCACCTTTGCACCCATTGCTTTGAGAGCTTGGGCTGATCCTTTGCCAACATCGCCATAACCACAAACGACTGCGGTCTTTCCGGCGATCATCACATCGGTTGCGCGCTTTATTCCGTCGATCAAGGACTCTCTACAGCCGTAGAGATTGTCGAACTTGGATTTAGTAACCGAGTCATTGACGTTGATTGCGGGGAATAATAGCGAGTTTGATTCGACCCATTGATACAATCTATGAACACCGGTTGTGGTCTCTTCAGAAACACCGTAGCATTGTTTGATAACCTCACTCCAATGACCAGGCCTTTCCTCGTGGATTCTCTTCAGAAGGTTCTTGATAACCTGTTCCTCATGACTCTCAGATGCTGTGTTTATCCAATCAGAACCCTGTTCAAGTTCATACCCTTTGTGAATCAAAAGAGTAGCATCTCCACCGTCATCAACGATGAGATTAGGTCCAACTCCTACGCCAAAGTCAAGGGCTTTGAAAGTACAGTCCCAATATTCCTCTAAAGTCTCTCCCTTCCAAGCAAATACAGGAACATCAGTAACTGCAATAGCTGCTGCTGCATGATCTTGGGTCGAGAAAATATTACAACTTGCCCAGCGGACATCTGCTCCAAGGTCTACTAGAGCTTCTATTAGTACTGCCGTTTGAATGGTCATGTGTAGTGAACCGGTGATGCGAGCGCCGGCCAAGGGCTTGTCGACCGCGTGTTTTGCTCTGACCGCCATCAATCCTGGCATTTCATGCTCAGCGATGTCTATCTCTTTGCGCCCCCAACCAGCCAAAGTGAGGTCTGCAATCTTGTAGGTAGACGCTTCATCCATAAGCGGGCGTCCCGAATACCCTTCTTAGAAGTTGGCACAATTATATTCATTCAGGGCTTCGCCTTTCGGCGATTCGCTATTGTTGCTGGAAATGCCCTGTGTATTGTTGAGCATAAGCCCGGGCGGTCTCCTCAGGATAACCTTGAGCGATTAGTTGCTGGACATATTGTTCCATTGGGTCCATTTGCTGCACGACACCGTCAAAGCCCATGTGAACCTTCTCATCATCATCATCATCTCCACCCTTTAGCACAAAGAACAGAGATAGAATGATGATCAGTAGAATCGCACCCCCACCGCCGAGGTAGAGCATCAGGTTTCCATCACCATTAGCTCCAGCGACATTATCAAGAATCGGTTCCTCAAACTCATTTGTATCCGGGTTATAGGTCCAACCATTATCGGCATCGGACTTCCAAGTACACTTATCATCTGAATCCAATACCCAATTGCCTCCAGCGGCTTCTGCCAGAGCTGGAGCGATTACCCCTTGACAAATCGGTAGATTAATCTCGATTTGAGTTATTGTTCTCCATCTCTTGTCATCGCCTTCGTAAGTGAGTATGTAAATCACTTGAGTATGCGATACATTGGTGTATAGTGAAGAGATATCAAGAGTCAATTCAAAGGTACCACCATCGCCAAGGCTATCGGATTTATCCCAGAGGCCAAGTTTCTTCAAATCATCCTTTTCCAAGCGGTTCTGATTAAAATTAGATTCGTTAAGAGCGACTTCAACAATAAAATCGCCGGCTTCCGCTCCACCGGTAACGGTTCCAGAAATGGTAACGTAATCGGTATCTACCAAGCCCTTATCGTTGATGTTCTTGCCATTTTCGTCCTTCAATTGATATTGGAAAATCGGCTCCTCATCGCCAAATCCTTCAGGAACGACAACAAAGAACATTCGATAAGCGGAGGAGGTATATCCTGCTTTGTCGTGGACGACAAGGTCAACCCGAATTTCCTGTTCGATAGTACCTGCTGAATTAACTGTGATGTTTTGGAATGTATAATTGAATAAACCACCAGATGATTCATATTTGGTATAGGAGTGACCTCCAAGATCATAATCCTCTTCACCATATGGCGCATCGAATAATACCTTCCAATCATATCGGACAATACCGCTTCCTACAGTAGAATCAGGGTCAAGTGAATCCGAGGCATCGAAATTTACGGTGATTGGGATGTTTCCAAGATTATCTCCTGAAAGTTTGATCTGTATCATTTGC
>Ga0302123_10001845_pt1 | contig 14773 bp, 14 predicted proteins | sample CB21_321_MG_FD_203109 | JGI IMG/M metagenome (GOLD analysis project Ga0302123, IMG submission 203109) | Marine microbial communities from Western Arctic Ocean, Canada - CB21_32.1 | ecosystem: Environmental > Aquatic > Marine > Oceanic | place: Canada: Western Arctic Ocean | collected 2017-09-28 | reverse complement strand
CATTTGGATTTATTGGGGATTTACTAGCGGCATGTTACTTCAGCGGAGTCGCGTATGAGGGTAGCGGACGCTGTTAGTTAGTAATTGTTCCCTGTTGGCTTCGGAGCGAATATCTGCGGTCGGGTACCGGGCAGCTGGCGGGCAGGTTTCGATTGTGCTTTGGGAAGTGCATCCAGTCGGAACGGCAATCTTGCTGCCTAATGCACCCAATTCCAACCCCCGGATTATTCAGCGACATTCGCAACGTGCTTGAGTTGCCCGTAGAAAGGTCACACCATAGCCTAACCCATCTCCTGAGACCGCTTACGCCTACAGAGCGCGCGTCCAGGCTGCCAGTGGTAGCTAAAACTAGAGGTGGCTAACTAGGTGTGGCTGAGTCGGAGTTATGTGGGTGGGTGGCAATCGGTGTTCAACAGCATCCACCTTTCAAGGCATAAGAGACACCGCCTCGGATATTCCGACGAACTGGGCTTTGCGTTCTGCTTAGGGGGTGAGTCGGCTCGACATTATCAGTTTCGATAGTTTGCGAGATTTTGCAAGGCTTGTGATCTCGTTCAGCATGCTGAAGCCGTCCATATCGGGGAGGGGCCATTCGGAGATAATAATTTCGGGTGTCTGCAACTTGAATTCACGGATGGCTTCGGCTGCTGTTGATACTTTAATAACGTTTTGATTCAGGCGGGTTAAGACTGCCTTGATTGTCGTTCGGCTATTTACATCGGGATCAATGATCAGAGTTGTGGAAGTTGGTTTCTTCCCCGAAGGAGAAGGTGCTACTGAAACAGTTTTTTGTACAGGATTGACTGTCACAGGTTTTTTACTTGCAGGAGCCTTGCCGAGATGAAATGCGATGCGGTCGGTGAGTTCGTTGACGTCGGTCGATTTGAGTATGAAGTCTGTTGCGCCTTTGAGGATTGCGTCTTTGACCTCGTTGGCGTCGTTGGTCGACGTGAACATGATGATCGGGACCTGAGATATCTGGCGAATTACTGCGCAGGTGGTGGGTCCGCTCATTTTTGGCATGCGCATATCGAAGACGACGAGATCGGGATCGAACTCAGGGAAAACCTGTGTTGCCTCGTACCCGTCGGATGCAGCCTGGACCATGTAGCCCTTTTCGAGCAGTACTAGAACCATTGCTTCACGCAGGTCGTCGGCATCTTCTGCAACAAGAATTTTCGGTGTAGATGCTGCTGTCGAATTTTTGGCTGCGTTTGCTGATTCGATCTCAGTACTCCTCGGGATGAATGGTTTTTGAAACCTGACCGAATCGGATCACATAGGCAAAAAAAAAGGGGGGCCGTTGCGGGGAAGGTCAGTATTCGTTGTCGCTTTTACCATTGTCATGTGCGTGTGCGGTTGAACTCAGTTCCATCTGACGCATGGGTGCGAGCCGATGGGTGTGGGTGTTGGTACGACATGACCCCGCGCTGTTAATAACCGGGAAAGGCTGACACTCAGATTCTCGAGCGACTTTTTTTGAGAAGTTGGACGGTGTTGGCTTGGGTGAGGGGTTGAGGCTTCGGGAAGCGTGTATTTGTTCTTGGAAGCTCCGCTAATGCGAACTGACGAACGAGGTTTGAGGCTTTGGAGAAGGTTTTGTACATAGCCCTTGCGGGGGCGGCGGGGACGTTGACTCGCTATGGGATCGGTACGTTTTTTCAGCGAGATGGTTTGAGCGGGATGCCGTGGGGCATTTTTGCTGCAAATATGATTGGTGCGCTTTTATTCGGGGTTGTGTGGGCTGCGAGTGAGGAGCGCGGTTGGATTGGCGAGAATATGCGTGTTGTCGCTCTGGTTGGGTTTATGGGGGCGTTTACGACGTTTTCGACGTTTGCTTTCGATAATGTGCAGATGGCGAGGGCTTCGGAGTGGGGTTGGTTCGGGGCGAATATGGTGCTGACTAATGTTGGTGGTTTGATTGCGGTTTACGCTGGTTTCCGTGCGGTGCGGCTGGTCTAGGGGTTGCGTGCGACTTTTTCTGAGATGTTGGGAATGGGTTGGTTGAGTCGGGGGGGGGGGCTTGGGCTTCGGGTTGGTTTTTTTGGGGTGTTCGGCTTTGGCGTTGTTGTGCTAGGACGCCTGGAGCTAGACGAGATTGCGACGTACTACCAAGTCGCTCTACGACGCCCGGAGCCATAACGAAATGTTAGAGTTCGCTGATTGATTTTTTGGGTTGGATTTGTTGAGTGGCCAGAGAGGTAACGATGCTTGATCAGTGATTTCGAGGATGGTAACTGCACGCATTTTGAGATGATTGATGATGTGACGCCTTCGTCGGCGGATCAGTGTTTGCAGTGTGTTGAGATGGATGATGAGTGGGTTCACCTTCGGCTTTGCATGATTTGTGGGCAGGTTGGTTGCTGCGATAACTCGAAGAACACGCATGCTACGAAGCATTTTCACTCTGATGGGCATGGCATTATCAAGTCGCACCAGCCTGGTGAAGAGTGGTACTGGTGCTACATGGACGAGGTGCTGTTCACCATCGAGTAAGTGACTTAGTCACGTTTTCTGAGAGATTGGGTCGTGTTGGCTGGTTTGTTGGTGTGGGGCTTCGGGTAGGTGTGCTTGTCTAATTGTCATTTATTGGTCTGTGGTTGCTGAATCCCGTGTCAGCTCCGATGCTATTTCCGAGGAATGATATTGACGGATGGTTGACCAATATTGTCGGGCAGCAGGGGATGATGATGTGGTTGCCGATCACGTCGTTCATTACTGCTTTTGTGCTGATAGCGATATCGATCAGGTAGCACAGGTGGTATCGCGGGCTGGAGGCTGAGGCTGGCTAATTTGGAACGTCGTCGTTCCCCACTAGGGACTCCAGGCCGGATGCCAATCGCTGGCTCGTTGCTGGTAAGGCGTGTCTGCTCCGAGCCATCAGCGTTCATTACGTATATCTCACAATTCCTTCTCCATGTGGGAGCCAGTGGAAAAAACGCAAGGTTGAGGGGGAACGCGAGCGCCCCGAAGCAGCACACCAACGATTCAGTCAACCCGCACCCAACATCTCAGAAAACGTGCCTTTGGCACCTACCCACCCTTAAGAACAATCACAGGCCACGAAAACGAGTAATCTCCGTCACCCGGATCCACCACCGCGAACTCACTCGCAATCGACTCCTCAACTTCAGCCCACTCAGCACGCATCATCTCAGCTTCATCCACAGGCATCTTCGACCGCTTCACCCAGTCGTTAAACGTCATATTCACCGTCGTCGAATCCTGACCGACAACCTCAAACCCCGCATCCCGAAGCAACACCAACCAGCCCGACGGAGTTGGCGCCTCAAGATGGCTCCTATCCCGCCTCGCCTCCATCTCCTGATGCCACCTGCGCGCCGCCTCATTCTCACTGGTCGTAGTGTCAACCAGTAAAAGCACACCCGAATCGTTGAGCACACGGCGCACTTCTGATAGAAAAGTAGGAATCGACTCGAAATGATGGGGAGCAGTCCTACACATCACAAGATCAAGCGAATCATCGCCAAAAGGCAACGCATGAGCATCCACAAACGACCGGCTCACGTTAGCCAACCCACGCTCATCAGCAAGTTTTTCCACCTGCTCCAACATCCCACAGGAAATATCGGTCGCAATCACGTCGTCACACAAATCAGCCATTGCAAACGCCGTGAAACCCGGCCCAGTAGCAATATCGATCCCGGTCCGATACCTGCGATTCCCCGCAAACTCTCTCAACAAACGCAAACTCTCACTCGCTGAATGCGCATGGCTAACCGCATAGCTCGCAGCTGTCCTATCAAATTGTTCCCGGGCATCTGTACTCATTAATTCCCACTCTGGTGTTCAAGTCGGTTTTGGCGCAAACAATAGCAAGCCAGACTCACCAAAAACTCCGACACCACTATAATCTCGTCATCCTCGCAAAACCACGAGGCCACACACCACACACTGATACTGGCACCCACCGGAACTCACCAGAACTAAACGAACACACCACATGGCAAATCCAATCAAGGCCTACCTGCTGATCGAAACCCAAACCGGCGAAAGCAACACCGTCCTAAAAGCCTTGAAAAAGCTCGATCAAACAGTCCAGGCCGACCGAGTAACCGGTCCCTACGACATCATCTGCGTGATTGAAACCGACAGCCTCGACAGCATCGGCAATATCGTCCGCGACAACATCCACACCATGCCCGGCGTAACCCGAACCATGAGCTGCATGCAACTCGGAATTTAATAGCCCGTGCTTCTACAAATGCCATCCTGAGGCTCTCGCCAAACAGCGAAACACGCCACACTGGCATCCTGAATTCATTTTCAGGATCTCCCTCCCCCAATGCAGCGAAATGTCGGCACGACGCCAGAACAAAACGATCCTCCCCCGGACAGGGGGAGCCAGAGGGGGAGACTGCGACGCGCGACAAGTCGTCCTACGACGCCAGAGCTAAACGAAAAACGCGCGACAAGTCGTCCGACGACACCAGAGCTAAACGCACCTACTCGACGTCGATCCTTGGTGGCGGATTCAGCACCGGGTGAATCGCCAGCAACCTCGCCGGTTTCGACGACGTGTTGTAAACCCCATGGCGAATACCAACCTCGCAAGTGAAGCAATCACCAGCCGCCAGCGCAACGTTATTCTCGTCCGCATAAACAGCAACCAGATCACCCTCTAAACAGAACATCGACTCCTCATGAGTCGGGTGATAGTGGTTCGGCGCAATCGATCCAGGCTGGAAAATCAGCTCACTCAAATACAACGACGCCGCACCCAGGAAATCGCCAACCATGTCGTATCGCGAAATACCAGCCATGAACTCGTACGGCTCGTTATCGCCGCGCACGTAAACCGTCGGACCCGGAGGCCCATCCGTGTACTCCACATCATCCAGCCCCTCGCGAGTAGGCTCGGCCGTCGGGTAGATAGTAATCAGGCGGGCCGGAGTATCACCAACGTTTTCCAGACCATGCCCGATACCCTCGGGAGCCAACACGCAGTCGCCAGCCGAAGCACGGAATCGAGAGCTCCCAACCCTGAACTCCATCTCGCCCTCAACCACAAAAATCGCCTCTTCCGTATTCGGGTGAAGATGATACGGAGAGCGCACCCCCGGCTGAACCGTTAGATCACCAACGGTTGCCATCGCAGCGCCCGTCGAAGCACCAGCCATCATCAAAGACTTACTTCCCTCCATCGGAGAAGACTCTTCCTGATCAGCTCGTCGAAGAATTGTCATGCCATCTACTTCCTAAAATCAAAATCAAATGCGTACTAAAAATTGAATTATCGAGAGCCGATAGTCTACAAGGATTACCCATCCAGCGGCATAGCCCGACCGACCGCTAGCCGTTAAGGAACGGGTGAATCACAACCAAACGCGCCACGGCATCTCCCCTGTTAGCGAACCCGTAACTCTCGTTAGGATCAACAACAACAGCATCGGTCGTCCCAAGCTCGAACTCGTCGCCTGATATCGAAACGACCGCACCCGACACCACGAAAACCACCGTCTCCGCGTCATTGCTTTCGACCGGCATTGCGGCACCCGGCTGAATATCTACGAAATAGGTGTAAGTCGTTTTAGCACCCGAGAAATCGCCCGAAAGCTCAACCCGTTCCACGCCCTCAACACCCTCTGAGTACTGAAATGTTCGAGTTCCAGCGCGAATAATCGCCGGATGCTCGTCAACATCTTCCAGTTCCGGATCATCAGTGTGAATAGTCTCAGGAAGAGTGGTCGGAAACGCCGTAATCATCCGCGCCGGTTTATCAGTTCGATTGTGAAACGCATGCTCGATCCCCGGAGGAGCAGTCACGGTATCACCCGGATACACCGTCGTACGCTTCCCATCGACCCAACACTCAAGCTCACCCTCAAGCATGATCTGCGACTCTTCCGAACGCCCCGTGTGGTAGTGGTGAGGCACCCCTGCACCCGGCAGGTAAGAAAGATCGCCCACGTGCACCGTCTTATGCCCGAAATCAATGCTCGCAATCGGAAATCTCGGACACCCCGGATACCGATCCGTCTGCTCCTGATCCACCCTATGAATAATCAACTCTTCAAACCTTCTCTACTCGTCTCGTCACCACAAATAACCCACCAATAGCATCGTCCCGACCAACCATTGTCATCCTGAACTAGCCTGCCCTGAGCAGGGTCGAATGGGATTCAGGATCCATGCCAAAGCACCAACCACAAATCGAATCAACCGCTACCACTCCCCTGTCATTCCGAGGAGCAAGCGACGTGGCAATCAGTAACCAACGCGGAACAACAACACGATTTCGCCAACAGCAACCCTGCCAACACACCCCCTCAAACAACCTCACCAGCCAACACCGTCATCACCGGCTCCCACCGAACACCCATCCGCGTCTCACCCGGACCATCCTTCATAGCCACCGGCTCATCACCAGCCCGAACCACACAGAAATCAGCAGCAGCGCCAGCCTCCAGCCGACCTATCACATCGCCCAATCCAAGCACCTGCGCCGGCATCGAAGTCACACGCCGCCAACACTGCTCCCCCGTCATCCCAACCGCCATCAGTTTCGAAACAACATGCGACATATCGTGATCCACCTCGTTTTCTAAGTGATGACGATAATAGTCAGTAGAAATCGTATCGGGAAGAAGCCCCTCTGAAATCGCCACCTCAGCCGCCTCAAACCCAAAAGCGGTCGCACCATCACCAACGTCAAACAGCACACCCCGCTCGCGAGCCTCCCACACACAGTCCAACACCCGACCGTCCTTAACAATGCTTCCATCACCCGAGAAAAAACAGTACGTCAGCAGATCACCCGACCTCAGCAACGCAAGCTGATCGGCAAGCGGAACCGCCGTGTTCTTAGTCGCCCCAAACAACACCGGCACACCCGACTCCTCAGCAGCAACCATGCCCCGCCGCATCACCTCCATCGGGTCAATGCCCTCGCCACGGATCAGCGCAATGTTCAGTGAAATTCCCCACACATCGGAACTACTCCGTCCGATCACCGCCACACACTCCTCAATACTCGCCTCATCAATACTGAAAAACCGCCCATCAGGATTCGATTCACCCTCGGCACAGAAGTTCAAAGCCAGCTTAATCCGGGGCCGATATCCATTGATCATCTCTTCAATGTACTGATCGACATTCCTCGCCCCCGCATCGCCCTGCGACAGCACAGTCGTCGAACCCTTCGGCAACAAACAAACATCCGGATCAATCCCAAACTTCGACCCCGAAGCCGCAGGATGTGCGTGCAAATCCACCAATCCAGGAAGCAACACACCATCATCAAAGTTCAACGTTTTCTCAGCATCAACAGACGCCAAATCCCCAGCCTCAGCTCGGGTACCCGAACCAGTCTCAACAAACGCAATCAGCCCATCACGAACCCCAATCACACCCGGCCCATCAATCCCCGTAGCAGAACAAACCATCCGCTCAGCCGTAATCAACAAATCTAATTTTTCAGTCTGCATATTCGACTTCATCCAACCAAATCACCAGAACAAACGAAAACCACCACCAACCGAGCACTGTACCGCCCATCCGTCTTAAATCTATAGCCCCCGCTACACCCGCCCTACCCCCAAATTCCTACTCCGTTAGGGAGCCAGTGAAAAAAACACAAGGTCGAGTGAGAACGCAACCATCCCGAAGCCCCACTCCAACTATTCAGCCAACCCCACCCAACCTCTCAGAAAAAGTGCCCTCGGCACCACCTACGCATCCCCACGTGTCCAATCGTGAGTCGGCACCCACCCAAGCATCCTCTGCGCCTTCAAAGTGCTAATCACACTCGCGTTGCCCTCAAGCCCATCCCGAATCTCAACACGATCCCCAAAATTAGCCCGAACAAGATCAACCGTCGGCTCACTAAATCGCGTCTTGTTCTGAGCAAGCAAAAACGCCTCATGCCCCTCGATATCCGCATCCACAGCCAAAACATGCGCCTCAGCAACATCGTCCGCAAACGCATAGCCCCATATAACCAGAGTGTGCGGATCAGCCTTCGTCGGCGCAGGCAGCGGAAACTCAGCCCGAACCTCATCGTGCGGAATATTCGTGAAACGAAGACTCACCACCGAAATATCAGTCGACCTCGCCAGCATCGCCCCTATGTCCTCACCGATCTGCTTCGAAAGACCGTACGTCTCGAACGGCATCATCGGATGATCCTCGTCTAACGGCAAATACAGCGGTACAAACGCACTCGGATCGTGCGCCCAGCCCATGCCAAAAGCGCTCGACGAAAACACGATCCGTCGAACCTTATGCTCAGCCGCAGCCATCATCACATTGAACGTACTCGAAACGTTGTTTTCAAAGGTCTCGATCTGCCCACGACTACGTGGACCCGGTATCGCCCCCATGTGAACAACCGCATCTGCACCCCGAACGAGTTCCGACACCATACCTGCATCCGAAAGATCCCCGAGAACAAACTTGAAATCCGGCGATTCGGCAGGAACACGGTCGGTCCCCACCACGTCCTTGCCAGCACGCACCAAACGATCAGCAACAAGCCTTCCCAATCGCCCTCCAGCCCCAGTCACAACAATCATACGAACTCCCTTTCGACCGTCATCGACCCCACTGGGGAAACTCATCACCACAACTCAACGCAAGCTGGAGACTATGCCGACCCGGCGACGCCATCTTACCCGCTCTCCCTCGTATCCACCCAAAATCCCTACAAAAGAACCTCGCAGCCCATCACACGCAACTCACCGAAATCCATTTCCAAGGTGCTATGCTGCCCGAATTCCGAACTCACACTTCTCACATCTGGCCCAACAACACTCAGCAACTCCATAGAGGTGGCAAATGCCCAAGCGAATCAACAAGATGATCGAACTCCTCGAACAGGGACAACCCGTCTTCTCGATCGGCACCCACTCTGGAACCGACCTCACATACGAGGGCGGCAAAAAGATGGCGAAAACCTGGGCCGACTGCATCAACATCGGCATGGAGCACGGCTCCTTCGACATGACCGGACTCGACAACTTCATGCGAGGACTCGTCGACGGCGGCCCAACCAACAGCGGCCATCGCTTTCCCGCCGTTAACGTCGAACTGCCAATGAACGGCATGAGCGAAGCAGAAGTGCGAAACAACGCCTGGCAAATCAGGCAGGTACTGGCCCGAGGCGTTACCGGTCTTTTCCTCTGCCACGCCGAATCGCCCGACGCCATCCGCGCATTCGTCGAGTGCGCCCGCTACCCGTTCCAAACCGCAGGAATTGGCAAAGGCATCAATCAGGGTCTTCGAGGAAACGGCGGGCAAGGATCAGCAGCGCCCGTCTGGGGCATCTCATCAGATGAATACCTCGACGTTGCAGACGTCTGGCCACTCAATCCGGACGGCGAAATAATGCTCGGACTCAAATTTGAAAACAAGCGCGCCGCATCCAACGTCGAAGCAACAACGCAGGTGCCCGGCATCGGTTACGCCGAGTGGGGCCACGTCGATATGGCAATGTCATTCGGCTACAAGTCAGCGCCCAGAGACCCACGCCCGCCCGAAATCGAAGAAGCCCGCAATCGCATCGTCAAAGCATGCCTCGACGCCGGAATCTACTTCCAGGAACCTTCCACCCTCGAAAACATCACCGACAAAATCGACGAAGGCATCCTCATCTCAGGTGGCACCGAAGAAATCGCCACAAAAGCCCGCAAATACAAAAACCGAACAATGCCCGTATAAGCGCGAGCTGGCTTCAGAGTCTCTTCTCTCAGATGAAGGTTCTACCCCCATATTACTTCTCCCCAGGGAGAAGGCTAGGTTGAGGGAGAAAGCGGTCTTCTGAATCGTGCAGCTGTTTGCGCATAGCCACGGATCCTGAATCCCATTCGACGCTGCTCAGGGCAGGCAACTTCAGGATGACAATCCGGGAAAGAAACTCGCTCAAGAAGCAAGCCATCCTCCCTCCCAGGCTGGGAGGGAGTTAGAGGGTGGGTCGGAAACTTAACATCACGCCACCGCCCAGGTAATCAGCGATCGAAAGCCTCACCCAACAACCTAGCCAACTCCCGTCGATCTCTCAGAAAACGTGGCCAATCCACCTAAGCCACCCCGTGCCGAACTTTCCACTCAGCGTAAATTCGCTCTGTCTCCTCGTTGAACGGATAGAACGTCTTCGGCGAAATCTCCTCCGCCTGCGTGTGCTCCAGAATCGCCTGCTCAATCTGGTCGTGCCTCACACACTCATCGTAAATCTCCTCCGCCATATGACCCGGAAGAACAACAATCCCATCCTCATCGCCAAGAATCACATCACCCGGCCAAACCAGCACACCACCACACTGAATCATCTCGTTCACCTCGTAAGGCAAAACATTCGGCTCACCCACAGTCGGCGTGCTACCCCCGCCGTAAACCGGATATCCGTACTCCGCCACCTTGTGACCATCACGAACACCACCATCCGTAACAAGACCCGCAGCCTTCTTCGTGATAATCCGCGAAAACACAACATCACCACCAGTCGACGTCATGCTCAAACCCATGCAATCGGCAACCAAAACATCACCCGGAGTCAAAGATTCAAGAGCATCCCAGCGCGGCGTCTCGTTAAACCCCTCGCCATGCCCGCCATGAGTCACATGCTCCTGCAAGTCAGGCCGTGAAGGCAGGTACCGAAGCGTCACAGCTCGCCCAACCAAACGCCTACCCGGCGCAAGACTATGCACCCCTTCCATAAAAACCTTCATATAACCGTGTCTCGACAGCTCTCCAAGAACGGTCGCATTTGAAACGGTTTCGTACTTCTTCAAAAGCTCGTCAGTTACCCTCGCCTTTGCATCTACCACTGCTGGATCTCCCTGAAATCTGTTGCCCAAACTAAATCCAAATTATTGGATACAGAAGCAATAAATATCGTTAACATCAACTCGTTAGTTCACAAAATGGCACCAAATGGCGACAAATGGCACCAATCAGCAAACGAACATCAAACGGGGCGAAGTATAACCGCCAGACTCTTGCCGCACGGCAACGCGAACCTTCTCGCCGAACGATAAACTCACAGTTCCTAATTTAGAACCAAAACATTCTTCGACCCTACCCAGCGCCAGCGCACCGACAAAGGCCAGCACCGACCGTTCAGATCATCACATGAAAATCTACTGGAACACCCTCAACTCACGAATCCGCGCCGTCATAGTTTTCCTGGCCCTGTTCCTCGCCTCTCAAATCTTCTTCTGGGTGACAGGAGGCAACTTCGACACGATGGACCTACTGATCGGTTTCTACGTCGGTGGCTTCGGCGTCTACTTCCTCTCACGCTGGGGATTCTTCGCCATAAGAGCCGCCATGGTGCTGCCGAACCAGGAATTCACAACTTACGAAAAACTCCGCAAAAATCCCGGCAGACGCCGACATGGACCCGCAGAGCCACCTGAGTTTATCGATGCGGAAGAAGCGGACGACGAACTGATGGCCGATGACCGCGTCTTAGGCGTCTACTTCAACGGCGAAGCCGCCGCTTACCCTCTCGCAGCACTCGGAGTTCGTGAAGTATCGAACGAGGAATACGACGATGTCCCAGTCGTAATCTCGTGGTCACCGGTCACATACTCCGCTCGTGGATTTATCGCCAAACCCGGCGATGGCACCCCTGTGAACCTGGGTCGCCACACTCACACAATATTCAACTCACCTGTAATGCCCGACGAAAACGAAAGCGCATTCATACAGTTCATCGGCCAGGCAGTTAGCGGTGCTCTCACGGGTTGGACGCTTGAACAAATCCCGGTAATCACCACAACATGGGCAGCATGGAAACAGGCGTATCCAGATACTGAAGTCATGTCGACCGTCGGAGGTCCAGAATCCGACATGTTCGAGCGCTACTACGCCAACGACCGTAACGGTATCCACAACATGCCGCCAAAAGACAAGCGTCTCCACGGTAAAGACGTCGTGCTCGGTCTCGATATCAAGGGCGAAGCCAGGGCTTATTCGTACTCTGGCCTCATCGAAACACCCGTCGTCGAAGAAGAACTCGGCCGAGAACCAATCGTGGTACTCCACGAACGCTCGTCATCAACGGCGGTTGCGTTTTCGCGAACTGTCGACGGCCGCACGCTAAGCTTCAAGGGCCAGAGCAAGAACCCACATCGACGCAGCATCGAATCAACTGCGTCCGGTGAAGGAGAACGCGAAGATTACGAGCCATGGCTAATCGAAGACACCCAGACAGGCTCGACATGGCGAGCGATCAGCGGTGAATGCATTGAAGGCGAGTTCAAGGGCAGCCGACTCAATATGCTCACCGGCATGACCGGCTTCTGGTACACATGGAGCCGCTTCTACCCCGGATCATCCCTCTTCGGCGCGATCGAGGAAACCACCGACCAACCAACCGAGTAGAAAACAGCAAGCATTCAGCCCGACCTGGCAAAACCGCGAATAACCCGCACGCCCTATCCCATATCCCTTCTCCCTGGGGGAGAAGGTTAGGCTGAGGGAGAAAGCCAACTGAGCAACACCCTCATCGACCAAACAAGCTGATCACTGCACAAAGACCAAACCAACACCCACCCAAGAACCCCAAGACCCGTGACCTCAGCTCCCAAAGAAAACGTCGCACACGACATCACCGGCATCGTCCTAGGTGGAGGTCGCTCTCGCAGGCTTGGCGGAGCACAATCGAAGCTACTCACCCACATCGGCGGAAAACTCGTCCTCGCACGAGTAGCCGACACACTGAAAATGGTCTGCTCTGAACTCGTACTGGTAGTCCGACCCGATCAAAAAGGCGACGTACCCGACCTCGGTATCGCCCTCAACATGCACGTCGTAACAGACACCGAACCGTACGAAGGCCCCCTCGCCGGCATCCACGCCGGACTCGCCGCCTCAACCACCCCAATCAGCTTTGTTGTTGCCGGCGATCACCCCTTCGTGTCCCGCAACCTCGTCACAGCCATGGCAACTGCCGCCACTATCGACGGAATCGAAAACCCAACAGCGGTAGTCCCCCGCACCGAAGGCTTCCTCCACCCCCTCCACGCAATCTATCCACGCGATCAGTGGGTCCCCTACTTCGCACACGCCATGTCCGAAGGCGAAACATCCCCACGCCGGGTTATCGAAAAAGCGACCATATCCGACTACCCACCGGTAACCATCTTCACCGACGAAGACCTCGAAAAAACCGACCCCCGACGAATAAGCCTCGTCGACATCGACACTCCCGAAAACTTGAACACGGCAAGAAAAATCTCCGAATCAAGAAAATTCACCCCCCGCCATCATTCTTTGGGCTAAGCGCTCTAAGCCCACGCAGTTCAAAACCCCACCAACAAAAAGGCTCCGAACATCGCTGCCCAGAGCCTTTCCAAATCACGCTAGAAAACGAGCCTAAGCTCAATACCGCAGCGCCTCACTCGGCTTAATTTTCGAAGCTTGCCTTGCCGGAATAAACGTCGTCACCAACGAGAACACCACAGCAACCAGCACGATGATCGTCACATTCAGCCACGGAATCGAATACGTCAGACCCTCAGCCTCGGCACTAATCGAAAGGAAGATATTCCAACCGATCAACGCACCCAAACCAATTCCAATTGCCGATCCCAAAATCGCCACAACGCCCGACTCCATCAAGAACTGAATCTGAATCATCCAACCCTTATAGCCTAGCGCCCGCATCATTCCAATCGACTGCCTACGCTCAACAACTGCTCTGAACGAAACAACACCAAGCGCAGCAACACCCACCAACAAACCAAGACCCATAAAACCCTGGAATAGTTGGTTAAATGCATTGTTCTGCGACTGGTTCTCCTCAATGTCGGCGACAGTAGCCGTAGCCGTCATACCGTGCTTCATGAACACAGTCTCCAGCACCCGAGTAATCTCCTCGGCACGTGAAGCATCGGCAAGCTTGAACTTATAATCCACAAACGGAACCGGTTTGCTCGAAATCTCATCGAGAATGTCGGGGTTCATGTAAATGTCAGACGAACCGAACTCGAAAGAATCGGCAAACTGATTCAACACACCAATCACTTTGCGATTCACCGAATCCCCAACACTCTGACCCACCGGTGGGCGAATCGTAATGTCCACCCCAGTGATCTCGCCCGGCTCGGTCGCCTTAATTCCCTTGATACCCAACGTCGGACCCGAACCAGGATCTCCATCGCCTCCGAATCCGCCCGTCTCTATCATCGCGCCGTTGACTACAGCCAACGTCGGATCGGCAGCAACAGCGGCCCAAATCTCAGCCGATGTCGAACCGTAAGCAGGGTCCCAGTGGGTCAGTTCGAACACATTATTCAACAACCACGCGTCATCCGAAGCGCGCACCCTTGCTCCCTTGAACGCCAGTTCTTCCGTCCCGTCCTGTCGAGCTTCAACTGGCAAACTCGCCTGTGCAGTAATCACAGTGAAATCAGAAGTCGAAAGCTTCCCACGACTGGCGGCAATTACGGCGTCGACATCGTCAATCGGCAACTCAGCATCGATCAGAGTGCGAATATCAAATCCACCCGAAACAAGATCAGGTTCATCCTCAATCGCATTACCCAAATTCGTCAGAATCGCAAAAATCATCATGGTGAAGATCACCAACGAGAACATCGCCAGCGTCAGTCCCGTGCGGAAGCGCGCAGCCATCGGATACGCAATCGCCATCTTAACAACCGGACGTAAACCACCGAACTTACCGATCATCTTCGACACGACCCAAACAATCAGGTCAGCGTTGTACATCACAGTCCAAACGGCGGCAGCAACCAGAGAAACTCCAGAAAGTAAGAACATTTCAGGCCCACCGCTAAGCGTCCCGGTA
>Ga0302123_10001837_pt1 | contig 14794 bp, 9 predicted proteins | sample CB21_321_MG_FD_203109 | JGI IMG/M metagenome (GOLD analysis project Ga0302123, IMG submission 203109) | Marine microbial communities from Western Arctic Ocean, Canada - CB21_32.1 | ecosystem: Environmental > Aquatic > Marine > Oceanic | place: Canada: Western Arctic Ocean | collected 2017-09-28 | reverse complement strand
CCAGCCAGCGCGTCGGCTGGCAGCAATCCCAGTAACAGGTTACTGACTTCCAGCGACCTGGCAGCAGCACTCACATTCCAGTGGTCCGTGGCGAAATCAAGCTGGCCGAGGATCTCGAGCGATTCAAAATAGCGACTGGTGGCGTTTCCCTCGAGTCGCCATGCTGTTGCCGAGACGTCGGCCTCGGGGGCCAGCCGCAGCTGCAGGTTATCGACCACGAAACGGCCCATCCCTTGCAGCTGGGAGTCTGTCAGCTGGAGTTGGCCATCGACAATTCGAACTTCCGGTGGTTTTGGCAGATTCTCTCTATCGAAGACGGGCCGCAGGTGCTCCAGATTCCAATGGCCCGCGGTATCGCGGTGCACGTGGATACGGGGACGCAGCAAGACCATCCGATCCAGCCGGGAAGTGCCCAGCACGAGGTTATCGGTACCAAGCTCTCCTTCCAGCCGGACCTGGTGAATCGACAGCAACGGCTCCGTTTCCCGCTGGCTGCTGGCTGGCAGGTTAGCGCGCACATCGGACAATAGCAATCCACGGGAGGTCTGTTGAACTTCACCCACATACCAGCGCACGTGTGGAAAGTGCTCAGCCAGTTTCTGCTCGATGCCAGCGGCAATCTGCCGCTCGAAATAATGACGGACGGCGGCAAAACCGCTGAGCAGGACCGCTGCAAGTACGGTGGCAAGCAGGATCACGGCGCGTAACGAGCGCCTGGCGGGCGGTAGATATTCCGCTCGTCCAGCTGCCATAGAGCTGCCTCCTTGCCTAACGTCACCTGCACTGGTGCTGCCTTTATTCGCGCATCCATGGCGAGGCAGGGGAACGGGGGAGGTGGTTCTGGCAGGCAGCGATGGAACTGGTAGATCGCCTTACCGCGATTCCACTTCCGATCAGACGCCCGGGCCCGCCACGCCCCCCATGTGCAGTTGTGCAAGGGTATAAAATTTCCCGTTTGAGGACAAGAGAAATCAGGCCTGGAGAGACCAAATCTAGTCGGCCTGGCGAATGAAAGGAGCATTCCCAGCCGGTGGTTGAGAAATGGTCTTGCGTCGGCGACCGAGAAGTCGGTATCAAAGGACCTTTAGGTGGTAGAATTCACGTGCAATTAACGTCCCAGGCTGGCTCTATCAAGCAACTGCCAGCAGCTGGCTAGATTGCGTTTCGCTGCACAGAAATCACGCCCCCAGGAATCTTTGTCTACTCACGCCGCGTCGAGAAAAAACATGCACACCAATCGAAAAACCCTCTTGATCATTTCATTCCTGACGCTTGTTGCAGCGGGTGTTGGTTTTATTACACGTGGTGCCGCCGCAGGAGCCTGGGCCAAGGAATACGCCATTACTCCAGCGACGTTCGGTACGATCATGGGCGCCGGTTTCTTAGGATTCGGGATTTTCATTTTCGTCGGTGGAATGCTCGTTGAATGGCTTGGCTACAAGAAGCTCCTGTTGACCGCCGTCATTCTGCACGTCGTCAGCGCGATCATGTTGTTCGCCGCGCCCTCGCTCCACGCCGGTTGGTTGGATTCCGTCGGCAAAGAGGCTGCCACAGCAAATATTACAACACTGCTGTATTGGAGTGTGTTCCTGTTTGCCGTCTGCAGTGGCCTTTATGAAGCGGTCATTAACCCGCTCGTGGGTCAACTTTACCCGGAGAACCAGACGCACTACCTCAATATTCTCCACGCGGGTTGGCCAGGCGGGCTGATCGTGGGTGGTATCCTGGCCGCCTGCTTCCAGAATGCATCCGCTTGGATCACAGAAGTTCCCTGGCACTACATACTGTGCACTTATTCAATCGTGTTGATTGTGCTCCTCTTGATGGCAATCAAGGAGGCGTTCCCAGATACCATCTCCCAGGGTGGTAAAGCCGATACCGCGGCGTTGTTCGCTTGTTTTTTATCACTCCCCTTCCTGCTGCTGATCGTGATCCATGCCATGATCGGTTACATGGAACTCGGAGTCGATTCGTGGCAAACAAGGCTGATGGAAAACCTCGTGGAAAACTCCGTGGTGATCCTGATCTATACGTCCTTCCTGATGTTCGCACTGCGGTTCTTTGCTGGACCGATCGCTCACAAGCTCAATCCTATCGGCCTGCTTTTTGTCAGCTCGCTGCTGGCAATCGCCGGGCTGCTCTGGCTGGGAAGTGAAATCACCACGCCTCTGGTGATTTTTTCGGCAGCCACCGTCTACGCACTCGGCAAGGCCTTCCTGTGGCCTACGATGCTCGCCGTGGCAGGCGAACGGTACCCACAGTCGGGGGCTATTGCAATGAGCGCCCTGGGTGCCTCAGGCATGCTCTGTGTGGGCTTCATCGGCGCGGAGTTGATTGGCGTGCAGCAATCGATGGCCACGCTGTCCAACCTGGAAACCAATCATGCCGCCGTCGCACCGGACTACAAGTCCGGTGAAACCAAGTCCTTCCCGTCCTGGGGATCAAGTATTGGCCTCTCGCTGTTCGAATTTGAAGAACTCAAGGCCGACAAACAACAGACGGCCATGGCCGATGACAAGCACGCGGATCATACGGCAATCAAGACCGCATTTGATACCGGGAGCCGCACAGCGCTAACAAAAACAGCATTGGTTCCGACCGGGATGGCTATTGGCTTCCTGTTCCTGCTGTTCTATTACCGCTCCATCGGTGGCTACAAGGTCCTGCAACTGGATGACATGAATGACGACGCTGGCTCTGCTGACGAGGTCGCCGCGGAAGTCGCAGAAGATGATGCGACTGACGCAGATGAGGCCGGCGGCAGCGGGGATGAGGAAGACGAGTCCGAGTACTAGCAGACGGCTAACTACTGACCGTTAACCAGCAGATGAATCCAAGCGGCGGGTGAGCAGCAGCTCCCCGCCGCTTTTTTTCTCTCGACGCTGAGCGTCGACATTGCCCGGAAAGGTCTGCCGTTGTGGCTGGCCTTCATCCAGCAGCATGGCCGCCAGCTGCTTCCACTGCTGCATTCCCATATCCCGGCGCGGCCAGCCCAGGCCCGTCCAGCAATCAATCAGTAACTCACGCACCAGGAATTCTGCTGTACCTGCTGGCAGCGGCAATTCGATCAGCAGCTGCTGCAACTCGTCGTTCGACTCCTGCCGGACCACCGCGTCGGCAAGTTCTGCTACCTGCTGCCCCAGGTACTGCTGTGTTTCCTCGGCCAACTGACCAAGCTGGACCAGGGACTGGGCCGCGGCCTCGTGATACTGTTCACTCAACAGCGGCAACAGTTCGTGCCGGATGCGGTTGCGGGTAAAGTTGGGATCCTGGTTGCTGCTGTCCTCACGCCAGGCCTGTTGTCGCTGCTGCAGGTACTGTTGCAATTCCTCTCGCCGGCATGCGAGCAACGGTCTGACGAGGACAATATCCTCGTCCAGTGGCCTTAATCGCGGGATCCCAGACAATCCTCGCATCCCACTCCCTCGCAAAATCCGGTCCAGGATCGTCTCCGCCTGGTCATCCTGCGTATGGCCTGTTACCACGCAGCGGGCACCGTGACGCCGGGCCACTTCGTGAAGGAACTGGTAACGCTGATCGCGGGCAGCTTGTTCCGTCTGCGGCCCATCAGCAGCAGCATGTCCAACCACACAGGGCCAGCCAAGTTGATCCGCCAGCTGGCTGACAAACTCAGCGTCCTGGTCTGAATCATCGCGCCAGCCATGATCAAAATGAGCCAGCACCAGGCTGCTCTGAGCCGCAGCAGCGAGTTGATCCAGCAGCTGGACGAGGGCAACGCTGTCCGAACCGCCCGAGACAGCAACCACGACCACCAGTCCCTGCCAGCTGGCTGTCGGCCAGCTGGCCTGCAGTGCCGCCAGCAGTTGCTGTTCAAGGTTCGTCGTCTCAACGGTCATGATGTCCGGTGCTACCCGCCTCCGGCCAGGCCGGAAGACGATCAGTTGAAGTATCGAAGCTCTCTGGTAACATACTGCACAGTCAGCCGTGGGCAATGCCCGCTGGCTGCCGAGGCGATAGAAGCGATAATGGCTTAGGTTGGCGAAATCAGACTGAGAGGCGGGTAGACTGTGCGGATTCTGATGATCGGCGATATCGTGGGCAAACCGGGGCGCCAGATCGTGCGCGATAGCCTGGCCCTGCTGCGGAAACGCCACGGCATCCACCTGATCGTTGCCAATGCCGAAAACGCCAGTGACGGTTCGGGCCTGATGGTCAAGCACTACCAGTTGCTGATCGATGCTGGAGTCGATTGCATCACGATGGGGGATCATGTCTACCGTCGTCGTGAGATCTACGACACGCTGGAAAAAAGCGACAACATCATCAAGCCGGCGAATTACCCCGAAGCGTCACCTGGCCGGGGTTCAACAACCGCTGTTGCCACCACCGGGATCCGTGTCGGCGTGATTAACCTGCAGGGCCGTGTCTTCATGAAGCCCGCCGACTGTCCCTTCCAGGCGGTCGAGCGTGAGCTGAAACGGTTTCCAGTCGATGTGAAGGTCGTGTTGGTCGATTACCACGCCGAGGCCACCAGTGACATGCAGGTGATGGGGCGTTATCTCGATGGGCGGGTTTCCGCGGTACTCGGGACTCACACGCATGTCGCCACGGCCGACGAACAGATCTATCCGGGCGGAACCGCATTCCAGTGCGATGTCGGTATGACGGGCCCCTACGAGAGCATCCTGGGCCGTCGCATTGACCGCGTGACCGAGACCACCACCACCTTTCGTCCAGTCCCGTTTACCGTGGCCAGCGAGGATGTCCGACTGTCCGGTACGCTCGTCGATGTTGACCACCAGACTGGCAGGGCGACAGGAATCGAGCGGCTGATGGTAAGTCGGGCCGATCTGGACCAATGGCTGGCTGACGAGGGCTAACCTGGAATCCAGGATTTGCCATAAAGCGGCCTTGCGTCCGCTGCACAACCGCCATTATCCTCTGCCAGCTTTTGTGCTGTGAAGGACCAGTGATTCCATTACCTCAACGTCGTTGGACGTGGGTTTTTCGCGGGCTGGTGCTGTTCAGTGGGCTGGGCCTCGTGCTCCTGCTGCTGGTGGCATGCATCCTGGAACCATCCCCACGCGGCTATGGAACCCACGGCCAGCTTGGCCTGGGGAACTGTTTTTTCGTTGAGCAATGGAATGTCCGCTGTCCCTCCTGCGGCATGACCACAGCGTGGTCGTTGCTGGTCAGGGGACGACCGCTGGCGGCCCTTCACGCCAATGCTGGTGGCGTCATGCTGGCAGTCGCCGCAGTTTTTGCAGCCCCCTGGCTGTTGATCTCTGCAGCTCTCGGCCGCTGGGTTGTACGACCACCGAGTGAAGTCTTGCTGCTGCTGTTTCTGCTCTGCTGGATGCTTGTCATCCTGGCCAACTGGGGCCTGAGGTTCCACGACATTTGACACTGGACGACCGAATCATGAAGCCTGCCACATTACCACACCGTTCGCTCTGGACAGCCCTGAGTTTGATGGCTGCCGGTCTGTTCCTCACTGGCTGTGTGGGCATGCTGGCCCACGGACTTTACGTGATCAAGGGAAACAAGGTCCCCGCGGCCTTCGACCAGCTATCCGGCCAGCGAGTGGCCGTGGTCTGCGTCTCCAGCTCACCGGCCCGCGGGCCGGCGTCACCACCCGACATGATTGCCCGTGACGTGGGACAGATGTTGTCCAAGCGAGTTGCCGATATCGAGATGGTGCGGCCCGACGAGGTCGCCGACTGGATCGATCGCAACCAGTGGAACGAAATCAAATACGTCGAGGTGGGGCGCGGCGTGCAGGCCGACCTGGTTGTGGCGATTGACCTGGAAAGCTTCCGCTTGAAGGATGGAGCAACCCTGTTCAAGGGCCGAGCCACGGCGCATACCACCGTGTTCGATATGAATGCCGACGGCAAGGTGGTCTTCGAAAGCTCAACCTTCGACTTCAACTACCCCGAAAACGGCGCCCGGCATACGACGGAAGTCAGCGAGTCGTCGTTTCGACGCGTCTTTATTCGCAGCCTGGCCCGTCAGCTGGCCAAGGACTTCTTTGACTATGACCGCGACGAGGACTTCGCCTACGACGCAACAGCGATCTCACGTTGAGCCATCAGTCGAGCGTGGTGGAGCGTGTCCACATGATTCGCTCCTGAATCACTGCGGCGGTGACAGAGAGTCCCGCATGCCAGGTCGAAGATCCAGCGACGTTGCCTAGAGTGCCGGTGGTTTCCGCTTCGGGGGCGGCTTCTTGAGATTCCGACGTTGATCATCGGTCGCCGGGCCGGGGTTTCCGCCGCCGCCGTTACCCTGACGCCGCGGTGCCAGATCTGTGAATTCCTCGTCCCATTTCCAGCCGATCGGCATATCAAGTTCCCGCTGTGCCAACAGCGCCCAGGGCGTACCGGGATGGTTTTCGACTACCCGCTCGAGGTACTCAGTCGCCTTGGCACCCAGGTTGGCTAGCTGGCTGCCAACCGACACTTCATTTACCGGCACCAGTTGCCAGGTATTGTTCTTGGAGTCCTTGAATTTGAGACCACGTTTGGCGGCAGCCAACATGCCGTTATAGGTCTCGGTACGAACCTTGACTGCCAGCGTGCGTCCAATGGCCAAATCAAAACCGGCCTGCCATCGCGGCGAGAGTTCATCTGTGCGGTCCGTTTCACCCAGCTTCAACAGCTCGTACAGCAGGTTGACCCGTGGCTCCAGGCTGGCTGCCAATTTCTGAGCCTCCGACAATTCGTTGGCCAAGGTCGCTTCGTCACGCTTGACGAAGCGTGTTTTCGGTGACTCCATCGGGGTCACCCAGGAGCGAGCGGCAGCGTTCATCAAGGAGCTGCGCATCTTGCTGGTCTTGATCCGCCGCAGGTACTCCGTCGCCGTAATGTACTCGGGGCGATAATTGCGCATGATCGTGGCATCAAAGAAATGCTTGAGATGTGCGGAGTAGGCAGTCGTTTCTCCACGCGACACCGCCTTGTTGACGTTACGGTTGGGATGCACGGCGAAGTAGATGCCGCCGGTCTCGTAGCTCAGTCGAGTCAGCGCAAATGGCCCAAAGCCCGAATCAATCGGTGCCTTGTCTTCACCAGCTCCGGAGAAATGCAACTTGATCCGCTCCGGCAGGAACGACTCGGGACCCTGGTTAACCCGACCCCACTGCGCCCCCTGGTCAAAATTCGGATCCGGATCGATCCATTTGACCAACGTCTCGCGTCGACCAAAGGGAGCGGGTACGCCGATCACGTAGACCGGAACCGCCAGCTTCTGGCAAAATCGGACCGTCTTGTCCGACCACTGCTGAATATCATCCAGCTCGCCCGCTTCATCGCTGACCACAATGACCATCACATTACGCTTCGGCTCACCGTTGTCGTCCGGCGCCGTATAGCCGCTGTAAGATTCTGTCGCCTGGTAGACAGCCTGGAAGACTCGTTCCAGACCACTGTCGTCCTGCTCGATTTTCCGGACCGCTTCCTTGATCTCCGCCAGGCTATCGGACGGCTTGGGCATCATCGGTAGGACCTGGCTGCCGAAGGCAAAGACCGTCGTTACCAGCGGCTTGTCCTCGTACTTGGCAAAGGCAGGGTTCTGGGAGGCTTCCAGGATGCCAAGCTCCTCGTAGATTCGATCGAATCGAGCGTGGATCTCATCTCGCTGACGAGCGAGGCTGCCAGACTGGTCAAAGAGCCAGATCACCAGTGTCTTGCGTTCCTCCAGTGACATCAGTATTTCATGCGTGATGCGGTCGATGGCACCACTGGCGCCGGTTGTGCCTTCGCCCACGTGACCCTTGACTGCCAGGGTCTCGTTGAATCGTTGACCGGTGGCGAGCTGCACCTGCTGGCTGATTTGGATTTCGCCGAAATCCTGCGGTGACATGTCGACGGGAACGGGAATATCCGAGATCTCGGACAACACCGGCGCTTCAGACAAGGCCATCTTCTCGCCCGCCTCGCTGTTGGCACCCATCTTGATCGTCGGCTGCTCGCTGAAGTAAACGTCCTCAGCCTTCGTCAACTCCACTTTCTCTTCTGTCAACGGAGTTGTCAGAGTCAGCTCAACGTTCGTGTTCTGGAACACCAGTGGCCAGAGGCCCATCACCAGCAGCAGGCTGACATGAACAACCACACTGGTCAGAAATGCAGCGGAATCGCGGTCAAAAGGAGTATCCTCTTCGCCGGTTCTCAGCTGCCACCATTCTCGCAGTCGTCGTATCACGGTTTCGTTCCTTCGAGTATCTGTTCCAAATAGCAAACGTTGCCGCAAGGCACGGCCGGTTGCCAGCCAGCACGTGTATTATGAGCTGTTAGCGAAGGCAGTCCGCTGACAACAGTGCCCAATAACGGAATTGTCCCCCAAAACGCCGGAAAAGGCAAGGAATCATCGTAATCCGCAGTGACCGTATGTTTCCTTAGGCTGCTCTACCAGTTAAAGCGGCCTGGCCCACAGAAAGTACTCATTTTCAAGGCCAGCGCGGCTATAATATTGAACAAAATCGGCATCTCCGGTGTGATTCCATTCACTCAATTTTACTCGGACAAACATCCTCTTCGCATGGCCATTTGAGTCCCCGGCCACAAGACAGCCGATAATAACAACAACGGACCAGCAGCGAGCCTTATCCTAAACACGTCTCAATACACAACTTCTTGACCGGTACATGCCATGCATAGCCAGCTCACAAGCACAACTCGACATCGTCGCCAGGCCCTGACAATGGTATTCAGCGCCTTGCTGGCAGGCCTGATCATGCTGCCGCTGCTGGCCAGCGGACTGACCGCCCAGGACGACGATGAAAAGGAGATCCCCAAGCCCAGGCGAGTGCAGATCAAGACAGCCGATGGCCTGCAATTGAATGCTGCTTACTTTGCGGCAATCAAGGCAAAAGACGCCATGCCGGTGATCATGCTGCATGACTGGCAATCGCAGGGTGGCACGCTCTACAGCCTGGCCTTACGAATCCAGAAAGAAGGTCATGCAGTACTCGTGCCCGACTTGCGAGGACACGGCATGAGCACCACCATCACCATCCGCAAACCGAATGGCCTGACAGACACGCAAGAACTGAATCCTGACAAGTTCACCAAAGCGCACATTATTGCCATGGCCCGCGACGTCGAGGCCTGCAAGCGATTCCTGATGCAGCGTCACAATGAAGGCGAGCTCAATATCGAAAAGCTGACGGTGGTTGGAGCGGGGCTGGGTGGCATGCTGGCAATGAACTGGGCCGTGGGGGACTGGAACGTGCAATCCACACCCTTCCTCAAGCAGGGGCAGGATGTCAAGTCGCTGATCCTGCTCTCACCGCTGGGATCCTTCAAAGGTGTCACCAATCAGGTCGCCATGACGCATCCGGTCATCGCAGGCCAGCTGAATACCCTGATCCTGGTCGGCAACGGCAGTAGCAAGGAACTCTCCGATGCCAAGCGACTCTACAACCGGATGGAACGTCGGCATGGCGAAAAACCGACCGACCAGGCTGAGCTGGCAGCACACAAGCTGTTCATTATTGAGTTCGAAACGGAACAGCAGGGCACGGCTCTACTTAACAGCAATCTCGCGCCGGATCCGAAGAACCTGATCTGGTCCTTCCTGCGTGGCAAGATCGTCGGCCGTGATGTGTTCACAGTGGGTGGAAGCGACATGTCGCTTGAATGGAAGCAACGGGGCAATGCCTTCGACCCCGACAATGACAAGTAGCACGGTCGCCCGTCGGCATGACCGGCATCATTGATACCGGCGGTAGAGCTGTTGCTGGCCGACTGCTGCTGCGGCGTTTCTTGCAGCCTTGGCGACTGGAGATCAAGCCTGCCCGACTGGCAGCCCGATCCTGACCTATAGCAGCCTCGCCTGGAGAGCCAGATATCCAGCTGCCAGTTGTCCGCCGCGGCCCCTGAACTTCTTGCTGGTGAATGCCATGCTCACGCGCAACCGTCGGATTATTGGAATCGGTATCCTGGTGGCTGGCTTCTGTGCTGCCATTCCCTACCAGCGACAGGCCAGCGAGGAAGGGCCAGCCGGCCTGAACGACAGCCTGGTTTCCTCCCGACAGCTGTCGGATCAGCCGCTGCAACTGTCGATCGTAGCTCGCAATCAGGTCGATGGCACGACGCCAATCCAGAGCCTGCAGGACCAGGATCGGATCAAGCCGCTGCGAATTGAAGCTCCCCTGAGTCAGGTCGAGCCAGCCGATGCGCCGAGTGGCCCGGGACCCGCGATCCCCAGCATCGACGACCGATTTCCCGTCACTGCTCTGCCAGTGCTACCATCCAACACCACTCCGCTGATCGCCACGCCAACGGATCGACTAACGCTAATCAGGCCGGCCCAGCGGCGCAGTCATCGTGTCGAGGACGGGGACACGCTATCTCAGCTGGCAACAGATTACCTGGGAAGTGCCCAGCGAGCGGGCGAGATCTACCAGCTGAATCGAGAGCGACTCTCTTCTGCCGAGTTGCTGCCGCTGGGACTCGTCCTGGAAATCCCCGCAAACTAGGGCTCAGGATAAGCTAGCTCTTCTGAGTTTCGGCCTTGTTACCCCAGTTGACGAGCATCAGCAGGACCGGCGAGGCCACGAAGATCGAGCTGTAGGTACCGACCATCACGCCGACCAGCAGCGAGAAGGCAAATCCGTGGATTCCCTGTCCGCCCAGGAAGTAGAGAATCAGCACGACCATCAGGGTCGTCAAGGAAGTCAGCAGTGTGCGGCTGAGTGTCTGGTTGATGCTTGTGTTGATCATCTCGCGGGTCAGATTCGGACTCTTGCCCCTTACCTCACGGATACGGTCAAAGACCACAATCGTGTCATTGAGTGAGTAGCCGATGATCGTCAGGAAGGCGGCCACCACCGGCAGGCTGATGCGGAACTCCTCAATCAGCAGGAACTCAATCGCCACATACTTGCTGATCGCGATGGCTCCCAATGTGACCAGCACGTCGTGGATAAGTGCCACTACGGCAGCTAATCCAAAGGCGACTCGCTGGAAGCGGAACCAGATATAGGCCACGATTCCAACCAGGCTTCCGAGCAGTGCCATGATGGCGAGTTGCTGTGTGTCACCGGCAACCTTGCCGCCGATCGTGGAAGAGGAATGGAAGTAGGGCTCGTTGGCCACCGACGACTTCATTTTCTCAAGGATCGTGGAGGTATTAACCACCGACTCCTTCAAGGTGATATTCCAGGCAGGGTAATCGGCCGTGCTCTCCTGGTCCCAGCTGGTTGCTGCCTCGGACTCCGGCACCACCAGGATGCTGTTGTCAGACAGGTTGATGTTGAGTTCCAGGGCCGCGTTGCGGATCATCTCACGCAGCGTCACCGCATCGACTTCGCCATAGTCTCCGCCAGAGTCGATACTGAATCTGACAACTGCCGCCGACTCAATTACCCGGCCTACGACCGGATCGCTGGTGCTGCCCGGCTCTCCAGTGGCTGGGTCAGCATCGACCGGATCGCTGCCGGGAGGAGCCGCTGCTGCGTCATCAGTCGAGTTGTCGTCTTCTGCTGGTTCGTCTGTTGGCGGTTCGTCGCCGGACTCGGTGGGATCTTCAGCTGAGTCAACAAAGCAGCCGTCATCCTCATCTTCATCCTCATCTTCATCCTCATCGGCGTCCTCATCCTCATCGCCTCCGTCTGCATCGCCTCCGTCTGCATCGCTATCGGAGGAGCCATCGCTATCGGAGGAGCCATTGCCGGCCGCAGCGGCTGGCGTCTCTGTCCGTCGCACGGCGACCACTGTGCCGAGGTCCACCCGGTAGGAACTCAAGAGAGTCTTGCCATTATCCTGGAATGCTGCCTGGACAACTTCCTTGAGCTTTTCCGGTTTGGCAATCGATGTATCAACTCGCCAGGCGGTGTTCTCTCTGTTGCTTACCTCAACCCGCGTCATCGTGAACTGTACGGGATTCTCCAGATAGTCCTTGAGCATGCCTTGTTGGACCTGCGGATCGTCCAGCACGCCACGGATCCTGGTGGTCATCTGTTGATCGTCGAGCGGTTCGATGAGCTGCAGGGTCACCGACGTGCCACCAAGGAAGTCGATCGCAAAAATCCCCTTACCGCGGCTAGAGACCGCCCCGATACCGATTACGATTACGACCACGGAAATGCCGGCAGCGACAAGGCGTTTGCCAATAAAGTCGATAGATGTCTTGCCCACGATGCTGAACATTTTCAAGACGCTGATACGGCGGGCACGCTCGGCCAATTCGAACACCACCCGACTGCAGAAAATGGCGGTGTACATACTCATCATGATTCCCAGGATCAGCGTGATGGCAAATCCTCGAATCTGATCGGTGCCGATCATGTACAGCACGAGTGCTGTAATCAGGGTGGTCAGGTTGGCATCGACGATCGTGATCGTGGCCCGACCGAAGCCGTTACGGATGGCCATCCGGAGTGACGAGCCACGGGACAGTTCCTCACGTATACGTTCAAAGATCAGCACATTGGCATCCACCGACATACCGACGGTGAGTACCAGGCCGGCCAGCCCTGGCAGGGTAAAGGCGGCGTTAATCATCTTCATCAGTGCCAGGATCAGCAGCAGGTTGGTGGCCAGGGCCAGCACCGCGATGATTCCGGCAAAGCGATAGTAGATGGCGATAAACAGAACCACCGCCGCCAGCGAAATACCGATCGCCACGGTCCCTTTGCGGATCGTCTCCTCGCCCAGCTCGGCACCCATCCTGTTTTCGCTGATCGGTTCCTGCTCCAGCGTGGCGGGCAGTCGTCCGGCCCGCAGGATGCCGACCATGAAGTTGATTTCATCGCGGGTGAAGTTACCTGATATCTGGCCTCGTTCGGAGATGACCGAGCGAATCGTCGGCGCTGAGAGCAGTTCATTATCGAGCACGATACCCAGCTGGCGGGTCACACCCTGTCTCTCGTCAGGCCGATAACGGCTGGTCATCTGCTTGAATCGCTCGACCGCTCCAGTCGCCTGTCGCATGGAAAAGTCAATTGCGGGCCCGCCATTTTCATCCACACCGCTGCGGACGACGCCCAGGTCGGCACCCTCAATATTGAATCCATCATCGGTGAACATCAGGACTTCGACATTCTCGATTCCCAGTTGATCCAGGAAACGATCAAAAGCCATTTCATCCTTGAAGCTGCGACCGGCCACGGGGACCAGATCCTTGTTTGCCGCATCCCGTACGATGTTGCCACCGGCGCTGTACTTGATAGCCCGCTTGCCGTTGACATCTGCCTCGATATCGCGAGCGACCCTGACCCATTGCCCCAGTTCGGTCCGATCAGCGGCTGGCAGGGCAGGGTCATCGTAGATAATATCGGCGCCTTGCTGCTCGCCATTGGCCTTCTCGATCAGCACCGCGTGGTCACTGTTATTGGCGACGATGCGGAATTGCAGCAAGCCGGCCTGGGTGATTCGTTTCTTGATCTGGGCAATTTCACTATCCTCGGCATCGGGGATAATGATCTCAATCTGGCTGCTGCCATAGCTGCGCAGCACCATCTCACGCGTGCCGCCTGGATTGATACGGCGACTGAGTGCCTGGATCATGGCATCCATCGGTGGTCGTTCACCGCTACCATCGTCTTTCAACTGGTAGATCAGGTTGACGCCCCCCTTGAGGTCGACGCCGTACTTGAAATCGAGCGGGGCAACTTCCACGACCGCGATACCGACCGTGGCCAGGATCAAGGCAATCTTCCAGGTGTATTCCGGAGAGCGAATGCGATCGACGATCATGCGGCCCATGATGTAGGCAAAGCTGATGACCATGATAAACACGCCGAAGGCCCGGAAACCCTTGTCCGCCGACGCTGCATTGCCTTCCGACTGAACAACCGAAAGGTTGGAAAAGCCCAGCAGCAGCCCAGCAAAGACCGCCATGGTGAAGACAAAGCGGAAGGAATCTCCGCGCACGTGCAACAGCTTGGCGACAGGCGGCGCCAGCCGGGCTGAGAGGACTGCCACGATACCGCTGACCAGCAACAGCATCATGCCCCAGCCAGCGTCAGACAGGTATTCACCGGAAACGTAACATAGCAGCAGGGCCAGCATCGTTCCCGAAATGAACTCCAGTGCTTTCTTGCCCTCAACCATCATGCGCGGAACACCGCGGCCGATGTAAAATCCGAGAATGCCGAACAGAATGGCAAACGTCCAGGCCAGGCCGGTCTTGATACCGTCCATCGTGGTTGGTGCGGCCGCTTCAGCCTGAGCCAGCAGCAGGTAATTCAACATGTTGTTCAGGTTCGATGCCATAAGCCAGTTTTATTGTTGTGCCAACTTCAGCTCGCTGCAACGCATAGCTGGTTGCCTGCCGTCGGTTTGAGACGACATCCAGTCGGTTGGTCAGCGACGTTGCTCCGTGGGTTCGGGCGGTTCATACAGGTCCCAGACACCAGAACGTGACAGGACCAGTCGTGTATCGGTTGATTCATCGGTCACAATCGTCAGTTCCTGCCGATCCTCGTTGACCGACACAACCTTGCCGATAATCCCGCCGCGCGTGATCACCTGGTTGTGCTTTTCAATGATATTGACTCGCTTGGTCCGCTGCTTCTCCTTCGATTGACCAGGCCGCAGCATGATGAAGTAAAAGAGGGCGAAAATGATCAGCATCGGCATCAGGAAGCTGCCGCCGCCGACCGGCGCTGGCTGTTGCTCATCCCCTTCGCCGCCACCATCTGCAGCCGCCGGAGCTGGCGCAGCCGCCTCATCCTGCGCAGTGGCAGGATCGGCCAACACAGCCGTGCTCAACAGCAGGCACGTGATTAACAACAGCAGCTGTTTCACGTCATACTCCCAGTCATCTGTGGCGAGCCGGTATCGGTTGACGCGGGCGGCTCGGCAGGGACGAAAAACTCAGTCAGCAG
>Ga0302123_10001836_pt1 | contig 14795 bp, 12 predicted proteins | sample CB21_321_MG_FD_203109 | JGI IMG/M metagenome (GOLD analysis project Ga0302123, IMG submission 203109) | Marine microbial communities from Western Arctic Ocean, Canada - CB21_32.1 | ecosystem: Environmental > Aquatic > Marine > Oceanic | place: Canada: Western Arctic Ocean | collected 2017-09-28 | reverse complement strand
CACTGCGCTGGCGGTGGGGTCGGAGCCGGCCCCGGGTCCCTGGAACATGGCCCAGCCTACGAGGTCGCCCTCCAGGGCGACGGCGTTGAGGACACCATCGACCTTGGCCAGCGGGTGCTCCGCGGGAACGAATGCGGGATGAACGCGGACCTGAGCTGTGGAGCCGTTACGGCGACCGATTGCTAGGAGCTTGATCACGTAGCCGAGCTCCTCGGCGTACCGGAAGTCCGCCGAGGCCAGCCGGCCAATTCCTTCACGGTAGACGTCGTCAGCGTGGACACGCGTACGAAAAGCCAGCGAGGCCAGGATCGCCAGCTTATAGGCGGCGTCGATACCATCGACGTCGTTGGCTGGGTCCGCTTCCGCGTAGCCGAGCTCCTGTGCACGGCGCAATGCCGAAGCGTAGTCCAAATCACCGCCAGCCATGCTGGTGAGCATGAAGTTGGTCGTCCCGTTGATGATGGCGTTCACGGCGGTGATGTCGTTCGCAAGTAGGTCCCGCACGAGCGGGCCGATGATGGGTATGCCTCCACCCACGCTGCCTTCAAACTGGACGCTCACGTGGTGTTCAACCGCGTTGGCCAGTATCTCCGGCCCGTGCTTCGCCATGAGCTCTTTGTTTGCCGTCACCACATGCTTCCCAGCGTGGATGGCGCGCTGCACGTAATCGAGTGCAGGGGTTTCGCCGCCCATGACCTCAACCACGATGCGCACGTCGGAGTCGTCCAGTATCTCGTCCGGGTCGCTGGTGATTACTGCGCCGCCAGCGACCCTACGCTCGCGGAGGGCGTCGCGAACGAGAACATGCGTCACGCGGATCGGGCATCCCACGTGCGCGGCGATGGCCTTCTGCTTCGCCGCTAACGCCTGGGCAACTCCACCGCCGACGGTGCCGAGGCCAAGCAGGCCAACATTGATTGAAACAGGTGCATTCACGGGTGCGTGCTCCTCGCCTACTCGAGGTGGTCGACCAGCCATTGCGCGGCTGAGGTGTCGAAGTCGAGGCCGGTAGCGAGCACCGCCCATTGTTGGCCGAACCATGTGTCGGCTTCGTGGCGAACCACGAGGTCCAAAATCGGCTGGGCGATGGTCTCTTCGGCAGGGCCATCTTCGACCCGGAGGAGGATGGTGCCCAAGCTTGAGTCCAATGGGCCGATCACGTCGCCAGGGGAAGCCGTGAATATCAGTTCGTCGAACTCGGGGAATGCACCCCGCGGCACCCAGCCGACCAGGCCGTTCTCGTCAGATACGGCCGTGTCGACGCTGACCTCAGCCGCGATGGCGGCGAAGTCTTCGCCGTCATCGATACGGTCCCTGGCGCTCTGCGCTTCCACGGAAGTCGGCGCGACGATCCAGCTGAGCAGCACGGCCTCGTTCTCCGGCGGAACGATCTCATAGAAGCGTTCGATGATCCTGTCGCGCAGGATGTCGCCCTCGGCAATGGCACGGTAATCCTCAGCGGACACATCGACGCCCGCGAGGAACTCATCGTAGATGCGCTGCCCAAAGGAGCCAAGGGCGACGACTTCTGTGCCGTCGAGAGCTGTCGGGCCAAATCGCTGGGCGATTTCCTGGTCGAGTTCGGCGTCCGAAACGGGTGCAACGCCGATGGCTGGGGCCATGCGACGCAGCACTTCCGTGCCGACGACAATGCTAAAGACCTGGTTTGGCTGGACGGCTCCGCCGCCGCCATAGCCTCCGGTGGCTACGGGCGGGTTAAGTACTCGCATGGTGGGCAGCAAGTCCTTAAGCGAAATCTCGAGGTCGGCAACTTGAGCGACGACCCGGCGGGGCGGCATATAGCTACTCCAGTAGTAGCCGCCAAGGAGGATGGCCACCAGTACGATGGCAACGCCGACTCCACCCCACAAAACCATCCGTTGCTTCAGGCGCTCAGTGTCCCACGGGCTACTCCGGCCTGCCGAAATCATCGGTCGGTAATGGCCGCGCTCAGCGCGTCTCCGCTGCCGCATCTTCAACCTCTCCAAGCGAGACTAGTGGCCCACAACGAGCGTGGATTAGCGCCACAACCGGGGTCTACAAGCCCTACGCCTCGGCGGTTTGGTCGTCCGGCTTGGCCTCGCCTGCCGGTTCCGCAACAGCCGCTGCGACTATCTCGTCATTTGTGGCGGGCGCCCCGGCAACTTCTGGCTCACCGGGCTCCGTTGCCTCCGCAGCGGGCACAGCCGCTTCCGCTGTGGCGGGCGCCCCGGCAACTTCTGGCTCACCGGGCTCCGTTGCCTCCGCAGTGGGCACAGCCGCTTCCGCTGTAGCGGGCGCCCCGACAACTTCTGGCCCAGCGGGCTCAGCCGCCGCGACGGACTCCGTTGTTCCCGCAGCGGGCGCTGCCGCCTCTGGTGGCGGCGGTGGTCCCGCCGGCCCTCTGCGCTCCGACTCGCGACGCTCGCGCTCCTTGCGGAACCGGTCAGCGCGGGGGCCGTCGCGGAAGCCCAGTTCCATCTGGCTGTGGCTGCCGGTGTACGGGAGCAGGGCAACGAGACGAGCGCGCTTGATGGCGACCGCGAGCATGCGCTGGTGCGGCGAGCAGGTGCCGGTCTTACGTCGCGACTCGATCTTGCCCCAGTCAGAGACGTAACGGCGTAGACGCTGCGCGTCCTTGTAACTGATAGCCGTCATCTTGTCGACGCAGAACGAGCAAACCTTGCGCCGCGGGTAGTAGCGTCGTCCATCTCGGCGTCGTACGCCGCCGCCGCCGCCGCCGCCGCCGCCGCCGCCGTACTGGCGAGTCGTCATCGAGTCACACTTCTCCTAGCCCTGGGCCTCGCCGGCGATGGGTTTATCCGGCAGAGGGGGGCGGCCTGGTGCCGCCCCTAGAAGGGCAGATCGTCGGCGGAAGCAACGACCGGCTCGAGCTCACCCACGGGGGCACTGTCCTCGAGCTGCTGCTCGCCACCGGGGCGATCTAAGAACAAAACACGGCTCGCGACGATTTCGTTGCGAAACCGCATTTGGCCATCGTTGCCCTGGAAGGAATGGCTGTGCAGCCGACCTTCCACGTAGGCGCGACGGCCTTTGCTCAAATACTGGTTGACCTGCTCAGCGAGCTGATTCCAAGTGACCACAGTAAACCACTCGGTCTCCTGCTTCCGTTCGCTGTCTTGGCCTGTGTACGACCGGCTGGTCGCAATTCTAAACGAAGTGACGGGGCTGCCCGAAGGCGTGTACCTCATCTCGGGGTCCGTACCCACGTTCCCGATGACCATGATCTTGTTCAGTCCGTCCATATTGGAAACCTGTTTCCGCCGTGCGAGTCTGGAACGCGAGCTACTCAGTCGCGGGAGCGAGCTCCTCGGTCGCGGGAGCGAGCTCCTCGGTCGCGGGAGCGAGCTCCTCGGTCGCGGGAGCGAGCTCCTCGGTCGCGGGAGCGAGCTCCTCCTGACGCACAAGCATGTGCCGCATCACGTCCTCGGCGAGGTTGAGTGCATTCTCCATTTCGCCGGTCGCCGGGGTTTCCAGGCGAAGGGTCGCCAAGTGGTAATGGCCTTCGGTGTGACGGCCGATCTTGAAGGCAAGGCGCTTCTTCCCCCAGCTCTCTTCGCCGATCACTTCGCCGCCGCCCGAGCTCGCAATCCGTCGAACGCGGTCCATGACGGCGGCCAGACGGTCTTCGTCGACCTCCGGGTCCAACACCAGCATCAGTTCGTATTCCCGCATCGTTACTCCCGCGGCCGTGTAGTTACGGCCTCGCCGACGCTCTCGGCGTCGCGCAAGATTATAGCAGCGGGGCCTCGGGGCCACAAAGGGGCGCTGCCCAGGGACCGTCACTTAGAGGCGGCGTAATCGCACGCTAAGGGTCCCGGCCAGCGCGGCAAGGACGATGAGGCCCGCGCCGTTGATGGTAAGTGCGGCGGTAACGCCGAGCCCGGCGGCCAGCATTCCCATCTGCAGGTGTCCAAGCGGCGCCGTGCCGATGGCGAACACCCAAATCCCCATAGCCCTGCCCCGTAGGTGGTCCGCCACGCTGAGTTGCATGAGGGCCTGAGTCAGTATGTCGGAGAGCGATGCCATGCCGGCGACGACGGCCAGTGCCGCGAGCGCGAGGCCGAAGTGCTCGGCTGAACCCAGTGCGACCAGCGAAGCGCCAAAGAGAATGAGGGTACCGACGTAGGTCACGCCCTTCCGCCGGAGCTCTCCCTGGGTCGACAGCACGAGGATGGCCAGGATGCCGCCCAGCGACCGGACAGCGTGCATGATGCCAAGCCCTTCAGCATCGACGCCGAGCACGTCCCGGGCCAGGGCCGGGAGTGCGGTCTGGAAGGAGAAGCCGAGCACTTCGACCGCGCCCGTCAAGGCCAGCAGCGTCAGCAGCGTCCGGTTCCAGCGCAGTTCGCTCCCCAGCTCTCGAATGTTCTTCAGGATCGGCTGGCGATTCGTCCCAGCGTGAACGCTCCTCGTGCGTATGGTCATCAGCACCGCCACGGCGGCAGCGTGGAGCCCCGCGAGTCCGGCGTAGGCGTATTCAGGGCCGAACCGCTGAATGAAAGAGCCAGCAAGGACGGCGCCGAACAGTTGTCCGCCTCGCGTGCTGAAGTTCACGAGGCTGAGCCCGCTCACCACAGCGCCAGGCCCGACGATGTCGTAGGCGTAGCTGAGGCGCACGGGTTGGTAGACAGCACGGAATGAGCCAGCGACGAAGGTGAATGCGAAAATATGCCACAGAACGAGCAGGTCGAGCGCCAGCAGCGTTGCCCAGGATGCGAGCACGACGGCGAGGGCCGTGTCGAGCCAGCGCAGCAGGCTTCGGCGGTCGAGCCAGTCGGCGACGGCGCCTGCGGGCAGCCCAAGGACGGCCATCGGCACGAAGGAAAGGGCCAACGCGAAGCCGACCATGAACGATGAGTCAGTCCGGTCGAAGACGATCCATGCGACAGTAATCTGCTCGCCTGACATGCCCGCGGCGTTGAGCAGCGAGGAAGCGGAAAGGCGACGGAAGTCCTGATAACGGAGCGCGGGAAGCCGCGGGAGCCAGCTCCGGCGAGGCGCTACGGAGTCGAGCGTGGCATCAGGATGTTCCATGGATAGTCAGATCAGGCTAACGGCAGTCGGTGTCTAGTCGGTCTCGCCGGCGAGCCATTCGTAAAGGAGATAGCGCTCGCGGGACATGCCGAGGCTCTCATAAACGCTCTTCGCAGTGTGGTTGTCGTGCTCGGTGTAGAGCCTGAGGCCGGCGAGGTCGGCAGACGCTTCCACACGCTCCCTAAGATGGCGGTACATGGTACTGAACACGCCCTTCCGTCGCGCGCCCGGCTCGACGTAAACGGAGTGGACCCAGCACACTGTGGCGTTCCTCCAGTCGCTCCACTCCGGGACTGTCAGCAGCGACGCTACGATCTGGCCGTCGAGCTCGGCGACCCAGTAGGCGCCTTTGGCCGGGTCGTCGAAGACCGCCGCGACGCCGCGTTGTACCACAGGGCCTGCGAGCTCGATGCCCTGGGTTTCGCGGGCCATCCGCACTTGGAACTCGACGATAGCCGAGGCGTCGTCAATGGTGGCATGTCGCACCGTCACGCTGGCCATGGCCTAGAAGTCGAGGCCAGGCACGGGATGGCGGCCGGTCAGTTCGGCCACTTCGTCACGGAGCTGCGCTTCGAGCTGTTCGTCGCCACGGTGGCCGAGGGCGCGACCAATGATGCTGGCGACGTGCTTCGTGTCCTCAATGCCGAAGCCTCGGCTCGTAATGGCCGGGGTGCCCAGCCGAACGCCGCTGGTCACGCGGGGTGGCAGAGGGTCATTGGGAATCGCATTTTTGTTCACGGTCACATTGATGCGGGTCAGCACCTCCTCTGCCTCCTGCCCGGTGCATTCGAGGGGCGTGAGGTCGACGAGCATAAGGTGGTTGTCGGTCCCGCCGGAGACGATTCGCAAGCCCTCCGCCTCAAGGCCGGCGGCCAGCGCCTGCGCGTTGGCAACGGTATCGCGCGCATAGTTGCTAAAGGCGGGCTCCAGGGCCTCGCCGAACGCAACGGCCTTGGCCGCGACGGCGTGCATCAGCGGGCCGCCCTGGCCGTAGGGGAAGACGGCCCGGTCGACTGCCCGGCGGTGCTCCTCCGTCGAGAGAATCATGGCGCCCCGCGGTCCGCGCAGCGTCTTGTGCGTCGTCGAGGTGACGACGCCGGCGTGCGGGATAGGGGACGGGTGGGCGCCACCAGCGATGAGACCGGCAATGTGCGCCATGTCGACCATGAGGACGGCTCCGACCTCACGGGCGATGTTGCCGAACCGCTCAAAGTCGATGGTGCGCGGGTACGCGGTGTAGCCCGCGACGATGACCTTGGGGCGGTGCTCTTTGGCCGCACGCTCGATGACGTCGTAGTCCAGCTGCTCGGTCTCTGGGTTCAGTGCGTAGGAGATGAAGTTATAGAGCTTGCTTGAGAAGTTGACGGGGCTCCCGTGGGTCAGGTGGCCACCCTGGTCCAGCTGGAGGCCCATGACTGTGTCGCCAATCTCTAGCAGCGCGGCATACGCCGCCATGTTCGCGGACGCGCCGGCGTGGGACTGGACGTTGGCGTGCTCGGCCCCGAAGAGCTGCACCGCGCGGTCAATGGCCAATTGCTCGGCGATGTCGACGAACTCGCAGCCACCGTAATAGCGCCGGCCAGGGTAGCCCTCCGCGTATTTGTTGGTCAGCACGGACCCCTGAGCCTCGAGGACCGCTCGGCTCACGTAGTTCTCCGAGGCAATGAGGACGATGCTCCTGCGCTGGCGCTCGACCTCCTGCTGGATCGCTCGTGCGAGCTCTGGGTCCTGGCTGGCCAGTGCCGGCAGGGGGGCTCCGATGGTGCTCACGATGGCCTCCGGTGACAAGCAGTATGGGCTACACGACGTTCGCGAGCGTCGTGTAGCACGGACGGTTGCTGACAAGAACTGCGGTGCAGGCTTCAGTCTAGCAGGAGGCTAGGAGGCTGGAGGGGTCAAGAATGGAGTGTGAGCGCAAGACGGACGCCACTGGCTGTGAATCCCTATGGCTCTTTGGTGAACACCAGCGCTTCGGCGCCCGCGTCGAGCAGCGCGGTGGTAGCTGCGTGCAGGGTGCTCTCGGTGGTCATGGCGTCGTCAAAGATCAGGCGCATGCCGGCCGCGTCCCCGCCAGCCGGGGCGGGGGGCACGGAGGTTGGCGTACTTCAGCCGGTGGACCGCCGCACGCACGGCATCATCCTAAACAAAGGCTCCTCGCGTTTGGCTAAACGCTGGTTGCGGTAACCTGCGCTGTCCGCATGCTTGGGAGAAACCGGGCACCGTACAGGAGGGGCAACTAGCAACGGGAGCGCCGCAGCCCACGCAGCGCAAGGGCAAGAGGATGTCGCAGGCTCGCCACCAAATTGTCGCGAGGGCAGTCATCTACGCTCGGCCAGGGATAGACTAGGTGGCGCGATGATACGAGGTGTGTTTTTTGATTTCTACGGGACACTCGTCGGCTGGCAACCGGCTGGCCCTCAGATTCAGACAACGGCCGCAGCCGCGGAGGGCGTCAGCGTCGACTCCGCTGCGGTCGGCAGGGCCTACTCCATCGCGAACGCCTACTTGGACTCGGAAAACGCCCGCAGCCTTATCGCGAGCCGCAACGCCGCCGAGCGGGACGCCACGCTGTCCGAGTACGAGCGCCGGCTGTTGAGTGCGGCCGGCGTTGAGGTGGGGATCGCGGTTGCCGGTCGTATCTGGCAGCGCGTGAACGATGCCCCCAAGGAACTCGTTCCTTTCGCCGAGGCGCGGACGGCGCTGGAGGCTGTGAGGGCTGCCGGGCTTTCTACGGGCGTCATCTCGAACATGGGCAAGGAGCTGCCCTCTATCGTCGATGGCATGAGGCTGGGGCACTTGGTCGACGTGGTCGTCTCCTCAGGGCAGGTGGGTGTCGGCAAACCCCACGCGCCGATCTTTGAGGCGGCGCTCAGGCAGGCAGGGCTTGCCGCGAGCGAGGCCGTGCACGTCGGCGACTCCTACGAGGGCGACGTGGTGGGGGCGCAAGGGGTGGGTATGTATGCAATCCTAGTGGCCGGGCCGGAAGATATGGACCAGGCGAATACGGGGCCCGTGCCCGCCGATTGTCCGAGGGTAACGAGCCTGGCAGCCGTCGTGCCTCACCTGCGTGAGGCGGGATTGATCTCTTATTAAGCGCATCCGAAGCAACGAGCCAAACGGCGGGCGGGCTCGCCGTGGTGTGCTAGAGTAAGGCTCATTCGCGGGCGCTTCCGTCCGCCGTCCCTTAAGAGGACAAATCCCCTTCGAAGGCTGTACGGCACATGGCGTATCAGGTGTATTTCGCGGACCTCACCGAGGAGAATCGCGCGCTGGTCCTCACTCTGCTGCGGCTGAAGGATGAGGCAGGCACTCTCAAGCCGGAGGAGGCAGAGTTGCTGCTTCGGCTGCGAGGTCCTCTCCCCGCCGGCAGCTTCCAGTACCAGGAATTGGAAACCGACGAGCCGCAGCAACAGGCGGCGCGTCGGCGGGGACGCAGGCGTCCGCCCAACGGGCCACGCGGCAACGGCCGCTCCCAGTTCAGCGAGAACTAGCCTCCCCGGGCTGCGGCAGCCGGTACCGCTATCGATGCCACTTGGTCGGCCATCTGCTCGCGGAACGCCGCGAGCCTCTCCAGCACCTCCAGCAATGCTTGGCCCCACGGGGTCTCACCGTCGGCCGCCAGCCGAATCTGCTGGTGGCCGACCTGCACGTCGTGGCCCAAGGCCCGAGCCAACGGGAGGCGCGCGCCTCCCGTTGGCTCCCGCAGTTTGATGGTCACCTCGCCCCCACGCCGGATAACCGCCTCGACGCTGGCGAGCCGGGCCATGACTGAGACTCGCACGCCATAGAGAAGGTGGTGGACGTCGTCGGGCAGCGTGTGCCCAAAGCGGTCGCGAAACTCGCGGGCCAATTCCTCCACGTCGTCCACCGTCCGGGCTCTCGCCATGCGCTGGTAGAGTCCCATGCGCGTTGGCAGGTGAGCTACGAGATCCTCCGGAACGCCGGCACCGAGATGGAGATCCACCTGCGGGTCGGACTCGATCGGCGCCGGAGAACCGGTCCCTGACGCTCGAAGCTGTTGGACGGCCTCGGCGAGCAGTCGCGTGTAGAGGTCGAAGCCGACGGCATGGATATGGCCGCTCTGCTCGGCACCGAGGATGTTGCCTGCGCCTCGTATCTCCAAGTCGCGCATGGCAATGCGGAAACCGGCGCCCAGTTCCGTGGCGGCGACGATGGTCTGCAACCGCCGCTGTGCCGCTTCGGTGAGTCGTTTGCCTGGTGGCACCAGCAGGTAAGCATAGCCCCGCTGTGCGCGGCGGCCGATGCGACCGCGGAGTTGGTAGAGCTGCGCTAGGCCGAGCCGGTCGGCGCGGTCGATGATCAGCGTGTTGACAGAGGGGATGTCGAGGCCTGATTCAATGATAGTCGTGCAGACGAGGATGTCGGCGTCGCCGGCCGCGAAGCGCTCCATCTCGTCGGCCAGCAGGTCCTCGGGCATCTGGCCATGGGCGACGGCGATACGCGCCTCAGGAACGAGCTCGCGCAGGTGACCTGCCGTGAGACCGATGCTCTTCACTCGATTGTGGAGGAAATAGACTTGCCCTCCTCGGTCAAGCTCCCGCTGTATCGCCTCGCGCACCAAGTCGTCCGAGGCCTCGGCCAGGTAAGTCTTAATGGGGAGCCGCTCCTCCGGCGGCGTCTCGATGGTGGAAATGTCTCGGATCCCGGCCAACGCCATATGCATGGTCCGGGGGATAGGGGTGGCGGTCATGGTCAGCACATCAACTTCACGTCGGAGGTCTTTGAGCCGCTCCTTGTGATTGACGCCGAAGCGATGCTCCTCGTCAATCACCACCAGCCCTAGGTCCTTAAAGCCGACGTCCTTTTGGACCAACCGGTGCGTTCCGATGACCACGTCCACTTCGCCCTCTTTTAGAGCTGCGATCACTTGGTCTTGCTCGGCGTCGGTGCGGAACCGGCTCAGCACTTCGAGGCGCAAGGGGTAGGGATCAAGGCGCTCGGCGAAGGTCACTGCGTGCTGTTGCGCAAGGACTGTTGTGGGCACGAGCACGGCAACCTGCTTACCCTCCATGACCGCCTTGAACGTGGCTCGCAGGGCGACCTCGGTCTTGCCGTAGCCGACGTCACCGCAGATCAGCCGGTCCATCGGTTGCGTACCTTGCATGTCCTCCTTCACGTCAAGGATGGCCGTCGCCTGGTCTGGCGTCTCGACGTAGGGGAAGGCGTCTTCCATCTCGCGCTGCCAGGGAGTGTCAGGCGCGAAGGCGTGGCCTTGGACCAGCTGGCGCTGTGCCTGGACCGCGAGCAGGTCGACCGCCAGGCGCAGGGTCGACTCCCGGGCTCGCGCCACGGTCCGCGACCACTCTTGGGTGCCCAGCCGCGTCAACGATGGGTCTGCGTCGTCGCCACCGGAGTACAGCGAGACGCGCGCCAATTGTTCCATGGGGACGTAGAGGCGGTCACGGTCGGCGTATTCGAGGACCAAGTACTCCCTGCCCTCTCCGGTCTCGACCCCGCCGTCCATCGTTTGCGTGCCTGCAAAGCGAGCGACGCCGTGGTCAACGTGGACCACGAACTGCCCTGGCGTAAGGTCTTCGATAAGGATGTGGTGAGCGGGGAGCGCTCGGCGGCGCGGCCGTGACGAACGCCGTTTCGCAGTCCCAAACACCTCGGTGTCGGTGAGCAAGGTCAGCAGCGGGGCCGAGGCCTCTTCGCGCTCACGCAGCATCCAGCCTCCGGCCACTGGCGCGTGGACAACCTGCACGACGTCGCTGAGCGGCGCACCGTCGAGCGAGCGCGACTCCTGGACAGGTACCGCGGCCTCGTGGAACAGCTCACCGAGGCGCTGGGAGTGCTGCGTCGCGACGACTGCTAAGCCTCGACGGCCGGTGCCTAGCACCTTGGTCATCTCATCCAGGTTCCCGTGGTACGCCGGGGAGGGCTCGAACGGCAGCTCCACCGCTGAGGCACTCGCCCCCAAGTGGTAGCGGCTGACCTCAATGCGCGGGAGGCGGCCGAGCTCCTCAGCGAGCGTCGACCAATCGGTAAAGCTCACGGGGAATCCATCGGGAAGCTCGCCGCGCTCCTGCTTGATCAAACGCAACCTCGCTGCGCTCGCCTCCCAGTGGTGGGCGGCCTCTTCGACCTCAGCGGGCTCGTCGATGAGCACAAGCGGCGCTGTGGCTGGGTCGAGGTGGTCGAGCAGGGTGTGTTGGTGAAAGAAGCCGGCGTAGAACGACGCGTTGTCGGTGGACAGGCCTGCCATCAGCTCAGCCAATTCGTCGTCGATCCGGTCGCGCTCGCCGGTCTTGACGCTGCGGAAATCGAGGGCGCGCATACGCTCCGTGATCTCGCCGTGGTCCACGAAGGCAGGCAACACTTCCCACGCCGGCAAAAGGATAAGGGCCTGGGTCGGCTCGACTGAGCGCTGGGTCGCGGGATCGAACAGCCGAATCGAATCGACCACGTCACCCCACAGTTCGATACGGGCAGGGAGGTCCATTTGCGGGGAGAAGATGTCGACGATCCCGCCGCGGCGGGACACAGAGCCCGGTTGCTCAACGGCGGAGCCAAACGTATACCCCATTCGCGCCAGGCCTTCGAGCAAGGGCTCGAGGGCCAGGCGCTGCCCCACACTGATGTGCTCCGTGAGTCGGCCAAAGAGGTCGGCTCCTATGGTTTGCTGCATGAGGGCCATGGTCGAAGCGACGATCAGCGGCGGGCCGCCGTTGCCGCCCCGCGTAAGCGCCGATAGTGCCTCGATACGGGGATGCAGAGTGGCGAGATCCAACGCCAGCCGCTCGTAGGGCAGTACCTCAGATTCGGCGAAGTGGTGGATGGAGCTGTCGTCGTCGCAGTAGGCCCCCAGCTGGTCAACGAGCCTGCGCGCATCCTCCGGCTTGGGGCAGACCAAGAGCATCGGCCTACCCAGCTCGCGCCACATTGTCGCAATGAGGTACGGCTTCGCTTGTTCCAACGACGTGACTCGCTGCGCGTCACGGCCCTCGCCGTCGAGCGCGGCCAGCACCTCTCGGTACGCAGGCACCGCCCGTAGCACGTCGAACAGACCTTCGAGGCCCATGCCTTTTCGCTCCCACGCCAAGACGCCCCTTCCGAGCCCAGAAGAGGAGGATGGCGGCCCACATCATCGTCGCGGTCCCGCTCGCGTATTTTAGCATGGCAAGGTCCTTGAGCACGGGGCCGCAGCTCGCACCGTGGCACAGGCAAAGGGCGTACCCGTCAGGGCGGCGATACGCGTGCGATATAATTGGTGAGCACCAGGCGGACGGGGACCGCAGGTAGTCTCGCGGAAGGCGCGCTCCATGACTCTTTCCTCTCACGAAAGCGTCCTGGCCCACCGGCGTATCGTCGTCAAGGCGGGGACCAACGTGCTGACGGGCCGCACCGAGCGGCTTGACCAGGCGACGCTTGCCTCGCTGGCGGAGCAGATCGCATGCGTCCGCCGTAAGGGCGCGCAGGTCGTCTTGGTCACCTCTGGCGCTATCGCCGCGGGGCGTGAGTCTCTTCGCGACGCGGGGGACACGCGCGTCGTTGAACGCCAGGTCTTGGCCGCCGTGGGCCAGGGCAAACTCATGCATGCCTACCAGGAGCTCTTCGCCCGCCACGGCATCACGGTGGCGCAGGCACTCCTGACTCGGCACGACGTTGAGGACCGCCAGGGCTACCTGAATGTGCGCGGCACGCTGGAGGGCTTGCTGGAGCACGGCGTTCTGCCCGTCGTCAACGAAAACGATGTGGTGGACACGGCTGAAATCGGCCAGGAGCGCTTCGGGGACAACGACACGCTCTCTGCGCTCGTGGCCAATTTGGTCGACGCCGACCTGCTTCTGTTGCTCACGGACACCGGCGGACTGTTCACCGCCGATCCGCACCGCGATCCGTCCGCTGCCCTCATCGAGCGCGTCGAGCGCATCGACGACTCGGTGCTCGCCATGGCCGAGCCTTCGGGCAGCACCTCGGCCGGAAGGGGCGGCATGTTGTCCAAACTGGAAGCCGCGCGCCGCGCCACGGCAGCGGGCATTGTCGTCGTCGTAGCAAGCGGGGCTGAGCCCGGCGTAGTCGCCAGGGCAGCCGCCGGGACGTCGGTCGGGACGCTGTTCTCAACGAACGTGAACCAAATGGAAAGTCGCAAGCGTTGGCTCTTAAGCGGGATGGCCGAAGGCGGCGGCCAATTGGTGGTAGACGACGGCGCGGTGACGGCGTTGCGGGCACGGCATGGCAGCCTACTCCCAGCCGGGCTACGCGACGTCCGCGGATTTTTCCAGCGTGGTGACGTGGTGGCCGTGATCACGGAGTCCGGTGAGCAGGTCGCCTGCGGGATTTCGTCTTACGGGGGTGAAGACTTGCGCGTGCTTCGCGGCGCTAGGTCGACCGACATTACGAGACTGCTCGGCCATCACTACGGTGATGAGGTGATACATCGCAACAACATGGTGGTGCTCTAATGTGTCTAATATGTCGGAAAGCGAGAACCGTTGCGAGAATGCATTTGGGCTCCCTCCGGGCCGGGCCCTCGAGCGGGCCTTGGGGCAGCAGCGGGTGGGCCTCTCGATGGTAGTGCTGTAGCCATGACCACCACCACCACCGAGCTCATCGAGAAGGCCCGGGCCGCCAAGGCCGCCGCACGCACGCTGCGGTCATTGCCTACTGGCGCGAAGAACTTCGCGCTTCTGGCCATCGCCGAGGCGGTCGAGCGCGAGGAAACAAACCTCCTGGAGGCAAATGCCACGGACATGGCCAACGGCCGCCAGGCGGGACTGGAGCAGGCGTTCCTCGCCCGCCTCAAACTCACTCCTGCCATGCTGGCGGCGATGGCCAATCGCACCAGGCAGGTCGTCGCCCTCCCCGACCCTGTCGGCGAGTCCTTCGACGCGCGCACCCTGTCAAATGGCATGCGGGTGGAGCGCCGCCGGGTGCCGCTGGGTGTCATCGGGACGGTGTATGAGGCGCGGCCGGAGGTGCCGGTCGACATCTCGTCGCTCTGCATCAAGTCAGGCAACACAGTTATTCTGCGCGGCAGCAGCGAAGCGTTCCACACCAACATCGCGCTCGGTCGGCTCATCCGCGAAACGCTGGCGCACACGGACGTGCCGGCTGACGCTGTGCAGGTCGTGGAGTCCACGGACCGCTCGCTGGTCGAGCAGATGCTGAAGCTTGACGAATACATAGACTTGCTCATCCCACGAGGAGGCGCCAGCCTCGTACACATGGTGGCCCGAGAGGCAACCATGCCTTCCATTATCGGCGGGATTGGCGTGTGCCACGCCTACGTGGACGCTGACGCGAACCCCTCGATGGCAAGCGATATTGTTCTCAACTCCAAGGTTCAATCGCCCGCGGTGTGTAACGCGCTCGACACTCTGCTGGTGCACGTGAACTCCGCGCCCGTGGTGCTGCCGACCGTGGCTCAGCGCCTCCTGCCCGCCGGCGTCGAGCTGCGCTGTGACCAGCGAGCCCTCACTCTCCTCGGCCCTCTCGGTGGCTCACGAGTCCACGCGGCCACTGACGATGACTTCGGCCAAGAGTTTTTGGGCCTGATCCTTTCGGTGCGTGTGGTCGATTCATTGGGCGAGGCCGTCGCCCACATCGAGCGGTACGGGAGCGGACACACAGAAGCTATAGTGACGAACGATTATGCTGCTGCGAGCCGATTCGTCGACGAGGTCGACGCCGCGGTGGTGCTAGTCAACGCCAGCACTCGGTTCAATGACGGAGGGCAGCTTGGCTTGGGTGCGGAGGTGGCAATCAGCACGAACAAGCTACACGCTCGTGGCCCT
>Ga0302123_10001835_pt1 | contig 14796 bp, 13 predicted proteins | sample CB21_321_MG_FD_203109 | JGI IMG/M metagenome (GOLD analysis project Ga0302123, IMG submission 203109) | Marine microbial communities from Western Arctic Ocean, Canada - CB21_32.1 | ecosystem: Environmental > Aquatic > Marine > Oceanic | place: Canada: Western Arctic Ocean | collected 2017-09-28 | reverse complement strand
ACGTCGAGCAGATAGTCATGATCGTCGTGAGGCCCATCCGCTCCGCCATGGCGAAGGTCCGAGCGTTGAGCGTATCACCCAGCTTCAGCCCCTTCTCTTGGAGCACGCCCGCGCCGGTGCAGGCCGCACCGACAATCTCTTCAAGTTCGATCCCCAACTTGTCCGCGACGGCGATGGTCGAGTCGTACAGCTCAGGTGTACCACCGCGCGATACGCAGCCCGGGTAAAACGCATACTTCATTCCAACAATCCTCCAACCACCGCCAATTTCAATGTCTATGCACCAAGCACGAAGCGCAGTGCGTTGTCTTACTTGGCTAGCCTCTTGAAGATCCGACCGACCGCGTCTGAGCCAGGGCGCTTCGGGTGGAAGGGACCCGAGCGCAGCGGAAGTTTGCCGCGCCTAAGGGTCCGGAATCCCAGCATCGCGTTGCCCATGAGCTTCACAACGTTGGTCCTGCCCCAGGAGTCGATCGCAAGCATCGGCTCGTCCAGCCAGCCTGAACGCGACACCGAGTGAGCGAACGACTCAACGTGTCGCGCTCCTGGCGTATTGGTCATGCCCGCTTCCATAATCGATTCACGCAAATCCATGATTCGATCCATCGGCGCAACGCCTTTAGGACAGACGTCAACGCACATGTAGCACCTTGTGCAGTCCCAGACACCAGATGACTCGTTCAGCGCCTCGAGCCGCTGCTGCGTCTCGTCGTCGCGGGGGTCCGCCACGAACCGATAAGCTTTGGCCAGCGCCGCGGGACCCAAGAAATCCTTATCTATCTCAAGCACCGTGCATGCTGATACGCAGGCACCGCACATGATGCAGCCCATCGGAGTCAGCAGGTTGAGCATTGCCTCGTTAGGTGCGATGTACTCACCCTCTGGCTCTTCACCGCGAGGCTGCAGGTAAGGCTCAACGGCGCGCACCTTGCCCCAGAAGAACTGGAGGTCCACCACGAGATCCTTGACCACCCGCTGGTTGTTCATGGGTTCAACCAGCACGGCCTCCCCGTCGGGGGCGACGGCCGCCATCTTGGTCTTGCAGACCAGGCACGCCTTCCCGTTGACCGTCATAGCGCAGGACCCGCAGATGGAGGCGCGGCATGAGCAACGGAGGGCCAGTGAAGGGTCCTCTTCTTCACGCACCTTCATTAGGGTGTCTAGGACCGTGTAATGATCCGGGACTTCTAGCTGGTAATCCTGGACATGGGAGCCCTGCTCCGCAGATTCCGGGTCGTAGCGACGAACTCGCAAGTTAGCCTGCATCTAACGCACTCCTACGTGTCTCGTTCATGAGACAGCGTGCAGAATCATAACCGTACACCATGGGGGTGATCCCCCTTTCCTGTTCAAACGATCGCCACAGGGCACCCCCGGGCTCCCAAACGCCCTGCCCCGATGCGCGGGTGTTGTTCATCACGTGAGTTTCCACTCTCTAGTACACCCGCTTCTGGGGCTCCCACCGGGTCATCGTGACCGGCAGGGTAGTTGCCTGCGGACCGGCTTCGGAGAAGGTCACGGCGGTGTGCTTCATCCAGTTCTCGTCGTCCCGCTCCGGCATGTCCTTACGGAAATGCGCGCCCCTGCTCTCCTTGCGCAGCAGCCCACCTGCGCAGATGGCTTCCGCGCAGTCGAGCATATTGCCCAGCTCCATGTGAAAGATAAGATCCGTGTTGTACACGGCGCCCTTGTGTATGACCGGAAGTACCTTATAACGCTCCTGCAGCTCGCGCACCTTGGCGGCTGCGGTCTGCATGCCTGCTTCATTGCGGAAGACGGCCATGTGCTCATTCATGATCTGGCCAAGCTCTAGGCGAACCGCGGCCGTTCGTTCCCCATTGTCGACGCGATCAAACAGGGCCTGGATGCGTTGTTCCGTCGCAGCGAGGTGCGAATCCGAGATCGAGACATCCTTCTGCTCACGAGCGTACTCGACTGCCTTTTCACCGGCGATCTTGCCGAACACCACGGTCTCCAGCAGGGAGTTCGCACCCAGGCGATTTCCTCCATGCACGCTGACGCAGGCGGTCTCGCCTGCGGCGAAGAGGCCCTTGACTCCGTTCCATCCCGCGGTACCTGTGGTGTCCCATGCGCGAGTGTCCATGTCCGTCTTCAAGCCACCCATGATGTAGTGCTGCCCAGGCCTGATCGGAACGGGCTCCGTGACCATGTCAACGCCCGCGAAGTCGTAGGCGACCTCGTGGATGTACTTCAGTCTGGTAAGGATCGTCTCTGCGCCTAGGTGACGCAGATCGAGCAGCACGCAGCCGTCGACTCCTCGGCCCTCCTCGATCTCGGTCGCTTCCGAACGGGAGACCACGTCACGCGAGGCGAGTTCCTTCATCTTCGGGGCGTACTTCTCCATGAAGCGCTCGCCCTCAGAGTTGATGAGATAGGCACCCTCACCGCGAGCGGCCTCGGTCAGCAGCACGCCATTACCCGCGAGGGTGGTTGGATGGTACTGAACCATTTCCATGTCCAGTAGGGTTGAGCCAGCGCGGTAGGCGAGTGCCATCCCGTCGCCGGTGCAAATCAATGCATTGGTAGACGGCTCGAAGGCTCTGCCCACGCCGCCGGTGGCGAGGATCACCGCCTTGGCTGTGATGGGTTGTATCTTGCCGGTGAGCATCTCCATGGCGATGACGCCACGGCACTCACCATCCTCGATGATGAGGTCGGTGACGAACCACTCCTCGTACGACCGCACGCCAGCCTTAAGGATCTGTTCATACATGACGTGCAGGATTGCCTGGCCGGTGATGTCGGCGACGAAGAAAGTCCGGGCGTAGCTCGCGCCGCCAAATGCGCGAGTACCTAGGTGGCCTTCTTCATCACGATTGAAGATGACACCCATGTGCTCCAGATTGATGATCTCCTGAGGAGCCTCGATGCACATAAGCTCGATAGCGTCCTGGTCACCCAGGTAGTCGCTACCTTTGACTGTATCGTAGATGTGCGAGTCGACCGAGTCGTCGCCACCACCCAGTGCGGCGTTGATCCCGCCCTGCGCGGCATTGGAGTGACTCCGGACAGGGTGGACCTTGCTCATCATGGCAACGTTGGCCCCTGAGCGATAGGCGGAGATAGCGGCCCGCATGCCTGCGAGCCCCGCTCCCACAACAAGTACGTCGTGGTCTGCCATAGTGTTGTGACCTGCTTTCGAAGGAAAATCGCGTGCAGTTCCCGAATATATCAGAGGCGACGTGCTCGAACAACGCTCGTACCGGCAAATATGCCCCCGGTATTACCAGGGGCATATGAAATCGCCTACCTAACGCGAGCCCAACCAGCTTCCCACAGCGTCGCGGTTCAGCTCGAGCCATCGCACGCTCAGCCGGATACGCTCCAGCGATTGCTGAATCGTACGCGCCGCGGAAGGAGTTGGGTGCTCCTCAAAGAATCGCTCCACCTCGTCGTGCCGTTCCATGCTCGTGAACCCGCCCGTGATGCCTACAATACGCATGATGGCAAACCCGCCCTTGCCGTAACGACGGTCGAACTCAGCCCAGTTGTCCTTGATGAACTGCCACGTAAGGTCACGGCCGTCCTTGTTCCCGGCCGCTTGCACGACGACGATCATGGTGTCCTGGGAACGAACCTCATCACCCATCGACCGATCAAGCAGGTCCTGCAGCAACGCTTTGTCGGAGAACCGCGTCAGGGCTCCCAGGATCCTGACCTTCTCCTCCGCCAATGTCGCGTCCTTCTGCAGCTTCCAGAGCGTCTCGTAGGTCGAACGGTCGCCGCTCTGCGCCACGAGGCTGAACACTAACCCACGGAGGTCAGGGTGAAGGGACGTCGGGTCGTTGAGATAGGCGTCGAAGCGACGCTTGGCCTCCGTGATGGTTTCGGCGCCACCATACCCGCCATGCTGGCCCAGCACAGTACTTCGCAGCAAAGCGTCAAGGTGCTGCTCACCGGGCCTCGCATCCCATCCCGTCGAACCCACGATGCGGTCGAAGACCGATCGCCCAAAGCTGCGGTAGCCGTCTATGAATGGCGAGTCGAGCAGCAGCCCCTCAAGTCCCTTCAAGTTGGCAGCGAAATCACCCCAGACCGGTGCGTCCGTTTCCCCTGCGAAGGCTTCTGCCAGGGAAAGGAAAACCGTGGCTGGCAGGCGCCCCGAACGCATCAGGGCATAGGCATCGTTCTGGAGACCTAGGCGGTCGACCGCCGAGACATCTTGTGCCGCAACTGCATCGCGTAATCTCGTCCATTCATCTTCAGAATAGTTGGCGCGGAAAAACCCTGTTTGCCCAGCATTAACTTTTATCCAACCCTCGGTCGCAGACAGCGACACTGACGCAAAGGAGTCTTCCATCAGCAACGACGCCCCCGTGTTACCTGCGCTGCCGATGCTGACCGGGACCTGCCAGACGGTCGAGTTCAATTGTCCATCGAGGAGGTAGTCGTAGAGGAAACGTTGCTGACGGAGTCCGAGAACCGGTTCCGCGCCGCCACGGTTGATGTCCACATCCACCACCGGGTAGCCCGTCTGCTTCACCCAAGAGTTCATGATCGCGGTCACAGGCTTGCCCGAGGCGTCAGCCAAGGCGGACCACAGGTGCTCGGTCCGCGCGTTGCCATACTCGTGCGCCCTCAGATAGTCATGCAGCCCACGCTGGAACGTTTCCGCGCCCAGGAAATCTTCGAGCATGCGGAGTACCGAGCCACCCTTGCTGTAGCTGATTGCGTCGAACAGCTCACGTATCTCTGCTGGGTCGTCGACGCTCGCCTCGATCGGGTGCGACGAGCGCAGGCCATCCAGGCTGAGTGCGGAGTTCGTATCCATGGACACGAACTGGGTCCACATCTCCCACTCCGGGTAGCAGAAGTCAACCGCCTTATCGCCCATCCAAGATGCGAAACTCTCGTTGAGCCACAGGTCGTCCCACCACTCCATCGTCACCAGGTCGCCGAACCACATGTGTGCCATCTCGTGGGCGACCACTTCCAGGATTCGTTGACGTGACTGAGCAGCAGAATTTTGTGGATCGAACAGCAGGGCCGTTTCGCGATAGGTGATCGCGCCCCAGTTCTCCATCGCCCCGGCGGCGAAGTCCGGGATGGCCAAGTGGTCCATCTTCGGCAGCGGGTAGTCGATGCCAAAGTAATCGTTCATGTAATCGAGGATGCGAAGGCTATTCTCCAGGGCGAACCTTCCCTGTTCTTCTTTGCCCCTCGTCGCGAACACGCGAACCAACGTTCCATTGGAAGACGTCGCCTCCACGCTTGCCAGGTCACCCACCACCATGACCACCAGGTACGTGGACATGCGCGGCGACGCCTCAAAGCGCACCGCCTTCTTACCATCGTCCGCAGGCGATTCGCTTGCCACCGGCATGTTCGAGACCGCCACAAGCTCGCTCGGGACCACCAGAGTGACATCGAACACAGCCTTGGCCTGTGGCTCGTCCCAGCAAGGGAACGCTCGCCGCGCATCAGTCGCCTCGAATTGCGTCGTAGCGACGTAGCGAGTCTCGCCATCCGCGCCCTCGTACTGGCTACGGTAAAAGCCACGTAGCTGGTCATTCAGCGTTCCATTGAACGTCAACGACAGCATCGCCTCGCCCGCAGGCAGCTCACTCTCGAGCACCAGCGTCGCCCGTTCGGCGTCTTCATCCACACTTGCGGAAGCCCCTATCGACGTACCGTCGGCGAGGGTGACAGACGCTGCAGTGATCTCCATCTCAGCAGCATTCAAGAGGATTTCTCGCGTGGGTTCAGCCACCTGCACGCCAATCTTCTCAGATCCGCTGAAGGTGAACGAGGTGAGATCGGGCGCCAACTCTATGACGTAGCGTACGGGCCGGACATTCGCGGGCAATCGATGAGACGTGGAGGACGTCATGTAACACTCCAGAGGCGGGTTATTGAGGGGCGAGGATAGCAGCTAACGCTCACGGCTCGTGGGTCATAACAAGCATCCCCGGCGATACCAGCCGGGTCGTCAGTGTCAAATCGACCGAGTCGAAAGACGTGACTTGGGGAACAGGGATTCCATCGTCCTGCAGCCAAAACAACAAACGTTTCCCCTCCATCCCACTAGCGACGAGCGCCGCTACAGGGACGGAAATCTGCAGCGGGCGCTGCACAGGCTTCGCCCAAGGCTTGCTGTCGAGGTCGAACACCTCGATGTGCCACGCGAGTTGCGGACGTCCAGGCACGGCCGGAAGCGCGCTCGACGCCACAGGCGCGACACGGATTTGTACGAGTTGATCAAACGTGCCCGCATCCACGCCAACGGTTAAAGACAGGGAATCCCAGTTCGGATCGTTGAACACCAGCGACGACGACTGGATTGGGGGAATCAAAGGCACGGGCCCAGGCCAAGAAGGTGCGACGGTCAACACCACGCTACCCTCGACCGCCACCGATCGACGAACCGTGGCTTTCTGCACCGCGTCTGATGGAAGGGAGAACTCGGGCCCAGGCGGTGGTGTTGGCCAGCCGACCTGCTGCGCCAGCGCTCCTCCAGGGAGCACCGCCCGTACCAGGACCAGCGCGACGCAAGCAGCCAACCCAACGGCTACCCACGTTGGGTTGAGCTGTAGGCGGCCACTTGATCTGTCAAAGGAAAGTCGCATCGCTCCGGGTGAGGGCAAAATCCTTACTTTTTGCGAGCCGTCATATCGAGCCCAAGGGTACCAGATTCTCGGTTCGAACACCCAACCGCTACCAGCAGGCAGATCCGCCAATCGGGTAACCTTCGCCGATAAACCGGCTCAGGTGAGGGCCGTCCATACAGCGATGAGGAAACCACGAAGGTAAAAGGTGATCGCGGGCGCTCATCTGCGTTTCACCGCCGAGACCGCCGGCGGCATTGCCGAAGCCCTGGTCCCCTTCGTCGCCGTTAGCGCGCCACCACACGTCGATGGCAGCCCAGACCTCACCGCGCTGCGCAGCGTTACCGCCGACCTCGCGAGGACGATCGCCCCAGAAACCATCGTGGCAATCAAGTCCACGATCGCTAGTCCGCGCCGTATCGAAGATGAACGAGACATTCCAGGCGCTCAGCGCCTCGGACATCGAGATCGTCAGCAACCATGAATTCCTGAAGTGAAGGGTCTGCGCTCCGCGACTTCTTTCACTCTAGCCGCATCGTTGTTGGCACCAGTTGACGACTTGCCCGAGAAATCATGCGCAACCTCTACGCACCCTCTGCTGGAAGGCGGTCCCCTCGTAAGAGACCCGTGCAGAGAGCGTGCAAATCACCAAGTACGCGGCGAACGCATTCCTTAGTGACGCGTGTTTCGTTCGTCAACGAAATCGCGGGCATCTGCGAGCAGCTCGGTGCAGACAGAGTCGGCGTCGTCGAGGGGCTGAGCATGGACATTCGTATCGGACGCGGCTAGCTATCGCCAGAGATCGGCTTCGGAGGACTGTGCCTCGAGAAGGATCCCCAAGCTCTGACCTACTGTGCGGCCATCCACGGCTACCAGGCCACCTTTCTCGAGGCCCCCATGCGGCGCAGCAACGGTCAGATCAATCGCGTAGTCAATCGCGCGTTGCGGTGGCAGCGTCTCCAGTAAGCGAGTCGCAGTCTTGGAGATAGCCTTCGAGTCGGGCACCAACAATGTGCGGACGTCGTGATCGGTTCGCATCATCGATCGTCTTCAGACTCTCGGTGCATCCCTCGCCATGCACGACCCGGCAGCGATGGAAGAAACGTAGGCCCTTTGAGCGGGCGCCACGACGGCTTCGGCTCCCTATGCGGCCGCTCAGGATGCAGACCCCCTATGCTCCCCACGGATTGGCCCGAGTACCTGACACTGGAGTGGTCTGGGCTCAGCAACCCACTCTGATCCAAAGTTATTTGCAATGGCCGCAACGCACTTGATCCAAACGTCTACGCCGCCGCAGGGCTGCAGTATCACTGCGTCGGGAGAGCAACTCTACGGTCAGGATCTACGAGAGAGAGCTACCGACTCATAGGTCGATGTTTGCCAAAGGCGTCCGAGAAACACTATATGGGGCCCCAAAAGCACTTGACAGGGTTTAAAGCCTCTCTCTATGATTGCTGCCGTTATCTATGCACGTGATAGGGGTCTGCTTCAGAGCAACCACTGCCCTTCAGCATGGGACGGCAAAGTATCGGAAAGGGGGTTCGATGAACCGCTTCTTCACTGCCAAACGTTTGGCCCTGTTCGTTACCCTGACAATAATGTCACTCTTGGTTGCTGCTTGTGCTGGTGACGCTGGCACAAATGGCCGCGCAGGTGCCGATGGTGCCGCTGGTGCCGCTGGTGCCGCTGGCCCCCAGGGCGCGGCCGGTGCACGTGGCCCAGCTGGTGCACGAGGTCCAGCTGGTGTAGCTGGCCCCAAAGGCGCAGCCGGCTCGGATGGTTCCGCTGGTGCTCGTGGACCTAGCGGTCCTGCAGGCGCATTCGGCGCGGATGGTGAGTCCACAACCGCAGGAGTGACGGTTAGCCCCAACTCTGTGGCCTCTGGCTCCGCAGCTGACGTCAGCGTCTGGCTTACAGGCTTCGGCAACACCGAGTCCATCACGGTCACGTTGGTAGCCCCCGATGGTTCCATTAGCGTACAGACCGCGACGGCAAGCAACGGTCTTGCTACCGTGAGTATCAGCCCCACACTGCTCAGCACAGGTCTCCACGGCGTAGACGCCGAAGGTGACGCAGGCAGTAAGGCAAGCGCAGCGCTGAACATCAAGTAGTTCGACTCTCTCGAGCGTAGGGTATGAAAAGCAGCCTCACCATTGGTGGGGCTGCTTTTTTGGGCGTCTGAACCACGCTTCATGTTCGGGACCCGGCCGCAGAGTTTCCTGTTCGGCCCTTGGTCATCAAGCAAGAGCCCATCCGGCGCTCCTCGTCCGTCCCTGTGCCTGGATTGGCCGACCTTTCATCCCTCTCACGTCTTCCCGTTCTGTCCTTGAAAAAAGCGTCGGGTAACTCGCGCCAGCGCAAGCGGGAATCGCGCCTGAGCCAATGGCTAGCGCTGTGACAGGACGACGGGTCGTACGAGTTCAAGGGGGCCGGGATACGCACAGGCTGTATATAGCACACGCTTACCGGTAGCCGCAGCCGAGGCCCCCCCTCCGGGGGGCCGCACCGAGGCGATGTTGTCCGTGAAGTTACCTGTGACGCAAGGGCTACGCTAGCTTGGTAGCTTCGCGGTCAGCTGGCGTTTCGATAGGCTGATGGCTAACACGAACCTTCTTGATCCGGCGCCCAGCTGTTGCCGTTACCTGCATGCGCAAGCCTGCTTCCTCGACCATGTCGCCGGCCGTGGGGATCCGGCCCAACCTGCTGAACAGCAGGCCACCGAGCGTATCGAATCCCTGGGGCTCAATCTCCACGTTGAACTCTTCGTTGAAGCTATCGATTGGCATCCGCGCGTCAACCTGCGCTTCGCCCGACGCTGAGCGTTCGACGGTCGGCTCCTGTCGGTCAAATTCGTCCTCGATCTCGCCGACGATCTCCTCCAAGAGATCTTCAATCGTCACGATACCTGCCACCCCGCCGTACTCGTCGACGACGACCGCCAGATGGACCCGGCGCTGTTGGAACTCGGTGAGCATTTCATCGACACGCTTGCTCTCCGGCACGAAGAAGCACGGTCTCAGCAATTCACGTAGCGCTGGCGGCGCCGCGCCGTGCCCACGCGTAGTCGCTGCAAGCAGATCGCGGCTGTAGAGGATGCCAATGATGTTGTCGGAGCCTTCTTCGTAGACCGGTAAGCGGCTGTGTCCGCTCTCCAGCATTCGCGGCACCGCTTCATCAAGCGAAGCGCTGACGTCAAGGCTCACTACATCTACCCGAGGGACCATAATCTCCCGAACCGGGGTCTCATCGAGATGCAGGATTGCGTAGATCATTGCTTCTTCGTGGCGCTCCAGCGGCTCCTCTCCGATCTCCTCTTCGATATCTATCTTGGACTCCGGTCGCTCAGCGGCTGCATCACCGTTGGACGGCGGAGCCGACTCTGCCCGTGAGCTGGTCATTGGAAGGCCAAGCCTCACGAGTCTTGGCAACGGCAACAGGGGCAGCAATGCGATTTGAGCTGCGGTTCCAAGCAATACCAAACGCGGGATGCTCAGGCGGGGAACCAAGCGTTCGATCAGCGAGCCAAAGGTCAGGGCCACAAATGCAATCCCAACGACACCGAGTCCGATTATCGGCCACGAAAGATCGGTCGCTCGCGCGAGCAGCGCGACGGACGAGGCAGCGACGCCAGCAGCGGAGAGCGACGTCAGCAGCTGGACCAGTTCATCGTAGGCTTCCCTGGAGGAACGCATTCGACGTAATACCGTATCCCTGAACGTCCCTTCCTTGAGTGTCTCGCGAACCGTACCCCGGCGGAGCAACGGTAGTGTGGCGTCAATCGCACGCAGCGCAAGGAAAACCAACGCCGCCAGCACCAACAGGATCGCTATCGTCGTACTGCCACTATCCAAGGGGTCGTCCCTCCTCGTTCGCCGTCGCTCCGGGCCGCTGCACCATCGCGCGCGCGGGGACTCCCGCCACTCGCTCACCAGGCCCAACGTCTTTGTTGACCACCGCACCGGCAGCCGTCAACGCGCCCGCGCCTATGTTGATGGGGGCGACAAGCATACTGCCGCTCCCAATGAATGCACCGTCACCGATCTGCGTGACATGCTTGCTCGTGCCGTCGTAATTGCAGGTAACAGTACCTGCGCCAATATTCACGTTCTCGCCAAGCACTGCGTCGCCCACGTAGCTGAAGTGACCCACGTGAGTGCCCTTGCCGATACGACTGGCCTTAATCTCCGCATGCGCTCCGATGTACACACCATCCTCGATGCGTGAGCCCTCGCGGATCAACGTGAACGGACCAATCTGCGCGTCTGCGCCGATGCTGGAACCCTTGATTACCGCCGAGTCGATCACCGCACCGACACCGATGGACGCGTCGCTAATCTGCGCGTTGGGACCTATCGTCGCCCCACGCTCAGCGGTCGTACGGCCGCTGAGCGTGGTGTTTGGCAGAATCGTTACGTCAGGGGCTAGATTCACCGTCGCGTCTAAGTACACGGTTGAGGGGTCAGTCATCGTCACGCCTGCATCCATGGCGCGCAGGCGCAACCGCTCCTGCATCTCATGCTCGGCCTTCGCTAGCTGCGTTCTCGTGTTGACCCCGATGCAGGTGCGAACGGAGTCCAAGGCCACAGCCTCCACACGGCGGCCATCCGCGACAGCCATCGCTACGAGGTCAGTAACGTAATACTCGCCACCCTCGTGTTCCGGCAAGCGTTCCACCGCCCCGCGTACCCATACCGCATCCATAACGAAAGCACCGACTGCGACTTCTACTGTAGGAGTCGACGGGCCGGATTGTTCTACGGCTTCGATGATCCCCACGGCCTTGCCGCGAGCGCCACGCCTAAGCGTACCGAGATCAGCGGCGTCCGCCGCCGCGAGAACAGCGACCCCCACGGTGATGACCGCCTGTTGGCCCACGTGCGTTTCCCCAAGCGCGCGCAAGTCGTTACCTGCGATCAACGGCATGTCGCCATTCAGGAGAAGTATGTTTAGTGCTTCGGACGGCACGCAATCCAACGCCACTGCCAGCGCATGTCCAGTGCCTAACGATTTGGGCTGATCAACGTACTCGAAATCATCGCCCATCTCGCGGGAAATCGCTTCACGATTGTCCGGCGAAACGACTATGACGGCGGAAGAGTGAGTGAACTCGCGGGCAGCAGCAGCGGCATGGGCCACCATTGGCACGCCAGCGACTCGATGCAAGACCTTGGGCTTCGCAGAGTGCATACGCGCGCCTTTGCCCGCGGCCATCAGGATGGTTGTCCAACCTTCCATACGTATCTAGTGCGCCGCCGCAGAAAACAAAACACGGTGGCTACTTGGGGGTTCCTCTAAAGGTTCATCCAAGCGTCCACCGTCAACATAATGATCTACTTGGTTCACTTCGCAACGATGGTACGGTCAGCATTCGAAGAGTGTCAAGGCAGTCATGAGGCGCCCGTTTACGTTAATTCTTCCCATGCGATGAATAGCGATACGAGGCTACTCGCAGCACCCTGCGTCAAGCACTGATGTCACAACCGCAGCCACCACATGTGATGGCACGGCCAGTCCCATCTGTGCGGGCCCGCCATCACCGTTGAGAGGCCACCCACCCGCCCCACGAGCATCCACCATGGGGCCGCCGGGATTGCCCGGTCGTAGCCGCATATGCACCGTCAACCACGCGCTTCAACTTGTCTTTTCCGTAGCTTTCGATTATCAAGCTCCCACCTCGTTTGACCGGAGACGTTCATCTAATGGCAACCCTTGTCGGCACCTTCTTTCATTCGCACGGTGGGACAACGTCACTTCCGCCGGAAGCGTGGACCCTGCGCCGGGAGGGCCGGCCTATCCGCAAGGACGTCCCTCGCGACAGCACCGAGGTGAACCGAGAGAAGGCGCGGCGTACCCACGAAGGATTCCGGGTACTGAGGGAGCGGATCGCCGAGCTCAATGCGGACGTGCTCGTCGTGTTTAGCGACGATCAGCTTGAGTGTTTCGACTTCAACAACTACCCCGCGTTCGCTATCTACGTCGGTGACAAATTCAGAAAATCGCCTCGTGAGCCTCGCGCGGCCACGATCGGTCGCCATGCAGACCCTGGCTTCGAGTTCAACGGCCAATCAGCGCTCGCAACGGCCGTGCTCTCAGGCGTCATGGAACGCGGGTTCGACCCGGCCTTCTGCTTGGACATGCCCAAGCCAGATCGAGGACTCGCCGGCGGCATTATCCGCTCAGCAGAAGAATTGACCATCGACCTCTCGATGCCCATTGTGCCGATCATGATGAACCTGTACTTCGCACCCCAGGTGACCGGCAAGCGTTCTTATCAGTTCGGCAAGGCGGTACGCGAAGTGATCGACGGGTTCCCCGAAGACCTCAGAGTCGCGGTCGCGGCCTCTGGGGGGCTCTGGCACACACCTGGCATGCCTGGCGCATGGTTGAACACGGAGTTCGATCTGAAAACGCTCGACCTTCTGAAGACCGGCGACGCACGCGGGATGGCCGAGCACTTCGACCGCTATGTGATCCCAGATGACGACACGAGCCAGGACCAGAGCACGCCGATACGCGTCTCGACAGGTCTGCCCTCGCCAGGCGGGCCAGCATTCGGTACGCGCGAGACGTGCGCCTGGATTGCAGCCGCCGCCGTCACTGAGGGACGTCCAACGACCATCGTCGACTACATCGACGTCTACGCCTCTCCCGTCGGCAACGCGTTCGCGTACTGCGACGACGTCTAAAATGCGCCTGTCGTCCGCCCACCTCCGTGCCAGACTTCCGCACATTTTCAGTGTGGATAAGCAGGGCTCGGCTTTCCAACAAGCGTGACCAAGCTCCCGGCTAACTTGTACAATGCATGGGCTGGGGCGTTAGGCACCGTTGGGCCATTGGCGGCAGACACAAGTAGTGGCTCCAGCGCATGATGGTCTACCCCGGAGAGATGGCTGAGTGGTTGAAGGCGACGGTCTCGAAAACCGTTGTAGGGGTTTCCTCTACCAAGGGTTCGAATCCCTTTCTCTCCGCCACTTTACTAGGCCACGGCCTGTAAACGGGCAGACATATCTATTCCTTCGCATAGGTCACACCGTCGGTTCAGGCGTACTACCGACGCTCCAGGCGTAACACGCGCCCGTTCCCTCTATATCCACGTCGTACCGTGATGCCCATTGGTAGGATTCGCGTTTTGCGGACGTACCATAACGTCGGCTCCGACCCCCCCTGAAGAATTTCAATGTCGGCATTCTCTCAGTCCTCGACGAATTCCCGACTCCAATCGTTTGCGCTACCACTTTGGCCGGCTGGAAGCGTATCGTTGGTTCCATGCGACAGCTAGCACATACTCTGCTCGTAGCTGCCGCCATGTTGCTGGTGGTGGCTTGTGTCGAGACTAGCCGGCCACCGATAGATATCGATGCCACGGTAGACGCTAGGGTTGGTCAAGCACTCACTGCTATACCCACGCCTTCAGCCGCTCCAATATCGACTCCTGATCCCACTGCGACACCTAGCCAAGTGCCGCCCACACCGACACCCACGCCAACCGCCGCGCTGACACCGTCGGCTGCGCCCAGCCCAACACAGACGCCAGCCCCGAATGCTACGCCGCCCCTTACTCCTACTTCCACCGCCCCGCAGACATCATCGAATGCGCCCAGCGCAGCACAGATTCCATTTCCCACACCACAAGTCCCGCACAGCCTCGAAGAATCTATCACGGACCTCTCCAACGAATGGATCGGCCCGGACAGTGAGCATAGATTCCAAGACCGGGACGAAGCGCCCGTGGTGCCTCGAATCATCGTGTCCGCTCCCAACGCAAACGGGATTGTCACTGTTACCGGGAAGCCCGGGGCGATCACTGCTGTAGCGCGGCGTAAGGACAACGTGTTTGTTCGGGTCACCCCTATAAACTGGAATGCTGAGGTCTGTGTCCCGTCTTCATCCGATGGTTCTTTTTCAGCCGAAATCGCCGCTGGCCCAAGTACGACAATCTTGCTCGATGCCACTTCGATGGGCTGGGACGGCGGGTGTGGAGGGCAGCGGATCTCGACCCCAGCATCGGCCATTGTGCGTGTGCCGGAGGGAGTGGACTACACGTCGCCATCGATCCCGTTTTCGGTCTCTGGGAATGGTGGGTCATGGAGCTGGTTCGCTCAAGGAGAACTGAGAGGTAGCGATCCCTTTGTCGAGTTCACTCTTCCCGATGGACCGCCGGAGGAGATGTGTCTGGAGCCTCGTTTACACGTAATGCGACTCTTCGATGCAGATGGGCAATATACAAGCC
>Ga0302123_10001833_pt1 | contig 14803 bp, 13 predicted proteins | sample CB21_321_MG_FD_203109 | JGI IMG/M metagenome (GOLD analysis project Ga0302123, IMG submission 203109) | Marine microbial communities from Western Arctic Ocean, Canada - CB21_32.1 | ecosystem: Environmental > Aquatic > Marine > Oceanic | place: Canada: Western Arctic Ocean | collected 2017-09-28 | reverse complement strand
GAGGACGCTGCCGACGGACCTTCGGCCGAGGTGTCGGTGAATAAAGCCGGGCGGCAGAAACACGTGCAGCGCACTGGCCACCAGAACACCCAGCAACAACCACGGTGCCAGGTCCAGCAACACCGCCCAGACATTATATAGATATCGATCCATCATGTCACGAATCACGCATCACGTGTCCGGTCCTGGTCAAAAGTTGACACTGTGATTCCTAAAAATGTAACTCTGCAGGATGGCCGTGCCCGCCCCATCTTCATCCCTCTTCATCGCACCCTTAAGTCCGCCACCGTGTCGGTGGTTTTCACGCAATCAACAACATCCATTTGTACTATACCAGTAGATATCGCCGGCCTGGAGGAACGGCGCTACCCAACCACCGCATCACGTCTTGATATTGTAGCCGCGGCGGAAGAGCACATAACAGAGAAGGAACGGCACGATCGCGAAGAGTAACACGCTTCCGATAGCCACTGCCAGACTTATATCACTGATGCCGAGAAAGGCGTAGCGAAGGCCGTTGACAAAGTATAGAATCGGATTGGCCAGCGCCACCTTTTGCCAGACCGCCGGCAACATCTCGATCGAAAAAAAGACCCCGCCGAGATAGGTGAATGGTGTGAGAATATACGTCTGAAACAGCGATAACCGGTCAAAGTCGTCGGCCCACAACCCGGAAAGAAAACCGAAACTGGAAAACGCAACAGAAACCGAAACTACAAAGAACAGCGCCAGAAGGACATTGGCAATCACGACCTTCGTCATCAGTACCGTGACCAGTGTCACCAGGACACCGACGCAGACGCCGCGCGCTACCCCGCCCAGAATGATGGCCAGGACGATTTCGAACGACGACATGGAAGACACCAGCAACTCGTCGATGTTGCACTGGAACCGGGCGATGTATAAAGACGTCGACGTGTTCTGGTACGAGGCGCTGATGACGCTCATCATGACCAGGCCGGGCACCAGAAACTCCATGTAACTGACGTTTTTGAAATCGGTAATGCGCGAGCCCAGTGAATACCCGAAAATCAGTAAATACAGAACGATCGTCACCAGCGGCGGTACCAGGGTCTGATTCCACAGCCGCAGAAACCGGTGACATTCACGGCCCAACAGCGTCTTAAAACCGACGAAGTTGTGGCCGTATTCGATTGTCTCTTTCTGTGCCATTATTTATTGCCGTTTCGTGTCAGGTCAACAAACACCTGCTCAAGCTTGTTGCCGAGCGGCTTGATGTTTTCGATCGTGATCCCCGCCGCCATGATCCGTTCGAGCGCGGTCTGATACGGGAGTTTGCTGCGCTCGAAACTTACTGTGAATTCGGGGCTGTGATCGTTTACGGTTACCTCCATGCCCTCGAGTTTGTCGAGCGCACTATTGTCTACTGTAGCGGCTGCGGTGATTGTGATCGTCTCGCGGCGTAGGCGTGCAACGAGATTGCGTGTCGTATCGACGGTGACGATGTTGCCTTCGTTGATGATAGCGATCTCGTTGCAAAGCGCTTCCGCTTCCTCGATGTAGTGGGTCGTCAGCAGAATCGTCGTGCCTTCCTTGTTTAGTCGCTGCAGATACAACCACAGCGACCGCCGGAGATCGACATCGACACCGGCGGTCGGTTCGTCGAGGATCAGAACCTTCGGCCGGTGCATCAAGGCGCGGCAGATGATCGCGCGCCGCTTCATGCCGCCGGACAGATGACGCATTGGTGCGTCCTGCTTGTCCAAGAGGTCGAACTCCTCCAGCAGCTCGTCGGCCCGTTTCCGGCAATCTGCAGGTGACATTCCGAAGTAGCCGCCTTGGAATACGAGAATCTGCTTGAGCTTCGCGAAGATGTCGAAGTTAAACTCCTGCGGCACCAGCCCGATCAGCCGGCGGCAGGCGCGATAGTCACCGAGCAGGTCCTTGCCGAATACACTGATACTGCCGCTCGTAATTTTGCAGAGACCGGCAAGGATATTGATCGTCGTGGTCTTGCCTGCCCCGTTGGGGCCGAGGAGCCCGAAAAACGCGCCGGAAGCAATTGTGAGGTCGATACCGCGTAACGCCTCGACGTCAGCGTACGATTTGGTCAGTCCCGAGATGTGAATTGCTGGCTGCATAGACAATCAGCAATTTAGCGCGGAATTCGTACCCGTAACGCTTCTTGGAATAGTTAATCCACGATTGCTTACAAAAATCGGGCAAGAGTATCGTTCACAGAGAGCCTGGAATGGCAGGGACTTAAGGGCTTAGAAGTGGATTCTCGATTTCGTCGTGATGGCGTCGGTAGCGTGCGGCCCAGCCGGCTACTGGCGGCTATCATGCCCGTTACCGGACACGCTATCATCGTATCAAGCTGACGTACTGGTTCTTCACTTTTAAGACCTTAAGTCAGTGCCATTCGAAACTAACGTCTATCTATTCGGGAGTCTCGGGATCGTCTTGTCCGAACATCGATCGTCCCATCTTCATGCCGAAGCGGATCATACCGCGTTGCCGCTCCTGGCTGTCTCGCAAGGCGGCGAGTTGTTCTTCCGAGAGGACATCCGTGGCGCGGTCGAGGATCGATTCATCGAGTGCTTCGCGCTCTTTTATGAAGCGTTCGACACGCTCTTCGTCGCGTACTAAAGCGGGATTGAAGCTGTGCGGCCCGCCGAATCCGTCGGTAAGCTCCATTGTCTCGTGCTGCTCCGTGATGACATTCAGCATGTCGTCGTACTGTCCGGGTTGCAACGGGTGATCGGACCTGGCAAGCTGCTGCTGAAATTGCTGCAGCATCATCCGATCGCCCATCGTGCGGTTGTGCATTTCGTATTTTTCGTAGAGGTCATCACCAAGAAAGTCACGGATTTCATCTTCGCTCTCCGCATTGCCTGAAGCGATTGCTTCTGCGTCGATACTGCCCTGCATTTGAGACATCGCGGTCATTTGGCGGTCGATCATGAGTTGCCGTAGTTTTTCGGTATCCTCGTCGGACATGCCCAGTTCTTTGAACAAGGTGTCATACATCATGTTGATACCGACGGCTTGCTGACGCCGCATCATATCCTGGGTATCGGGATCTTCCATCATCTGTTTCAGCATACCGCCGATCGCATCACCAAATGACTTTGCCGGTATTTTCGTGTCCGCCTGCTCTCCAAGAATCGCCGCGATATCGATCGGCTGTGCTGGCATCTGTCCTACGTCTCCCAGCGCTGGTTCAAGCGAGACGATACCGGCTTGGTCGGTTGCTTCGAATATCGCAACTTGCTCCCGCAGGTCGCCGAGCTCGGCATTATTCCTGGCCTGACGCTGCTCGATCAGGATGCGCTCGGCCTGCCACTGGTCGTATTGGCCGCGCATATCGTCCAGCACCTGGACTGTTACTTTCTGTTCCATGGTTGCGTTGTCGAGCTGAGTCTGGAGCGCCTGGTTGTGTTTCAATTGGACGAGGTTCGTCAGTCCGAGTGCAACAACAATAATGACGAGTACGATCGATAGCTTCTGCATTCTTCAATCCTCTTGTTTGAGATTCAGGCACACCAGCGTTCCCGTAGCATTACGAAGATAGAGACGCCCATCCGCAATTGCAGGCTGAGTCCAGCACTTGCCATTTATAGGACGTCCGTGATGCAATTCCTCATAGCTCTCGGGCTGCGGTGCAACGATAAACAAATGCCCCGTTTCATTGAGGACGACGAGCTTGCTGTCGGCGATGATAAGTGAGCCAAAGCCAATATCCTTCTGGCGCCAGTTGATGTCGCCAGTAGCAGGGTCGAGGCAGACCAGACTTGAGCGGCTGCCGGAATCACCGTCGAGTCCATAGATATGACCCTGCCAGAACACGGCGGTATTGAAATGGGACTTGAGTTTCTTGTTCCGCCACAGGCGCGTGACCGAGTCACCATCGACCCGAGCTGCCGCGGCGCCGGTTCCGTAGCCGGAGGAAATGAGGAAGCTGTTACCGAAAAAAACCGGGTCTGCAGCATTCACGTCGTAGGAGGTTTTCCACCGGAACTCCCATTTTTCATCACCGGATATCGGATCGAGGGCGACGACCCGTTTGCCTGTTGCCAGGACGATCTGCGTGTCGCCATTGAGCGTAACAGGCACAGGGGTGGCGTAGCCCGCGTCGTTGCCGCCGGTGGCCCACATTGTTTTACCCGTGGTCGCATCGAGGCCGACGCCGCCTTTGCCGACGTTGTAGACGGCAGTGTTGCCAATGACCGTAACGGACCCGGCGAATCCCCATGAAGGCGGCTGGGCACCGAATTTTTTGGCGTGGCGCTGCCAGATTTCCTTGCCGTCGCCGGCGTCGAGGCAATGCATGTGCCCTTCTTTGCTGAGGGTATACACTTTGCCGTTGCGTACTGTTGGAGTTGCGTTCGGCCCGCCCTCGTACATGTTCGGGTCGAGTTGGCAGGGATATTCAAACGCCCAGATTTTCTCCCCCGAATCCGCGTCGAGGCAAAAGACGTAGTCCGTATTCTGCTTGTTGCCCATCGTGTAAACGCGACCGTCTGCTATGGCAACGGCGGAGAACCCGGAGAACACGTCCTGGCGCCAACGTTCCTGCGCATTCTTGAAGTCGAGATTCTTTTCGACAGTTACGCCGGCATAGGTCGGGCCGCGGTACTGCGGCCAATCGCCGGCGCCCGCAGCGATCGCAAGGCCGAGCGCGATGGTGGCGACAATAGGCTTCATCAGTAGCCTCCTTGGTTGATGGTTTGGTAACCTACACCATGAATAAACCCGAACATCCCGATCGGTTCCCGTATGCTTGGGGGGCTCCGGCGCTGTTGGCACGGACTGGGATCGACCGGTGGTGAAAATGGCGAAGTTTTGAAGTACCCAACTCATTTATTTTTTAGAGGTTCCGTATATTTTATTTGCCATTTCGCACGGTCCACAGCAGGAGTGACTCGGTGGTGAGCGCTCACATTAATATGGGTAATGCCATTTTGAGTCTGTATTTTTTTTGATGCGGGTCATTGGTCGTTCATGTTCAGATAGCGTTTCCCAGCCTCCCAGTCGTCGCTAGCTGCCATCATAGATTGCGCTGACAAGACGCGACAGCGAGGCCTCGTTCGGAACACGAGCGAGGCGAGACGCCTACGTCGTTTGAGTTGCTTGCTCAGGTTTTCCACGGCATTTGTGGTAAAGGAACGATCCGTCATGACCCGCGTCTTTCAGGCTCATTGCCAGGGCACCGAGTTATTGTACGGCTGTCTCCTCGACTCCGACGAGTTGGTGGACCCATTCTCCTCTTAGTCGGTAGCCATAATAACTCTACCGGTTTGGCCTGGCCTTGGACTGCTCTGGATAAAATTACAGCACCCCCCGATTCACGCCCCGAACCCCATGCGTGGTCCGTCGATGGCGACGTGAACAGGGGTTGGCGACAGCAGTTCAATAACGTCTGCCGGCGCGATGCCGATGAGAAATCCCCTGGCGCCACCGTTGAGGTAGATCGTCGGCAGGTCGATAATGCCGGCCTCGATATAGACAGGCATTTTCTTGCGGGTGCCGAATGGTGAGGTCCCGCCGACCTTGTACCCGGTGTATTTGTCTGCGACTTCCGGGCTGCATGGCTCGACGCGTTTGCACCCAAGCTCGCGTGCCAGATTCTTGGTCGAAACCAAACGATCCCCATGCATCAGAACGATGAGGGGATCGCGGTTCTCGTTTTCCATGACCAGCGTTTTTACGACGGCATGTTCATCAACACCCAGCTCACGTGCCGAAACGGTAGTGCCACCCTTCTCCTCGTAGTCGTATGGGTGCTCTGTCCAACTTACTCCGGCCTGCCGGAGCACACGGATTGCCGGGGTAATCGGATTTCTTCGTTTTTTCATAGGTCATAAATATATTCCCGATCACGCATCACGCGCAAGCAAAGCGCCGCGGTTCACTTCGCATTTGTGATAGCAACGATAGTCTCGAGGTAACGGGCGGCCCGGAGCTCGTCGTCTTCGATTTTAGCATTTCCGAGCAAGTTGTGCAGCATCCGAATAATAATGTCGTGCTTACTGCTTGGTTCCAGATGCTCATCCTCCAGGGTCATTCCGGTAATTGACATGACCATCCAAGCGGCAGCAGTGCGGTCGAGCGGTTCGGCGTTGTTAGATACGTCGAGCATCTGTGGTTTCCCACTCTGTGGGTTGTGGCGCACGATGAAGTGTCTCGGCATACCGACGCCGACAACGTTCATGCCCAACCGCAGGTTCAGGCACATCATGGGCATCCGCTGCCAATGCCAACCAACACAACGTGCCCAGTACCAGTCCGCGGTATCTTATCTGATACAATTGGTCCGATACCTGTCAAGTCTTGTGTGGCAGGACACTAGGGTTGATCTTCGATTGATTTCTTCTCTTCTTCACTCAGTCGTGGTCCGCCGCCAGTCGATTTGCTGAGCAATTCGACATCGACGATCAAAGCCATATTCGGTTCAATAGCCGGCGGTGCACCCGTTTCGCCGTAGGCCAGAGCAGGCGGGAAAAAAAGACGATAGGTAGAGCCAACGCCCATCAACTGGAGGCCCTCGCGCCAGCCGGGAAGGAGTGTACCTACTTCGTACGACACCGGCTTACCGAGCTGCTTGGTGCTATCGATCGCCTCACCATCTAGGCGGTACACAGTGTAGTTAATCGTCACCGTGTCAGCCGCTGTCGGCCGATCGCCCGCGCTCGTCTCGAGGACTTGGTATTGCAATCCGCTTGCCGTAACCTTGACGCCTTCCTCCGCTTTATTCGTGTCGAAGAATGCAGTTGAAGCCTCGAGGTTGGTCACCGCCCGATCAGCGAGAGCAGCCGCTCGCAGCGTTTCAATGTAGGCTTCACGCACAGCTTGCCCCTCTTTATCGGACAACAACAGATCGCGGCCCTCAAGGACATCATCGACAGCGCGGAGAAAAAGGCGTGCATCGATTGACGATTGCGACTGAATTCTCCTGGCAGTCTCGACGCCGAGTGCATAGCTCAGCTTCCAGTCTTTCTCGGCTTCCGGTTTTGCTTCGACAGCCGTTTGGTCTGGCGCCGCCGGCGCCGCCGCGGGATCGGGCGCCTGGCCGTACGATATTGAAATGATAGTGAAAGCAAGGGTGAGAATTAATAGTCGCAACATGTTGCTTCTCCGTAAGTTTGAGTTAACAGTCGGGCCCGATTTAGATTCACGCGGATAATGTACGTCAGCCGCGATTATTGCACATAGATTAGCCAATTCATGATACCTCTGCCAGCGCCTCAACGGGCCTCCATTCGGCCCAACGTTGGGGTTCACGACTTCAGCGTGCGCACCGTGGCCACGCGAATAACTGCTGCCCGTTTCGGAATCGATGACTGCACGGACTCACTGTTGGGGTTCACGGCTTCAGCGTGCGCACCGTGGCCACGAGGATAACTGTTGCCGGTTTTGAATTCGACGCTTGGACGGCCGATCACTTAATGTTGCAGCTTCAACAGTGCGTGCGCTGAAGGGGGCTGTCAATAACTACCCCAACGGGGTTAAATATGATAGCTCAGGGTAAGCCGGTCGGCTACTGGCGACCAACCACGCCAGCCTGGGTTATGAGATGAATTGAATCCAACCCTGAAGGGGTTGCACAGGGCGGCGGTGTACGATGTGGGACTCCTTCAGAGTTCGATAATTGCGTACATGCAATCCCAGGGTGGCGCCATGCTTACCCTGGGCTATCATGCTTAACGCCCTTGGCGTTGGGAGAACGTCGTGACTCATAGGTCGTTGGAACTATGGGTTAATCGACAGCCCCTGAAGCAGTGAACCCCAGCGCCACCACCTGCAACCATCGTTTTTACGGACGACCGCTCACGGTTCACCTCGGCACGCACAAATGGGAGAGGAATGAGGGTCACAGAGGAATAAGGGTCACATTGAAGATTCTCGGGCAAGGCCCGGTTCCCGTTGAAAATGATCAGCGACAAATACCCGGATAGCGAGCATGCGGAGTCCACCGCTGAGCTGCTGGAAAAAGTCCCGGCCCGGCCGAGTGGGTACAAGGCTCCAGTAGAGCGGATCTCCGCGGCCGTTCGAGACAAAACGAACGGCCGCGGAGATCCGTTGTACTGTCAGAGGTCAGGGACTGGTCCTGGGGCAACGCCGGCATGAGCATCGCTCGCGTGTGCCAGAATATGCCGATGCAACCAGTCTAAAACCTCTGTCGGCAATCCGGATGCGATCTGTATAGTGTTGTCGTCCGATTCTAGTATCAGACCGTCGGCGCCCTCGGCGGAGAGTCGACCGCGTTGAATTGTCTCCAGTTTTCCGAGTGCCATCTTGCCGTGTACGAGCTTCGTCCAGGGAACCTCTTCGATCCATTTCAAGACCCCATTCTCAATCAGCAGCTTGGGTTTTGTGATCGATGTCAGAACGAGCGCGACGACCACTGCACCGGCAAACATCATCCCGAACCAGGCGAATGCGACCGGGACTGTTTCCTGCAGCCCTAGAACGACAAACCCGCTCGAAACCGCCAGCGTAAGTACGACTGGAACGGCTCGCAACCGACTTCTCCTGATTCGGATCTCGAGGCGATCACCATCTTCAACGACCTGGCAACTACTTGGCGGTGGCCCTTGCGGGCGGGTCCCGTCGAGTTTGTTTTCAGCGATGAGTTCGTCGATCGACTTGTCAAAATCTTCATGGTCGCGGACGATCTCCTCGCTATTAGCGCTGGCGTCCAATGCCGGCAATCCGAAAGCAGCGGCTGTGGTTTCCCACTTGGCGCGAACGCCGGCTTCTTGCAGCGTTTCATAGAGCAACAGCGTTTTAGCCGGCTCCGGATGTGTGAGCAGCAGTTGATGAACCGCGTATCCGTGGCTGGTGTCGCCAACCTGCCGCTGCCGAACGATCACACGCTGCAGGACACCGTCGTACGCCGAAATCGGCTCCTGCCATGTCGACCTGCGTGTCAGGCCTCGCAGGGATGCCGATACTTCGCCGTCGCTAATGGTCACGTAACGGCGTTCGAAGCTGACCTTTGCATTGCGCAGAGTCAGGTAGAGCATAGAGATGGGGATGAGGACGCCGACCAGAAAGACAGGGCGAAATTCGAGCAGCCTATCGATCTCGATAGCGACGGATACGGTCAAAGCGACGATGCCGACCGACAGCAGCAGCGACACCAGACCGGTCAGTGGTTCCCCGCGATGCATCCAGTCGACGGGAAGTTCAGTTAGATCTTTTTTGTCTGTAGTGGGATTGAACATGGGACCGTGACGGGTTATTTCGGCGCGCCATCGCAGTCCGGGCAGGTGCCGATAAGTGTCACCTCGTGGTCTTCTACTTTGAACCCACCCGGCAGGGATGTACCATCGGGGATCGGCAGCAGGCAACCGGGCAAATCAAAGACGAGATTGCAGGCGCGACAACGGAAATGGTGGTGGTGCCCGAGATCAAATACTTCGTAGCGATCGCCGCTGTGTGGAATCGAGACGATCCGAATCTCTTCCGACTCAAGCAGGAGCTTGACGGTGCGATACACCGTCGCGAGGCCCAGAGAGGTCACCAACCGCGATGCGCGCTCACAGATCTCTTCCACAGTCAGCGGACCTTCCGCGTCGCGGATGACCTCGCTGATCGCCTCACGTTGCGTCGTCTTACGTTGTCCTATCTTTGCTTTCGTCATGCAGCAAGATACGACGGAGCCGGGGGAATGCAACGGAGGGGGAGCGGAAGGCAGGAGACGGCTCGATCACGTGGCACGGTCCGTCCCCGGCCGTGGTAACGAACTTTACAGTACCGGCTTTCTTCGACGTCATGCCAGGCAATACGGTGGGGAAATGTTGTACCGTACCGCTTAGGATCACGGCCGAGGACGGACCGTGCCACCGGGAGCATATGCGCTCAGGTTTAGCCGCGACAACAACCCCTTTGGGGAGCCGTTGTCCACCGGGGACGTACGTCTAAGCCCAGGGAGCATCCCTGGGCTTTGTGATTGATGACGATTGCTCGCTGAAAGCGAGCTATACATCAACTCACTAAGTCAGTACAGACGTTTATATACTTCTAAATGCTGTTCCGTAACACGTTGCCAGGTGCGGTCGCGGACGAGCGTAAGTCCGTACTCGATTTGAGCGCAGCGACGATCGTGGTCACGCCAAAGACCCTCGATCCCTTTCGACCACGGCACAGCTGCATTCTCCGCAACGACAGTCAGCGCATTCGGTGCGCGCGCTATCAGGTCCGCGACGCCGTCCGTATCAGATGCGATGACCGGCACGCCGGCAGCCAACGCTTCGAGGACGACATTCGCCTGCCCCTCCCAACGCGACGGCAGGGCAATCAGATTGGCGGCAGCGTAGCAATCGACAACTTCGTCCCGCGTCAGAGGCCCGCGCCAATCGATGCGGCTGGCAATGCCAAGCTCGACAGCCCGTTGCCTTACTTCCTTAGCGAAATCAGGCTCGGGTTCAGCGCCGACGAACGTCCAATGCCAAAGCAATCCAGGTGGCAGCTGCGCCAGGGCCTCGATGAGGATGTCGTGCCCCTTCTGGTGCGTAAACCGTGCTACACAGAGCCCGCGGATCTGATCGGATAGACGACTTGCCTGGCGCGCCGATTCGAACGCATCGAAATCGACACCGTTCTCGATCGTTGTACAATGCGCCGCCTCGATCCCGATCTGTTCGGTGGCGAAATTCCGAACGGCGTCCGAGACGCAGATACAATGACTTACACGACTACGTGTCAGGCTATCGAGCCAGACATGGGATTTGCGCGGTTCAACAACACGCAGCGACGCAACCAGCGGGATGCCCTTGGGGATCACCAGGCGCGACAGGAGATTGGCATGGAACAGCCAGGAATGAATGACATCGGGGGCGAAAGCCTGGATGATCTTACGCAGGCGTGTCACACCGGCCGGAAGTTTGGTGGCGCCGTCGACGTCAATGCAGTCGACGTCGATGTCGGCGCTCCGTAAGCGCTCCGCCACTGCACCGTCTCCGTTGAACAGACACACGACGTGGATGCCATGTCCGAGACGAAAAAGCCCGGAGGCGACGTGCCCCAGGGCGTTTTCCGCCCCGCCTTCGCCGAGCTCTGTTACAACAAAAAGTATTTTCATTGTTCAGTCGCAGAGTTCAGAGAGCAGGTCGTACGTTTGCGTCGCAACTCGCTTCCACGTACAACTCGATTCTACATACTGTCGCGCTTGCTGTCCCATCGCCGGCAATTTCTCCATCGCCGCCAACAGACAGCTGACGGTATCGATAAACGCATCATCGTCGCCGGCAGCAAACAAACGGCCACCGCCGGATGATTCGATGTAGCCCATTTCCGGTACGGAACCGACTACCGCGGGTACACCGCAAGCAAAGTACTCAAGGCATTTCAATGAAGAAACACCCATCGCATTGCGCCCGGGAATGTATGGGGCAAGCGCCAAGTCAAAACTGCAAATAAATGCATTGAGGCGGCTCGGTTCCACGAAGCCGGGAAAGATGAATCGCTCGTCCAAACCAGCGGCGCGGACACGTTCACGGACGTCATCGGATTCGTGCCCGTCCCCGACCAACAGAAACTGTAGATTTGGGAATCGCTCAAGCAGTTTCGGGGCAACAGTTACCAACGACCCAATACCGTCCCACGGCGTGAAGCAGCCGACATAGCCGAGGACTATCGCGTCGGCCGTGAGCTGAAGTTCTTCGCGGCAGCGGTCCCGGGGCAGCGGACAAAAATCATCGACATCGACGCCGTTGCGAACGACTACCGTTTTACCGGTGGTTCCATACGTTGCGTCGAGCTGTTCCTTGATCCCTTCCGTGACACAAATAATTCGACGTGCCACACCGTAGCTCAAACGCTCGCCGAGCTTTGACAAAACTCGGACCGGCAAGGCGGCGTTGCGCGCTTTAAGATCCCACTCGAAGAAACCATTGACTTCAACTATCATAGGTACGCGAAAACACCAAGCCAGAATTGCCGGCAATAGAGTCGAGTAGCTTTGGCGCAAATACAAAACATCCGGTCGTCGGCCTCGAATAAAATCCCATGACATTGCCAGAAACATGAACACATCGAAGATCAAATATCGGAGGATGCTAATATTAGGCACGCGCACGAGTCGCGTTTCCACGCCATCTATCGTCGAGCGCGGCCGCAATCCCAGATCCGGCAACCACAATGTCACGTGGACACCGCGATCTCCCAACGCTTCGTGGAGTTCGCGCACATGTGTTGCGGGTCCCTCTACACTGGAAAGGGGTACGCACGCGATCGAATAAATCCGGAGTCTTCGCACTGTCATGAGTCCATAAAGGTACGGGCCCAGAGCTCCGTCGTACCCAGGCGCCACAGGAGATCGTTAGGGATGTTGCCGGATGAAAAAGCACTATCCAGCCAATCGGCATCCAACCAGTTACGGGCACGTAGGGAATCTGAAGTCGCAAGATTCCGGAGCCGCCGTCCGACAGGGCCTTGCAACCATAGGTCATCCGGTGCGGCGAAGCCGATCTTGTCCCGGCGGTCGACGATTGCGCCGGGCAGGCAGTCCGCCATTGCCTCGCGCATAATCCATTTCCCAACGCCATCGCGAATTTTGTGGCCAGGCCCCAAAGCCAAACCGAATTCGACCAGTCGCGGGTCCAGAAATGGCAATCGAGTTTCGATGCCGAACGCCATTGACGATCGATCTGCGAAATGCAACAACGACGGCAGTTGCCATGACCGGACTATATCCCACTGCAATTCGGACAGCCGAGAATCGGACCACGCCCCCTCGGGGAATGCCTTTGGGATATACGCAGTTGCCAGACGCTCATGCAATTGCACCGGTGCCCGGCCCATCAGAGTTCGCGCCGCGCCGCGCACGCCGCGCGGCAGCATGTAGAAGCCGAGGTATTTCGCGACGCTTGCCGCGGTCCAACCGTGCTCATGGCGCAATGCCTGACACGCTTGCATGCTACGGCCAAATTGCCCGCCATAAATCGCATCGGCACTATACGCGGGAAAGAAAAGCGGGTACCCGGCAAAGACCTCATCGCCACCCTGGCCGTCGAGCAACACCTTCACGCCATCCGCCTGGGCCTGTCGCATAACCCGCCACTGCGCATACAGACTACCACTGGCCAGCGGTATTTCCTGGGCTCGACACAACGTTATCAGATCTTCATCGAGCTCATCACCTGACATCTCCACCCAGCGCGGCTTAAATGCATTGTCCTTCGCTAGTTGCTCAACGTATCGGCGTTCGTCGAGCGCGAAACCGGGGAACGTCGCAGTAAACGTTTTGTAATTAAAAGTGCGCCGATCGTCCTCACCTAGTGCAGCCGCAGTTGCGACGATCGCAGAAGAATCGAGGCCGCCCGAGAGGCAACTGCCAATCGGCACATCACTGCGCAGCCGCAGGCGTACGGCATCTGTGAACAGCTCTTGCAGCCGGGCAGTATTATCGTCGCTGTTGTTGTCGACTGCGGTAGCCGCAAGCGTATCGCTGTCCGGCCAATACTGTCGCACCTTGACATCACCGCGGCACCATTGTAACCAAGACCCAGGTTCGAGCTGAGAGATGCCTCCGAATAACGTCTGCGAATTGTGATCGAGATAGCCGTCGCGCAAATATACGGCGAGTGCGGCCCGATCCGCCGCGGCTTCGACACCTCCTGCCAGAAGCGCTTTGATTTCCGATGCAAACAAAAAGCGCTTTGCATGCTGCGCGAAATAGAACGGCTTGATACCAAAGTGGTCGCGGGCAGCGAACAGCGTCTCTGACTTCGAATCCCAGATTGCGAAGGCCCACATCCCGTTGAACCGTCGTACACAATCTGTGCCCCAGGCGTCGTAGGCGTGCAGGATAACTTCCGTATCACTTTTTGTACGGAAACAGTGGCCGAGTGCTGTCAACTCATGGCGCAACTCGACATAGTTGTAAATTTCGCCGTTGTAAACCACCCACAGCGATTCGGCCGCATTGGTCATGGGCTGGTGGCCGCCGTCGAGATCGATGATACTCAAGCGGCGGTGACCGAGCCATATCGGAGCGCGATGCAACGTCCCGCTGCCATCCGGTCCGCGATGGAGCAGGGCCGCGGTCATGCGCGCCAGCGGTTCAATGTGATCGGCCCCTGGTGTCGGGTCAAGAATACCTGCGATTCCGCACATTACAGGATCAGCTCCCGAGCACACGGTTGTAGACGCCAACCACGCGCCGCATCATGTCGTCACGCAGCCAGGTGTTGCCGCGCGCCGCGAGGCTCTGCCGGTCCCAGTCCCGTTCCAGAGCCATGGTCAGCTTTTGCGCGATATTGTTTTCGTCGTGCGGATCACACAGGTATCCGTATGCGTCATTGTTGATTATCTCCGGGATTCCACCGACATTGCCGGCAACTATGGGGCATCCGCAGGCCAGCGCTTCAACAATCACGTTTGGCCAGCCCTCACTGACCGACGGCAGACAGAGCACGCTCGATTGCTGCATGAGTGCGGCCAGTTGCGGCTGCGTGAGGTGGCCCACAAACTCGATTGTCTGCGTCAATCCTACATCTGCGCTCCGCTGCTGCACGGCCTCGCGTAATGGTCCGTCACCGGCCAGCATGAATCGCACGTCCGGCCGCTCGCGCTGCACTATGGCGAAGGCGTCGATCATGCGCAGGACGTTCTTGACCGGCAGGAACGCGCCGGCGAAGAGAATCGTGGGTGCCCGGTCATGTGGTGGATTCGCGGCGAGATGGAAAACCTCTGGGCTGATGCCGTCGGGAATGTGGTGGCAGCGTTGCCGATCGGCGCCGAGGGCTACGGCAGTATCGAGCAGGTGTAGCGAGACCCCGATCACAGCGTCAGCGTTGGCCATGACGGTGGAGATCGAGCGACGCAGGTACCG
>Ga0302123_10001829_pt1 | contig 14817 bp, 14 predicted proteins | sample CB21_321_MG_FD_203109 | JGI IMG/M metagenome (GOLD analysis project Ga0302123, IMG submission 203109) | Marine microbial communities from Western Arctic Ocean, Canada - CB21_32.1 | ecosystem: Environmental > Aquatic > Marine > Oceanic | place: Canada: Western Arctic Ocean | collected 2017-09-28 | reverse complement strand
ACATCGAGGCCCTGACCCGAAGATTACCCAGAGGCACCATGCGAAACGAAGATGTATTCGAAGCGGTCGCGGATGCGCTGCGGCGCGGAGAACCGGCGGCTCTCGTGACCATCATCCGCGCACAAGGATCGACCCCACAGCGGGTTGGCGCCAAGATGCTGGTTTTTCCGGACGGGCGAACCGTCGGCACGATCGGGGGCGGCTGCTACGAGAATGAGGCGTTCTGGAAAGCGCGCAACGCTATCGAGACCCGGCAGCCGGTGATCGCCAAATACGAGCTAGCAGATGACCTTGCCGGCGATTCCGGGCTGATATGCGGAGGCCAGATGGAGGTCTACATCGAACCACTCGAACCGGCGCCGGCGCTCTACCTGGTCGGGGCTGGTCATGTGTCGTATCACCTTGCCCAAGCCGCACACACGGTCGGTTTCAAGCTGCATGTCATCGACGACCGCGAGAAGTACGCCAACACCGAGCGATTTCCGGACGCCGAGGAAATCGTGGTGGATGCGATCCCCGAGTGGCTAACACAGGCCGAGCTACCGGCCCACGCCTTCGCCGTCATCCTGACACGCGGCCACCGCCACGATCTCGACGCCCTCCGCGCGCTGGCGCCGAAGGAGTTGCGTTACCTTGGGTTAATTGGCAGCCGCGCCAAGGTGGCGCGGCTCTACGAAGCGCTCGAAGCCGAGGGGATTACACCCGAACAGCTCCGAAAGGTCCATGCGCCAATTGGGCTGGACCTGGGTGCAGTCACCCCCCAGGAGATCGCGGTGAGTATCCTTGCCGAGATGATCGGGGTGAGATACGGCAAGGTCGATGCGAGCGAGGAATCGACCACCGGGGGGGCAGCTCGATCGCTTCGCTGGACTCCTGGAAACAGCACCGAGGCAACAGTTGGCACCGGGCGCTCGTCGGTCTAAGGCGGACCTTCGCTGCCAGCCATACGATATACTGGCAGGCGTGATGTCCCGGCAGGCCGTCTTACAGGAACACACCGGCGCAGACCTTCCCGAGCGCGCCCGCCGGCTCCTGGCCGCGTTGACCCAGCAATACGTCGACCGCGGTACGCCCGTGTCCTCACGCTGGCTCGCCGCCCATGGCGGGTTCGGGCTCTCCTCGGCCACGGTGCGACACATCCTGTCAAGCCTCGAAGAGGCCGGCTATGTGTCACAGCCGCACACGTCGGCCGGGCGGATCCCGACGGACCTCGGATACCGGTGCTACGTGGACCTGCTGCTTGAGCACCATCGCGTGACCCGATCGACGACGGCGGTCGAGGCCCGTTTGCGCCAGGCCGGGTCAGTCAATGGCGTCCTGTCGAACGTGTCCCACGAACTGTCCCGCGTGTCGCACCACCTCGGATTCGTGCTGGCGCCGACAAGTGAGGTCGCGGGCTTCGAGCACATCGAGTTCGTCCCGCTCGAAGGCACTCGTATCCTCGTGCTGGTCACGGCCCACGGACAACAGGCGTGCCACAAGGTCATTGACATCGGCGAACGGGTACGACAAAGCGAGTTGGAACAGGGTGCGAACTACCTGAACATGGAGTTCAACGGCTTGACACTCGGTGAGGTGCGCGCGTCGGTGGTCGAACGGCTGCGTCAGGAGCAGGTGTTGTACGACGAACTGCTGTCACGTTCCCTTCGCCTGGTGAGTTCGACCCTCGAGGACATGGTCCCGCACGAAAGCGTGTTCGTCGATGGCGCGACGTTCCTGTTCGACGAGGTATTGGACGACGAGGGCCCAGTGCCACTCGCCACGATGCGGGCGCTGCTGGCGATGATGCAGGAAAAGCATCGGCTCGTGCGGCTACTCAGCGAATATCTCGGCACAGACGGGCTGACCGTAGTCATCGGCACAGAACATTCAGCGGTCGACCTGCGCCCCTTCAGCTTGATCATCTCCACCTACTTCGACGGCATGCAGACCGGCACCGTCGGCGTAATCGGTCCACGTCGAATGCGCTACTCACGGGCCATCGCGGCGGTCGACAACATGTCGCAAGCGGTCAGCCGCGTTCTCGTGAACCACGCCCCCCCGCCGTCAGATGATGCCCGACGAACACAACACAGAGCGGTCTGAGGACACGGCTTCACCGGACGATACCGCGCCGCAGCTGGACGACGGGCGACCGGCTGTCAGCACCGGTGCGGACCGGTCCGGGACGGACGACGGGCACCCGGCTGACGGCGCCGGTGAGGACCGGTCCGGGACGGACGACGGGCACCCGGCTGACGGCGCCGGTGAGGACCGTGCCGAGGCTGACGCCATCGACCGGCTGCAACGCGAGCGCGACGAGTATTACGAGCGGCTTCTCCGCACGACCGCCGACTTCGACAACTATCGCAGGCGCACCGATCGCGAGCGACGCGAGCTGACCGAGCACGCCGCCATGGCGCTGCTGAGGGACCTATTGCCGCTAGTCGACGACCTCGAGCGCGCGCTGGCAGCCGACGCCCGGAACGAGGACATCGATCGCCGGGGAGTCGAGATCATCCACAAACAACTACTCGACCTTCTGGCCGCACGCGGGGTGGCGCCCATCGAGGCACTCGGAGCCGACTTCGACCCGAATCTGCACCAGGCGGTGACGCACGAGCCGAGCGAGGCACACCGCGACGGCGAGATCATCGAGGAGTTGCGCCGGGGATACATCCTGCGCGACCGGCTGATCCGGGCGTCCATGGTCAAGGTAGCCAAGGCGTGACGACGCGCGACTATTACGAGACCCTCGGCGTGCCGCGTACTGCGGACGAGGCAGCCATCAAGAGTGCCTACCGCAAGATGGCGCTAAAATTCCATCCCGACCGGAACCCAGATGACGAGACGGCCGAAGGGCGGTTTAAGGAAGCCGCGGAGGCCTATGCAATTCTGGCCGACCCGGAAAAGCGCAGCCGCTATGACCAGTTCGGACATGCGGGTGTCGGCGGGGGCGCTGGAGGCTTAGACCCGACGATCTTCGCAGACTTCGGTGACATTCTCGGCGGACTCGGCGACCTGTTCGGCTCTGGCGGCCGCGCGCGCCGCGGTGGGGTCAGACGCGGAAGCGACCTGCAATACGACCTGGAGATCTCGTTCGAGGAGGCGGCCACCGGCACCGAGACAACGCTCCAGATCCCACGTGAGGAGCCGTGTGACTCGTGTGACGGGTCGGGGGCGGCGCCCGGGACCACACCTCAGCCGTGCAGCCACTGTCGGGGCCGCGGCCAGATCCACTTCCAACAGGGGTTCTTTACCGTGGCGCGGACCTGCTCGCACTGCGGCGGGGTCGGCCGAACCATCACGAATCCCTGTCAGACCTGCCACGGCAATGGACGCATTGCGCGCGAACGCAAGCTGACAGTGAAAGTCCCGGCTGGCATTGCGACAGCACAGCGACTGCGTCTCACCGGAGAGGGCGAGCACGGTGGCCGAGGTGGTCCGCCCGGCGACCTGTACGTGGTCGTTCACGTCCACGACCACCCGTTCTTCCACCGCGACGGTGACGACCTGTTGTGCGATCTGCCGGTCACCTATCCAACCCTGGCGCTCGGGGGAGACATTGCAGTGCCCACCCTGACGGAGCCGACCACCATCCAGATCCCGAAGGGCACCCAACCGGACACGCGCTTCAGATTACGAGGCAAGGGCATGCCCAATGTCAGCGGACGGGGAAGCGGCGACCTTTACGTTGGCGTGAAAGTCAACGTGCCGCACAAGCTGAGCCGCGAGCAGACGACCCTTATCGAAACGCTCGACACGACGATGCCGGATCGGGTGCTTGACCCGCTGACCACCGACACCGCCGACGACCGGCCTTTCTTCGACCGCGTCAAAGACATCTTCGGCTAGCGAGGCCCACCGCCTTGCCCAGGCAAGCCCACCGGCCGGTGCTCGACGTCTGGGCAGTCCGTGGTGCAGATCCCGCTGCGTTCGACCGCCGCTGCATCCCGCCTGGCGGCGTTGCCCCTCGGTCAAATACTACCGGTATTCTCCCTGGTCCCGCCTTGCACTGGCCAGACGCGGCATCGATCACGATGGGGCTCGGTGCGACGCTGGACTTGCACCGCGAACTGCAGGATCCGGCCGACGAGCAGAGCCCGCTGCCGCTGCTCGACGCCGTCGCAGCGGTCGTGGACGATTTCGCGCCCTTCGCAATCGACACACCTGCGCCCGGTCGGGTGCGGGTGTATTTCACGACCGAGACCGACCGGGACGCCGCGCGGGCAGCGGTCACCGCCGCCTGTGGCCCGCGCGTGCAGACGTCGGCGACATCGGTGACCGATCAGAACTGGGCGGCACGGTCCCAGGCGGACCTGCGATCGATACAAGTCGGGCGGGTCGTCATCGCGCCTCCCTGGGACCTGCCGACCGCCGACATAGAAGTGGTGGTGGAAATCCGCCCGGCGCTCGGCTTCGGCAGCGGCCATCACCCGACCACCAGGCTCGCCTTGCTGGGGCTGCAGCAGGTCAACCTGCACGGCCGCGATGTCCTCGACCTCGGCACGGGCTCGGGCGTGCTCGCAATCGCGGCCGTCAAGCTCGGGGCTCGACAGGCCACGGGAATCGACCGTGACCCGGACGCGCTCGCATCTGCGAAGGAGAGCGTGGCGGCAAACCACGTGGCATCGCGTGTCGCGCTACGCAACGCCGACGTCGCACAGTTGGCGGAACAACCGGACACCGTTGCGGTAATCGTCGCCAACCTCACCGGCGCCATCCTGATCAGCCTTGCGCCGGTCATCACGACGCTGGTCGAGCCGGGTGGATACATCGTACTCGGCGGCATCCTGGCCGAGGAAGAGGCTGCCGTCGCGCGGGCGTACCGAGCGGGCGCCCACTGCGCCTGGCGGGCCGTCGAGGACGAGTGGGTGGGGATGATATGGAAAGCCCGGCCCCGCCAGGGCCAGCGCATAGAACCTCGGTGGCATAGCCGAATTATAGAGAGAGAAGGCAGAAGTCAGAAGGCAGAAGAAGACGAATAGGCTTCCTCTTGACTCCTGACTTCTGACTCCTGAGCACGGTCCGCCGAGTAGGCTATACTTTCGCTCTTCATGTTGTTCGCCGACAACACGCTCGGGAAATACAAGATCCTGTCCGCGCTTGGAAGCGGGGGATTCGGCACCGTCTATCTAGCCGAAGACACCTGGATCAACAAGAAGGTCGCGCTGAAGGTCCCGCACCGCCAGAACCTGAACTTCAGCGAACTACTGCGGGAACCCCGCCTGCTGGCCGCACTCGACCATCCCAACATCGTTTCGATCACGACGGCCGAGAAGCAGGACAACATCTTCTTCATCGTGATGGAGTATATCCAGGGCGAGACCCTCGACACAGTGATCGCGACCGGCGGGCGGCTCGAGATCGATCGGGCGATCGACTTCACGATCCAGATCACGAGGGCTGTGGAGCACGCGCATGCACAGGGCGTCATCCACCGCGATCTCCGGCCAGCCAACGTGCTGGTGTCCGAGTCGGAAACGCTGAAGGTCGCCGACTTCGGCACGTCGCGCTTTCTCGAGATTGCGGCACACGGCACGACAATCATCGGCAGCCCACCCTATATGGCGCCGGAGCAGTTTCGCGGCGAGGCGGTGTTTGCGTCCGATCTGTACTCGCTCGGCATCACCGTCTACCAGATGCTCACCGGCGTCCTGCCCTACGACCCACCGGCGCCCGTCGATCTCGAGAAGCTGCGGCGCGGCGAGCTCGTACGACCGCCGTACTTGCTCAACGCCGCCATTCCCAGAAAGCTCAGCGACGTCGTGATGAAGGCGCTGGCACCCGAGGTGACCGATCGCTATCAGCGTGCCGGAGCGTTGCTGGCCGACTTGGACGAGATCCGGGCCCAGCGGAGTACGACGCCGACCTCCGCCGCCCCTGCCTCGCCAGACGCGTCCGCACGTGGCAGCGCCTCTGGCGAGGAGCTACGCGCCATCCGTGCCCGCCTGCGGTCACGGACGACGCCAGCCGCCGGCTTCTGCTGGCACTGCCGCAAGCCGCTGCACGCCAAGACCGACCGCTGTCCCTTCTGCGGCGAAGCACGATAGCCCTGACCGGTTCAGAATTAATGTTGCGCCACAGCAGGGCGGAACACTAGACTTCGGTAAGTGTTTGATACGATGGTGGATGGGTGGATCTGGCAATGAGCTTTGGCAGCGGAAAGATCTGGATGAACGGCGCCCTCGTGGACTGGGCGGACGCCAAGATCCACATCGGGTCGCACGTCATCCACTATGGTAGCGGCGTCTTCGAGGGGGCGCGGTGCTACGACACCCCGAAGGGATCTGCCTGCTTCCGACTCGACGCGCACCTTCGCCGCCTGTACGACTCGGCGAAGATTTTTCGGATGGCATACGACATCGACCTCCCAGGATTGCACGACGCGGTACTCGACACGATTCGCGCCAACGGGTACACCTCCTGCTACATCCGACCGCTGCTCTATCGCGGATATCACGAGCTCGGGGTCAACCCCTTTAAATGTCCGGTCGACGCGGCCATCCTCGTGTGGGAGTGGGCCGCGTATCTGGGCGAGGATGCGCTCGAGAAGGGAGTCGACGTGCAGGTCAGCTCCTGGGCACGGAGCGCGCCGAACACATTCCCGGCGATGGCCAAATCGACCGCCAACTACGCCAACTCGCAGCTCATCAAGATGGAGGCGACCCTGAACGGGTACAGCGAAGGCATCGCCCTCGACCCGGTGGGGCTGGTGAGCGAGGGCAGCGGTCAGAACATCTTCGTCGTGCGTGACGGCATCCTCCTCACACCACCGACGGGCGGGTCGGTGCTCGCGGGCATCACACGCGACGTCATCATGACCCTGGCGCGAGAGCTCGACGTGCCGGTGCGCGAGCAGCCAATTCCGCGCGAGATGCTCTACATCGCGGACGAAGTCTTCTTCACCGGCACCGCATCCGAGGTCTCACCGATACGAAGCATCGACAAGATCACGATCGGGAACGGCAAGCGTGGTCCGGTGACCGCCGCCATCCAGCGCCGGTTTTTCGACATCGTCAACGGCATCATCCCGGACACGCACGGCTGGCTCACCTACGTGTACCCGGCGCGCGCCGCGGCGCCCGAACCGGTCGCGACGACCAAAGCGACCTGAGCGTCGCGCCGCCATGAAAATCACCGAATTCCTTGCCTTGGCGACCCAAGCCGGAGCGTCCGACCTCCACCTGAAGAGCGGCAACTATCCAATGATGCGTGTTCAGGGTGTCACTTCGACCACGGGCGCGGCGCGCGAACAAATGGCGATCCACCAACCGGACGACGAGGGCCAGCCTCCGATGGTAACCCGCTTCGGTGACTAGACCTCTTCTACGTGCGACCTTGTCACGTTTGGATCACGTTTTTCGTCCCCCGTGGGGATGCCTGCCCTCGTCTTGGACGGCTTGAGGCACAGCGTCGCTAGGTTGCCGGGCGGTGCTCCAGCGTCATCCGCTCTACTCCGCTCATGTCCAACACGCCCACTCCGAGCGCCTACCAGGCCGCCGTGGGGCTACTGGCCAGACGGGAGTTATCGACAGGCCAGCTGCGTGATCGACTAACGCGGCGAGCGCTCCCCCCGTTGGAGATCGAGGCGGCTATCGCCAGACTCATTCGCGAGCGGGCGGTCGACGACGCTCGAATGGCGCTCGCCTACGCCCGCCGGGCGGCCGAAGTACAATTCCGCGGCCAGAGCCGGACACGGCTGGCGATCGAGGCGCTGGGCATCGACCCGACGACCGCCCGTCACGCGGTCGCCGAGGTATTCAACGAGGTCGACGAGGAGTCGGTGCTCGACCGAGCCATCGCGAAGCGCCTGCACGGCCCAATTCGCGACCGCCCCCAGTTCCGACGGTTGTATCAGGCGCTGCTACGACAAGGATTCCCGCCCGACCGTGTCGCTGCTGCGCTCGTGGTCCGCTCTCAGGAAAACGTCGTGACATCAGATTTCCCAGACGGGGATCGCTAGCCGCACTCACCGAGCGCGACACGCCTTTTGTGGAAGAATAGCCGGATGAGGTCCAGCGAGGTTCGCCAGAGCTTTCTCGATTACTTCGCCCGCCACGGCCACCAGATCGTCCGAAGCGCGTCGCTCGTACCGACGGACGACCCGACCTTGTTGTTCACCAACGCGGGGATGAACCAGTTCAAGGACGCGTTCCTCGGTCGCGAACGGCGGGCCAATGCGCGCGCGACCACGTCCCAGAAGTGCATGCGGGTCAGCGGGAAGCACAACGACCTCGACAACGTCGGCCCCTCCTGGCGTCACCACACGTTTTTCGAAATGCTGGGGAACTTCTCGTTCGGCGACTACTTCAAGCAGGAGGCGATCCCGTTCGCTTGGACGCTCCTGACCGAGGTTTGGCATTTGCCGCCGGAGCGGTTGTACCCCACGGTATTCAGAGGGGAGGCGCAGATTCCGAGAGACGACGAGGCACACGCGATCTGGAGCGGGCTCGTCCCGGCCGACCGCATCATCGAGCTTGGGATGGAGGAGAACTTCTGGGCAATGGGCGACACCGGCCCTTGCGGACGCTGCTCTGAGGTGCACTACCACCGCGGTGACGCGATCCCGTGTGACGAGCCGGTCTGCCGTGGCATCGACTGCAGCTGTGACCGCTACATCGAAATCTGGAACAACGTATTCATGGAGTTCGACCGGGACACCAACGGACACCTGACCGCGCTCCCGGCTGCCTCGATCGACACCGGAATGGGACTCGAGCGGATCGTCGCGGTCATCCAGGGCAAGATCTCGAATTACGACACCGACCTGTTCACACCTCTGCTGCGCGCGCTCAGCGACCAGACCGGCCGAGTCTACGCCCCCCTAACGCCGAATACTTCTCCCGGCCCAGACGACGTGTCGATGCGAGTGGTCGCCGACCACCTGCGCGCCATGACCTTTCTGATCGCCGACGGCGTCATGCCCTCCAACGAGTGGCGCGGCTACGTGCTCCGCAAGATCATGCGCCGCGCGATGCGGCATGGTAAGAAGCTCGGCATGACGAGCCCGTTCCTCCATCAGCTCGTGGACGTCCTCGTTAGGGACATGGGTGCGCCCTACCCGGAGCTACCGGCCAGCCGCGACACGATCGTTCAGGTCGTCCGCAGCGAAGAGGACCGGTTCGACTCGGTCCTCAACGACGGGCTCCCCAGACTCGAGTCGGTGCTGGCGGCCGCCGGCAGCGGGGGCATGCTATTGGGACAGGACATCTTCCGTCTGTATGACACATTCGGGCTGCCGCTGGACTTCATCGCGGACCTGGCGAGTGAGCGCGCGGTCGCGGTCGACCGCGCCGGGTTCGAACAGGCGCTCGAATCCCAGCGACGACAGTCTCGGGCCACGGCGAATTTCGGCAGCTCAGCGGCACCGGAGTTTCAATTTACCTCCAACGAGGACCGCGCGAGAGCAGTCGCGGTGCCTGACCGGTTCGAGGGCTACTCCACGACACGCGTTGACGCGACACAGGTGCTGATGCTGTATGACGACACACGCGCGGCGGTCGTCGAACTCGAAACGACGGCGCGCGGGTATGCCGTGCTCAACCGGACCCCGTTCTATATCGAGTCGGGAGGCCAGGTCTCCGACACGGGGCGGATGACGGTCGGGGACGATGCAGGGGTCGCCGACATCGACGGCGTCGAGCGGCTCGCACCTGGTGGCCCTCGCGTACACCACCTGCGGGTAACGCAGGGTCGACTGCGCGCAGGGGACATGGTTACCACCGAGGTCGACCGACAGCGCCGGGACGCCATCCGGCGCAACCACACCGCGACACATCTGCTGCACGCCGCTTTGCGCGAGCAGATCGGCACACATGTCAAGCAGGCTGGCTCGTTGGTGGCGCCCGACCGGCTGCGTTTCGATTTTTCACACGGGGCCCCGGTCGGCCGCGCCGAGCTCGACGCCATCGAGCGGCAGGTCAACAGTTACATTTACGCAAATACGCCGGTCGACACTGAAGTGCGATCGACACAGGAGGCGATCGATGCCGGCGCGACGGCGCTCTTTGGAGAGAAGTACGGTGAGTCGGTGCGGGTCGTCTCGGTAGCCGGCGTGAGCATGGAACTCTGCGGCGGAACGCATTGCCACGCCACGGGCGACATCGGCTCGTTCACGATCACCCAGGAAACAGGGGTCGCGGCAGGGGTACGACGGGTCGAGGCGGTCACCGGCGCTGGAGCCGTGGCCCACACCCAGACGCAAAGCTCGACGCTCGACACCGTGCTCGGCGCGCTCGGCGTCCCCGGACCGCTGGCGGTGGAGACGATTGAGCGACTGCATGACGAGACCAGGCGGCTGGCGCGCGAGCTCGAGCGGGTCAAGATGACCGTGGCGCTCGGGTCCCAGAGCGGGTCCGACGGCGACGACGCGATCACGCTCGGCGATGCCCGGCTGATCGCGCGAAGAGTCTCTGGACTCGAGCAGGGCTCACTGCGTGGTCTGGCCGACTCGCTGCGTGACCGTCTGGGACGCGGCGTGGTGATACTGGCCTCGGACAACGAGGACAAGGTGGCGCTGGTCGTGTCCGTCAGCAAGGACCTCGTCGACCGGGTTCATGCCGGAAAGGTCGTCAAGGCGGTCGCGCCGATCGTCGACGGCGGCGGCGGCGGGCGACCCGATTTCGCCCAGGCCGGTGGCCGGAAACCGGCGAAAATCGATGCGCTCCTGGCCGAGAGTCGCCATGTCGTGGCGGACATGCTGAACGCACGCCGCTAAGGCGACTGCAGCAAGGCCCCTATAGATACGGTATCGTTCGGGGTTGATGTTGAGACCACTCATCACGGTCCTCGTGACACTTGTCCTCGTGGGCTCCGCCGGGTCCGCCGAGGCATAGATCTACACATGGCGCAACGCGGACGGTGAACTGGTATTGTCAGACACCCCGCTGACGCCGACGGACGCGACCGTTCAAGTGCGCGGAACGACGGCGGTTCGCGCGACTCACGTCGCCCCACCGGACCCTAGTCCTGGCTTCAGTGCGATCATCTTGCAGGAGGCGACGCGCCAGGGGGTGCGACCCGAGTTGGTGCGGGCGGTCATCCAGGTCGAGTTGGCCTTTGATCCACGGGCCAGGTCGTCGAAGGGCTCGATGGGACTGATGCAGCTGATGCCGGCTACGGCGGCCGACATGGAGGTAGGGGACCCATACGACCCCGAGCAAAACATCCGGGGCGGTGTCGCCTACCCGCGCCACCTCCTCGACCGATTCGACGGCAACGAGGAACTAGCCCTGGCCGCCTACAACACCGGTCCAGAGACGGTCGCCCGTCACGGCAACCACGTGCCGCCGTACCGTGAAACCCGAAACCACCTGGACCGCGTCCGCTCGTCGACGACGGTGACAAACCGCGGACTCGTGGCCGCGCGGGTCAACGGTCAGACCATCCACAAGACCTACGAGGTGGTCGACGGCCGCCGGATCCGGTCCTATTCGGATGTGCCGCCCGTGCAGCGACGGGCGACGACAGGGCCAGCGCCGGTCCCGTGATCGCCACATAGCTCGAACACCGATCTCGGTGACCTCCAGACCCACCACGCACGCCACTCAAGGACGCAGCGACAAGCTGCTCCGACTCGATGTCTGGATCGATGTCGCCTTGTCTGTTCAAGACACGGTCAGCGGCACAGCGGGCGTATCGCGGCGGTAATGTTGACGTCAATGACCAGCGAGGCACACCCCATCGCGCCATACAAAGCGGTAACCGTTTGGCGATCACCCGCAAGCGCCACGAGCTACGCCGGCTACAGGGACGCTAGGTTTCCGGACTCGAGAACTCCCAGGGGCGCGGGGCTGGGCGCTGCCCCGTCAAGACAAGATGCTATACTGGAGGGTCACAGTAACGTCCGGAGAGACAGGGAAAGGACCAGCGATATTTTGGCCAATCACAAGAACACGTTGAAGGCGCACAAGCAGGACCTCGTTCGGCGTACGCGAAATCGTGGAATGCGCACCCGACTACGGCGCGCGTTGCGGTCGCTGCGCGCGGCGATCGACCAGGGCAAGACCGACGAAGTGCAGGCGGTCCTCAGCGGCACGGTCTCACTGATTGACAAGATGTCCGCCAAGGGCATCATCCACGACAACACCGCGGCGCGATACAAGTCGCGACTCGCAAAACGGTTCACAACCGCCGCAGCCTCCGCGAGCTAGCGCTGGCCGTACGGGTCTCACGGCCCCGGAACACGCGGGGCCAGCAGCCGCGGTGCAGGTTCCGCCGCATGCACCAGCGCGGCATTGATCATGACGGCTCCCGATGCGACATGGTATCTGCGCCACGGACGTCGAGCCTCACACCGCAGAGCTCAAGCACAAGTCGCTCCAGCAGTACCCGATGGTCTCCGGCCGAGCTCTTCAGTGCCACGTCAGTCCGGAACAGGGCCTCCACCGCCGCAGGGATTCGGTCGGGACGGAGCTTCGTTCGTACCACCCAGGCCAACTGCCCTAGCACCATGTTTGGCACGGCCCCAGAGTCGAGCACCAGCGCCAGCTCCTTGAGCGCCTGGTCCACCTGACCGCGTTCGATCGCCCTGGCCACGGCCCAGTCGTCGTGCGCCGCAACAGGGCCGGAAATCTCCCGAACATCGGCAGCCCCTACCGACGACTGATCCGCCGCGAACAGCACGAGCCGATCGACGTCGCCGCGCAGCCGCGTGAGGTCTGGACCTGCCTGCGCCGCCAGCAGACGCGCGGCCGCCGGCTCGATCGACAGACCCGCGGCTGAGACCCGGCGCCGCACCCACCGCTCACCATCGGCAAGGTTCTCGATGACGCCACAGGCCACCACCGTGGCAGCAGCCAGCAGACGTACCGTCATGCGACGACGCTTGTCGATGTCATCAGCCACCAGGACGAGACTCGCGTGTGGCTGAGGATCCGCCAGATAGGCCTCGAACGCCTCGAGGTCGGCCGCCGTGCTCTGACTCTCGCGCTTGGGCGTAAGGCACCGCTCCGCCCGCATGACGATCACGATGCGTCGCGGCGCCATCATCGGCAGCGTACGCGCCGCCTCGATGACCTGTCTCAGGCTGGCATCCCCGCCGTAGAGCCGATCGACGTTAAACGCCTTTAACCCGTCGTCGACCACCTGCTCGAAAGCGTCGGCCATCTCGGCCTTTTCCAGGGCGTCGTCCCCAAGCACCAGGTAGACCGGCGCCAAATCTCCGGCCGCGATCTGCGCGAGCGCTGTACTTGGTGTGATGGTGCGCATGGGGGTCAATGGCCAGCACGGCCACTGCAGTCAGCCAAAGCTCTTCAGGGGCAACATCATGGCAGTATGATCCGGTATCTTGGCCGCCTCGCGACGGTGCCTACCCCCGCGTAGCGGGGATCCAAGACAGACTATCTTGCGATGCTGCGCCGACGCGGGTCGAGTGATGTGCGGCGCAGCGTCGCTAGAACGCTTCCAGGATCGAGCTGACGACCGTGCCAGCGAAATCCCGCGCGATGCGTTCCATGGCGTTCGACTGCTGACCGAAGAACGTGTTGGCATCGAGCTGCCCCCCGGTCCCCGAAGCGACCTCGTACGCGTCGCTGAAAACGAGCCGGGGGTTCTCCCAGAGCACTTCGTCGGTCGTCAGGTCGCGAAATGCAATAGCGGCGCGCAGGGTGAAAATATACTGCGAGGCCTGCTGTCCCGCGGTGAACGTGGCCGGTGTGATCGAGATCTCGCTGATCGTCCCTTCCAGCAGCGCATCCACGCCCGTCTCGGTCGCGGTGACCGTATACGGCCCACGCCCGATAAATTCAGACCGGACCTCTTGTGTCAGAATCTGTTCGATCTCGAACACCGTGGTGGTGTTCTCGAACAGCGGCACGCCGATCGTCATGATGTAGTCAGGCAGGAACGTCCCCCGGCCCGCCAGTGTGTATCCGCACCCGCTGCAGACCACGGCCGCACACAGCAGAAGTTCCACGACGCCTCTTCGCTTTCGGCTAGCCATATCCGCCTCTCGCCGTCATGCCACTCACCTGACCACGCGGTTACCCCTTCGACCCAGCGCAGGGTGGATTTCACGCCACCACGATATTCACAAGGGTGCGGCGCACCACGACCACCCGCGCGACGGTCTTACCAGCGATGTAGGTCTGCACGGAGGGCGTGGCCAGCGCGCCCCCCCGGAGGTCCTCTTCCGACACATCTGCAGGCACGGTAAGCCTGGCGCGCAGCTTGCCGTTGACCTGCACGGGCACCACGATCTCGTCCGCCCGCGCCACCTCGGCATCGAACCGTGGCCACTCCACCGTGACGAGACCACCGGCGTGCCCTAGCCGCTCCCAGAGCTCCTCGCACAAATGGGGCGTAAACGGTGACAACATCAACACCAGCGCCTCAATCGCCTCACCGAGCACCGCGCGTGTCTCCCCAGGCACCCGATCGGCGGGTGTACTCTGTCGTGCCGGTTCGGTATGTGGCGCCAGTGCGTGCCGCTCGCAGAACGTATACAGGTCGTTCACCAGCTCCATCAGAGCCGACACGGCTGTGTTCAGATGCGCCCTGGGACCGAGATCTGCCGAGACCCGCCGAATCGACTCGTGCGTCTTGCGGCGCAGAGCGCGATGGACGCCATCGAACGTCATCGTCCCGAGGCCGTCTTGCGCCGCGCCGGCCACCACCGGACACAACGCGACGACGAGCCGCCAGACCCTGGAGAGAAACCGGAAACTCCCTTCGAGCCCGGAGTCGGTCCACTCGAGCTCCTTCTCTGGCGGCGCGACGAACATCTCATACAGCCGCAGGGTGTCGGCGCCGTATTTCGCGATCATCTGGTCTGGATCGACGACGTTACCCTTCGATTTGGACATGACGGCGCCGTCACGCAGCACCATACCCTGC
>Ga0302123_10001827_pt1 | contig 14825 bp, 14 predicted proteins | sample CB21_321_MG_FD_203109 | JGI IMG/M metagenome (GOLD analysis project Ga0302123, IMG submission 203109) | Marine microbial communities from Western Arctic Ocean, Canada - CB21_32.1 | ecosystem: Environmental > Aquatic > Marine > Oceanic | place: Canada: Western Arctic Ocean | collected 2017-09-28 | reverse complement strand
TAGGGGCGCCGGATCCTGGTCCACTCGGTGGTGGCGCCGAGTCGGGGCGGATAGCACTGACGCAACCATGATGGACCGCCGGCTGCGGCTTCAGGCGGCTAGGCCTTCCGCGCCTCGATGATGCTGACCGGGCTGGCGGTCGGGTGCACCGCAAGCAGCGCGAGTCCGGCCGAAGCGAACAGCGCGGCGAACTCAGCTTGCGTGCGCTCTGTCCCACCTTCGGTCATCGCCAGCATGTTGAGGTCCATGAACTTGGCCGGGTGAGGCTCCGGGCCGTCCGGCATCACCATCTCGACGACGAGTACGCGGCCAGTCGGCACCATCGCCTTCGCGATGTTGCCGAGAATGGTGCGGCAGTGCTCGTCACTTCAGTCGTGAATGATGTGCTTCAGCATGTAGCAGTCGCCGCCTTCCGTGACCCCGTCGAAGAAGCTCTGCCCAACACATTCGACCCGCTCGCTCAGCTCACCCAGGTCGGCTCCCTCGATGGCGCCCGGCAGGTCAAGGAGCACACCGCTCGCGGATGGCGCTTTCGACAGGACTGTCTTCAGCAGGAAGCCGTGGCCCCCGCCGATGTCCGCGATCTTGGTGAACGGGCTGAAGTCGTACGTCTCGGCCACCGCCAGACTTGTGCCGGTCGAGAAGCTCGTCATCGTCGCGTTGAAGAGATTCCACTGGTCTCTGTTTTCGTCACGCTGAAACCAGGAGAAGCCGTCGGTTCCGAACGCGTGCTGCGGACCGGATTCGCCGGTCTTCAATGTGTCGGTGAATCGTTCCCATGGTTGCCAGTGCGACTGCGACGTGATCATCACCGCCAATTCGCGCATTGAGGTCGGGACATCGGAGCGAAGCAACTCCGAGAGCGGGGTGAGGGCGTAGGTACCCGGATCAGGTTCGGCGAACAGGCCGGTCGACACCAGTGCGCGCATCACGCGGTCGAGCGAGCGCTCTTGGGCACCGACCGCGCGTGCCAGGTCCGCGATCGTCCGCGGACCGTCCCTGAGCGCGTCGGGCACATTCAGCTCGGCCACGGCGGAGATGCTCCGGGTGGCCATGAACCCGAACAGCATCTGGAGCAGCTGGGCCGGTGGTGGCGGGTGTTCTGCGGTAGACATATCTCCTTCTGAAAGCGAGTCCGTGAATTCTCAACCTGGACGCAGGCCTCAACAACGCACCAAACCACTAACCGAACAGCTTGCGCACCGGGAGCGCCCCAGGACGAGTCAGTCCGAAGTCCTGCTACATGTCCCCAAACCCCTTGCCCTGTTCGGCCAGTCGCCGCAGCAGCGGCGCCGGCTCGAGCCAGTCGCCGTGCTCGTCGTGGAGCCGACTCATCACATCATAAATCGTCCGCACGCCGACCAGATCGGCCCAGCACATCGGGCCGCCGCGATAGCGCGGGAAGCCGTATCCGTAGAGCCAGACGATGTCGATGTCGCCGGGCCGCTGGACCAGGCCCTCTTCGAGTATCTTGGCCCCTTCGTTGACCAGTGGATACATGCAGCGCTCGAGGATCTCGTGGTCGCTGATCTCGCGCCGGGTGATCCCCTGCGCCTCGGAAATCGCCACGATGAGCTGCTCGACCTCGGGGTCTGGGATCGGTGTTCGGCTACCCGGCTCGTAGCGATGCCAGCCGGCGCCGGTCTTCTGCCCGAAACGGCCCAGCTCACAAATCCGGTCGGCAACGGTCGAGTAACGAAGATGCGTCGGTCGCGTCGCCGACTGCCCTTTGCGGATGCGCCAGCCGACGTCGAGTCCAGCTAGGTCGCTCATGGCATACGGTCCCATCGGCATGCCGAAGTCATAGATCACCGTGTCGATCTGCTGGGGAAGCGCTCCCTCCTCCAGTAGGAAGTCGGCCTGTCGACGATAGGCGAAGAGCATCCTGTTGCCGACGAAGCCGTCGCAGACGCCGACCAGCACGCCGACTTTTCCGAGCGCTTTGGACAGCTTCATGATGGTCGCGACGGTTTGCGGTAATGTCTGGGCGCCGCGCACATTCTCCATCAGCTTCATCACATTCGCCGGACTGAAGAAGTGGGTGCCGATCACCTGACCGGGCCGACCGGTGGCGCTCGCGATCTCGTTGACGTCGAGCGTCGAGGTGTTGCTGGCCAGTATCGCCTCCGGCTTGCACACCGCGTCCAGTCTGCCGAACACGTCCTGCTTGAGCCCCAGGTCCTCGAACACCGCCTCGATGACGACGTCGGCCTCCGCCAGGCCGCCGTAGTCGACGGTGGTCGAGATCAAGCCGAGCCTCGTGTCCATCGCTTCCTGCGACAGACGCCCCTTCGAGACGGTCGAGGCGTAGTTCTTCTTGATGAGGGCCAGACCCGTGTCGAGCGCTTCGTGCGAGACCTCCAACACCGTGACCGGGATGCCGGCGTTAGCGAAGCTCATGGCAATGCCACCACCCATCGTGCCGCAGCCGATGACCGCCGCTGTGTCGATCGGGCGGGTCGGGGTGTCCGTGGGGACATCGGGGATCTTCGTGACCTGGCGTTCGGCGAAGAACGCGTGGCGTTGCGCTTTCGACTGGTCCGAGGCGACGAGACGCATGAACGTGTTGCGCTCGGTGGCGAGCCCGTCTGCGAATGGCTGATGTACCGCCGCCTCGATGCAGGCGACGCACGCGTACGGCGCCTCGAACCCTCGTGCCCGCCGCGCCATCTTCTGTCTGAACTCCCCGAAAATCTCCGGCGTGGTCCGAGCGCCGGCGAGCATGTTGTCGAGCGCGGACGCGCGCCTGAGCGGTCGGTGCTCGTCGGCGAACCGCCGCGCGCAGGTGATTGCCGCATCGACTACGTCGCCGGCGATCACCTCGTCGATCATGCCGAGCGCTTGGGCCTTGGCGGCCGGCACCATCGTGCCGCTCACGATCACATCGAGCGCCGCCGGCACGCCGATCAGGCGGGGCAGCCGTTGGGTGCCGCCCGCTCCCGGAACGATACCGAGCGTCACCTCCGGCAACCCGACCCTGGTGCCGGGCGCCGCCAGCCGGACATGGCAGCCGAGTGTCAACTCGTACCCCCCCCCCAGTGCCACGCCGTGGATGGCGGCGACAACGGGCTTTCGTGACGCTTCGATCGAGTCGATCAGCGTGTGCAGCTGTGGGGTGCCTGGGGGTGGGGGCGTGCCGAACTCGCTGATGTCGGCGCCGCCGCTGAACAGCTTGCCAGACCCGGCGATGACGATTGCGCACACCGCGTCGTCTTGGGCGGCCGCTTCGAACGCGGTCTGCAGGCCGGTCCGGACGGCGGACCCGAGACCGTTGACCGGAGGGTTGTGGAGCATGACGACGGCTACGCCGTCTCGGCTCGATAGGGTTACTGCGTCAGACATGCTGTCTCCGGCCTTCGGCCTGCTGCCTCTTTGGGCATATCGTCATCTACACCAACTGGGACTCGACCGGTTTGCGGCCGGAGAGCATCTCGTAGAAATCCTCACGGACCTTCCCCTGACGGGTCATCAGCGACACGATCGGAACCACGATCAACGGCACGAAAAAGGTCAGATACGACGGGTCGATACCCTCGCCGCCGACGGTGAGGCCGTGGACGAGCAGGCGCCGGACCAGACCGGCATCCTCCGTCGCGGCGAACCCTGTGGCCAGGGTGTAATTGACTAGCGCGAACCAGAATATCCCGGCGACGTAGCCGACCGCCATGCCCCAGAATGCGCCTTGCTCCGTCGTGCGAGGCCAGTACACCAGATAGGAGACCGAGAGCGCAGGCGGAACCACCATCGCGAACCCGAAAAGCAGCAGATCCAGAATCGAGGTCGTCGTGTAGGTGGCAACAAGCCAGGCGGCGATCGCGGCGAGGAACGCGTAGACCGTGGTCGTGATCCGGTAGGCCTTGAGCTGTTGGTCGGACGAGTGATTCCGAGTGAACGGGAGCCAGTCGCGTACGAACATCGTGGCACTCGACAGCAAAATCGGCCCACCAGACGAGATGACGGCCGCCAGCACCGCTGCCAGCGCGACACCACCCATCACCGGGCTGATCTCCGAGGCCAACGTCGTCAAGTTCCGGTAGCCGACCAATCCTGCATCCAGGCCGTATCGCGCCGCCGTGAGGATGCCGACCAGCCCGGCGAGAATCGGCATCATCGCGGCAATAACTCCCGCCAGTAGGAAGGCGGGTGCGATGTGACGTTCGCTCTTGGCCGCCGTCGAGTAATTCGTGTAGACCGAAGCTGCCGGTGAGTGCACCGCGGCTGCGAAGAACATCCCGAACACCGGCAGCCAGCCGGCGCCGACGAATCCCCACCAGGCGGCCTCGTTCTGGGAGGCGACGGCCAGATGTTCGCCGATGGTCGCCGTTACCGCGCTCCATCCGCCGAGCTGTCCGATGCCCATGACACCGACGGTCCCCAGCCCGATCAGCACCACCGTGCAGTGAATCAGGTTGGTGATCGCGGTGCCCCACAGTCCACCGAGTGATACGTACGTGCCGAAGATGAGTGCCGCCACCATCACCCCGCCGAACATCGACAGCGGGGTCAGCGTACTCAGGATGACGCCGATGACGTACGCCTCGATCATGTTGACGATGGCATACTCGGTCTGCACGCAGAAACTGGTAAGCCACTGGCACCGCCGATTGCCGAATCGAATTGTGAACAGCTCACCGACGGTCTGCAGCTTGAGGCGCCGGAAGAAGACGCCGAAGAACAACCCCACAAGCGCGAGCGCCAGGAATGCGTTGAGGCCATACCACCAGAGGTTCCAGACCCCGCCGCTGATCACGTCGCCGGCCACGCCGTAGGTGCCGGCGCCGCCGATGCGGGTGCCGGCGATGCCGACCGCGATCAGCGTGGTCGACATGCCGCCACCGGCCACCGCCCAGCCGGCCGAGCTGCGGGCGCGGCGCGCCATGACGCTGCCGACGGCGGTTGCCCCGACGAGGTAGACGACGATGGTCGTAATGGCGATGACGTCCATGCGCGCTGCGCGATGAGTGCCGCGACCCGCTACGTGCGGGGTCTCGAGAGCAGTTCCCGATACATGTCGTAGAATTTCGTAACATCCAGATCGAGCATGACCTCGACCAGCCGGCCGTTGGGCGGAGTCTGTGCGGATTCCCGGGTACCGCCGTAGGACGCGCCGAACGTGGTGTCGACCTCGATCGGCAGGCGCTCAGCGACGGTCACGACCGACGGGTCGATCAGCCAGGCGGTCGTAATGCAGTCCCACACGTAGTAGGTAGCACCTGGGTCGCGCTCGAATCGCGGTCCCATATCGTGCCGCATGAGTCGCGTCAGCGGGGTGTTGACTGCGACGATCGCGTCGAACTGAGCCTTGCGAATTGGCGCGTGGTTGGTGATGTCAAGCCCGAACATCACGATGCGCGGAATCGGTGAAGCCAGCACCGCGGCGGCCGCCTCGGGATCGAACCAGATGTTGAATTCGGCTGCCGGTGTGACGTTGCCTGGCACGCGCGCGTTGCCGCCCATGAAGACTAGGCTCTTGACGTGCGCAGCCAGATCCGGCCGGCGGTGGAACGCCATCGCCAGGTTGGTCATTGGGCCGACCGCCACGAGCGTGACCTCGTCCGGATACCGCTCGATCGTGTCGATGATGAACGATGCGGCGTGGATCGCCCGCGGGCGAGTCGCGGCGACGCGCCCGCCGTGCGGCGGCAGCACGTCGAGCTCGGCATCGAACGCGCCCTTGAACGAAATGGGGCCCCACTGCGCCTCCTGTCGGGCGGCGCGCGCCGGGGTATTGACGAGCGGCGCGTCGGCGCCGCAGTAGAGCGGGACGGCCTCCGCGTCCATCAGCTCGAGCAGGTGCAGCATGTGTTCGGAGCCCTGGGGCACGGTGTGGTTCCCGGCGACCACGGTGACCCCAAGGACCTCGACCAGGTCGCGCCGCTGCAGCAGCATCGCCAGCGCCGAAGCGTCGTCGTTGAAGACCGCCGAGTCGGTGTCGAAGATGAGGCGATGGATAGGAGGCACGGTCGCTCGGGGCCTCTCGCTACTCGGGCAGGGCCAGTGCGATCAGCTCCGGAACGGGCGAGCCGCCGACGGTGAGGGCGATGAACTGCCGGCCGTCGAGCAGGTAGGTCATCGGGGTGCCGATCGCCCCGCGCGGAAGATCGACCGACGCCAGCCCCTGACCGGTCGCCTTGTCCAGAGCCACCAACCGTGGTCCGCCGGTCGTTCCTCCTGTGGTCAGTGCGTAAATGAGGAGTGTTTTGGTCACCAGCGGCCCGGCCCGGCTGCTGTCGCCCCCCAGCGGCGGCAGGTCCAGGTCCCGCAGCAGCGGGTGATTTCGAACCCGTTCGCCGCTGCCCATCGGCTGCATCCAGACGTGGTCGCCAGTGTTGAGATCGATCGCGGTCATCCTGGAATAGGGCGGTTTGAACAGGGGCAGCCCCTGCGGCATGGTCGGCAGTCGTGTGCCGGCACCGCGGTTTTCAATGATGTTCAGGGTGGCCCCTTCGCCCGGCTCCGGGTCGCGGTAGTTACGAACGGAGAAGGCATTGGTCGACGGCACGTAGAGCAGACCGGTCTGGGGATCGACCCCGGCGCCAGACCAGTTGGCCCCGCCCCCCGTGCTCGGTCGCTGAATCGTGCCCGTCAGGCTCTGTGGCGTGAACAGCGGGCCGAGTCGGAAACCGTCGACCGCGTCGATCGCCATCTGTCGGATCTCGGGTGTGAAATCGACCAGGTCCTCGATCGCGGCGCCCTGATACTCGAACGGCGCCGGCCGGGTCGGGAACGGCTGCGTCGGCCATACCTGCTCGCCCGGGAGATCGGTGTCGGTCGGGACCGGGCGTTCCTCGATCGGCCAGATCGGCTCGCCGGTCACCCGATCAAATACATAGATGAACCCCTGTTTGCTCACCTGGGCCAGCGCTTTGACGGGCCGACCGTCGACCTCGATGTCCACCAGGTTCGGCGCCGCGGGGAAGTCGTAGTCCCAGAGCCCGTGATGTACCGCCTGGAAGTGCCAGACCCGTTCGCCGGTCTCGATATCCAGCGCGACCACGCTCTCGGCGAACAGGTTCGCGCCGGGCCGATGTCCGCCGTAGTAATCGGGTGCTGGTGTGTTCGTGGGCAGGAAGAGTAGCCCGAGCTCCGCGTCGGCGCTCATCAGTGACCAGACCCCGACTTTGCCGGTCACGCGCCACGAATCGCCGCCCCAGGTGTCGTTGCCGAACTCGTCCCCCTGCGGGATCGTGTGGAACGTCCACCGGGTGCGTCCCGATCGTGTGTCGAAGCCCCGCATCCAGCCCGGCGGGGCCTCTCGCGAGATGTTGTACGACGAGATGGACATCGGGGTGATCACGGTGTCTCCGACGACGAGCGGAGGAGACTGTACTGAGTAGCGCAGCGCGTTCAGCCAGTCGCGCTCACCTCGGACCGCGCGTGGGATGTCCCGCATCAGGTCGAGCCGGCCCTGCTCGCCAAAGTCGGCGCAGGGGCGCCCGCTGGCCGCCTCGACGCAGATCAGATAGCCGTTGCTGGTCCCCCAGAAGACCCGCTCCGCCTCGCCGTCGCTCCAGTACGCGACGCCACGCTGAATCCAGCGGGCGCTCATGGTGGTGGTGCCGGCCTCGTAGGTCTTCGGGTTGTAGACCCAGAGCGTGTCGCCGGTCGCGGCGTCAACCGCCGCGCCGGCCGAGGTCGGCATGTTGAGGAAGAGCCGACCGCCGACCATCAGCGGCGTCGCCTTGAGATTGTTGGTGTAAGGCGGCTGGCCATCGCGCCAGCGGTCCGGCTCCTCCTCGTTCAGCGCCGCGAAGATGACGTCGGACGACGCCCACCATTCGCCACCCGTGGCGGTCGTGGTGCTGATGAACGCGTCTGACGACTGCCAGCGCCACGCGATCTCGAGGTCGCCGAAGTTCGTGGCGTCGATCTGGTCCAGCGGCGAGTATTTGGTGCCGGCGAGGTCCCCGCCGTAGGTTGGCCACTCACCATTGGCGGGGGCGCCCTGCTGGGCGCCCGCGTCGGACGAGACGAGCACGACGACGCTCAACAGGACAAGCACCCGGTAGATTCGTCGGACCATCGCCATCCTCCCTGGGGGCTGGGGGAACACCTATGTCGAGGCCACATGATAGCGTGTCCGGTGCCGCATCACCCCGGGGCTTCCGCGGGAGCCTCCAGGTGACGCGGCGCGTTTCACAAACCGAGCCATGTCACCCGCGGGAGAGGCCTAGCGCATAGAATGGCCGGGATGTGCCGGGGGCTTGGAGTGCGGGCGCTCGGCATGTCTGGTTCGGCGGCACGTGGGCTGCGCGTCGTGTCGCTGGCGCTGTCGCCGCTGGGGACGTCACCGGAGGACGGCGCGGCCGAACTGAGACCTGCCCCGTGTCCCTGGGGACCCTTACTGAGAGCAAGAAGCTTATGAAGAGATGTCTGATGACGCTGGCGATCGGCGCGCTCGCCGTCTTCTCCGCTCAGTGGCAAACACGCGGCGCAGTGCTGCAGAGCCCGGACGGCAGCCCCAGCCACCGGTTCGAAGAGATCGCCGATGGTGTGTACTTTGCCACCGGCACCGGGTCGATGACCACCTTTAGCAACAACCTCGTCATTATCAACGATGACCACGTGATGCTGGTCGACACGTCGGTCACGCCGGCCTCGGCGCGGGGGCTGCTCGAGGGTGTCAAGACTCTGACCGACAAGCCGATCAAGTACGTGTTCAACACGCACTATCACTTCGACCATGCGCACGGGAACCAGATCTTCGGCGACGATGTCGAGATCATCGGGCACGACTTCGTTCGCACGATGCTGATGACGGATGTTCTCACCCAGCGTACCAACCGCTCGTTCACCGAAGGAATTCCGGCGGAGATCGAGGAATTGAAGGCCCGCCTCAGTCGTGCGGAGGACCTGGTTGCGCGGGAGCGCATGGAGACGCAGTTGCGCATACAGGAGGCCCATTTCGAAGCGATTCAGGAGACGCGGCCTACCCCACCCAACGTGACCTACAGCGACACGATGAGACTGGTGAAAGGCGGCCGCGAAGTGCAACTCCACTTTCCTGGTCGCGGGCATACCGGTGGGGACACTCTGGTGTTTCTGCCCGAGGAGCGAATCGTGTTCACCGGCGACTTCTTCGTCGGGCGACCAGGGGGGCACGCTCTGCCCTACATGGGGGACGGCTATGTCGAGGAGTGGCCGGCGTCGCTCGACCGTTTGAGGGCGCTCGATTTTGACATCATTGTTCCAGGGCACGGGCTCCCGTTCGGTGAACGCGAGCAGATTGACCACCTCCAGGCGTACTTACGAGACCTGAACCGGCAGGTGACGGCGCTCCACGCTGAGAACGTGTCGGCCCAGGATGCGGTGGGCCGCGTGGACCTGAGCGCGCACGCTGACTACTACCCCCGGGGCGCGTCGAATGTCGACCCACGAGCCGTGCTCAGGATGTACGAGCTATTACAGGTCAAGATGCCGCGGTGAAGGCTCAGAGAGGGCAGCGGGAGGGAAAGGCCTGGATCAGGGATGGCGGGAGGTGTCCAACGTGAAGTTGACGTCAGGCCTCGTCGTGTTGACGTTGCTTGTGGCGCTCGGTCTTGTCGCGTGCGTCGAGCCGCCGCGGAGCGGGACACTGGCTGACCAGCCGCAATTGTCGGCGACCACGGCCGTTGCGGTCGACCCGGTCAATATCGCCCATCGAGGCGCGTCCGCCTATGCGCCGGAGCATACCCTGGTGGCGTATGCGCTGGCCATCGAGATGGGTGCCGACTACGTCGAGCAGGACCTCCAGTTGACCCGGGACGGCGTGCTGGTGTGCCTGCACGACACGACGTTGAACCGGACGACGAATGTCGAGGCGGTCTTCCCGGACCGGGCAATCGAGGTGGAGGTGCGTGGCGAGACTCGGTCGCTGTGGCGCGTGTCGGATTTCACGATCGAGGAGATCAAAACGCTGGACGCAGGCTCCTGGTTCAGCGAGAGGTTCGCCGGCACGCGGGTACCGACGTTCCAGGAAGCGATCGACCTGGTGCAGGGCCGGGCGGGGATGTATCCGGAGACCAAGGCTCCGGAGATATACGAGGCGCTGGGGTTCACGATGGAGGAGGAGTTGGTGCGGGTGCTCGCCGCCAACGGACTCGATTCGCACGCGGGACAGGCGGCGACCCCGATCTACCTGCAGTCGTTCAGCCCCGAGAGTCTGAAGCGGATCCACGCCAGGGCGGGCGACACCTATCGCCTGATTCAGCTCGTCGGTGGGGACCAGGCGGCGTTGCTCAGCGCGCCTGGCCTCGCGAAGGTCGCGAGCTACGCCACCGGTGTGGGGCCGGCCATTTCGCTGCTCGTGGAGGATCCGTCCCGGGGACAGGCCGTTCGCGACCACGGCCTCGAGATGCATCCCTTCACCGTGAGAGCCGCCCGGCTACCGGCGGGGTACGCGGATACCGGCGCGTTCATGCGGTACCTGTTTGACGACCTACGCGCCACCGGCGTCTTCACGGACAACCCGGACCTCTTCCCGCGTCAGTGATCGGTGCACGCCGTGTGGCGAGATCGCGTTGAAGAGTCCTTCTTCTAGTCCGCAGTCGATGAGTTGACATGGTGAATAGACCCGAGCCCCCGTGGTATCGGCAAGTCAACGGGGAGCAGTGGCGGGCATTTCTCGCCACATTTTTTGGCTGGCTGCTCGACGGGTTCGACTTCACCATCATGACGTTCATCCTGATCGACATCCAGGCCAGCTTCACCGTCGATGCGGCGCTGGCGGGCGCGCTCGGCACCGTGACACTGATGTTTCGATTGGTTGGCGGGCTGGGCGCCGGGATGATGGCGGACCGGTGGGGGCGTAAGCTCCCGCTGATGCTGTCGATCCTCTGGTTCTCGCTGTTTGCGTTCCTCAGCGGTTTCTCCACGTCCTACGCGATGCTGTTCGGGTTGCGGGCGTGCTTCGGCATCGGCATGGGTGGGGAGTGGGCGGCGGGGATGCCGCTGGCGCTCGAGCACTGGCCGACTCGGCTGCGGGGGCTGGCGTCGGGGCTGTTGCAGGGTGGGTGGTACTGGGGCTACATCCTGTCGGCGCTGACCTTCTCCTACGTCTACCCGTTTTTCAACGCGATGTCGGATCCGTTCAGCGACACGCCTGGGGCCACGCTCGGCTGGCGCGTGATGTTCTGGACCGGAGTGATCCCGGCGCTGCTGGTGCTCTGGATTCGCACCGGGGTGAACGAAAGCCCCGTCTGGCTCGAGCGGCAGCGACACCTGAAGAACGCGGGGAAGCGCGCCCTTGAGGATCGGGTGTCCATCGTTCGGCTGCTGCGGCCGGATCTGCTGTGGGTCACCGTGCAATGCTCGCTGCTGATCTCGGTGTTCATGTTTTCCTACTACTCAATCAGCTTCTGGTACCCGACCTTCCTGCGTGATCTCGAGCTGGACCCGCTCCGGTATCTGGTGGCGTTCAATGTCGGGGCGATCGTGGGCATCGCCTTCTGGGGGCGGGCGTCTGAGGGGGTGCTCGGACGACGTGGGGCGGTGACGCTGGCCGCCTTGACCGGTCTCGCGTCTGTGCCGCTGTACTTGACCACGTCGAGCACGCTCCTCTTGCTGGTTGGTGCGGCCATGATGGGCGCCACCGGTGGCGGCATCTGGGGCATGGCGCCGGCCTACCTGACCGAGCGGTTTCCGACCGCGGTGCGTGGGGTTGGACCGGGGCTGTCCTATCATGTTGGCGCGGCGGTCGGGTCGGTCACGCCGCTCGTGCTGGGTCAGATGCAGGACGGTGGGATGACGATTGGCGGCGCGATGCGGTGGTGTATCGTCGGGTCTGGACTGCTGGTCGCCGCCATGATCTGGCTGGGCCCAGAGACTCGTGGCCGGCATTTCAGCGCCGTAGTCGAAGATAGAGATGAAGACGGAGACGACGGCAGATAGTCGAATGGGCGGATCTCTTGGACGAGTGTCTTTGGAGGAGCGTGTCATGGAACGGCAACGTGGCTGGATGATTGGGGCGATGCTGCTGGCGTCGCTGGTAGGTGGAGCGGCGTCAAACCTCTTCTTGACGGCGCGCCTCGGCGCCCAGGGGGGCGACGTCGTGACAGCCTCGCAGGTCAATATCATCGACCGTGAGGGGCGCCTGCGGAGCGTGCTGGCCGCCGAGGACGAGCGGGGGATGACCTCGCTGACCTTCTACGGATCGGATGGCGTGGTGCGCGGTGTCATCGGTGCGGAACAGGACGGCACCCCGATGCTGCGGTTCAATAACCCCGCCGGGGTAGCCCGACTGTCGGCGAGCGTCGAGGACGACGACCCGATGATCGCCGTGGGGGACCAGGCGGCACGAAGCGTGATCATTGGATCTGTAGGCGGCACCCCGATTGTCGACCTATTGGACCGTGAGGGGACCCGGCTCCGGATGACCGTGGGCAACCAGGGGGAGCCGCGCATCAGCCTGTTCAACACCGCGGGTCAACGCGGTGTCGGTCTCCTCGTGTCCTCAGACGACGCCCCTTTCCTGTACCTGTGGGATGCGGCCGGTGGCCAACGCGTGGCGATGGGCGGCGTGCAGGGCTCGACGGTCGTCAACCTGGGCGATGGGACGCGTCCACGCCTGGTGTTGGGTGTCGCCGACGACGGTCGGGCCAGCGTGGCGTTCTATGGCGCGGAGGGTGCGCTCGAGCGTGACATCTCGGCGGACACGCAGCCGTAGAGCAGCCCGGTCCTCAGAAGCCTGCCGGGGCGGTACACTCGGTGTTATGCTCCCTTGAACCACGTGTCTGGAAGACCCGCCGCGCCGCCGCGTAGAAGGAGTAATCGGGATGTTGGGTTCGATGGTCGAGTTTCCGAGCAACGGCAAGACCGGAAACGGGTATCTGGCAGTGCCGGCATCCGGTAGCGGTCCGGGTGTCATCGTGCTGCAGGAGTGGTGGGGGCTCGTCGATCACATCAAAGATGTGGCCGACCGCTTCGCCGCCGAAGGGTTTGTGGCGCTGGCACCCGACCTGTATCACGGCGCGAGCGCGACCAGTCCTGACGACGCCGGCAAGTTGATGATGGCGCTCGACATCGGCCGGGTCGAGCGGGACCTGCGTGGCGCCATCGACGCGCTGTTGGCTCGCGATGCGGTGACGAGCCGACGTGTGGGGACGGTCGGGTTCTGCATGGGGGGGCAGCTCTCGCTGTACGCGGCCTGCGAAAACGCGTCGGTCGGCGCCTGCATCGTGTTTTACGGTATTCATCCGAACGTGACACCGAACGTGTCGACGCTCGAGGCGCCGGTCCTCGGTTTCTTCGCCGAGAGGGACGAGTTTGTCCCGCCCGCCGCGGCGCGCCAGCTCGAAGCTGCCCTGCAGGCATCCGGCAAGACGGCCGACATCACGATCTTCGAGGGGGCGGACCACGCCTTCTTCAACGACACGCGTGCCCAGGCCTACCATGAGACGTACGCCGCGACCTGCTGGTCGCGCACACTCGCTTTCTGCCGCGAGCATGTCCGATAGCGGTTTGGGCGGCTGGCTGTCGCGTTTGCGGTCCTGGCAGCTGTTCGTGCTGGCCGGTGTGTTCTTTGTGGGCGACCTGCTGGTGCCGGACCCGATTCCGTTCATCGACGAGATCATGCTCGGGCTGACGACGTTGATGCTGGCGCGGTGGAAGAGGCGCAGGGAATGAGCGCCCAGCGTCGCACTAGCGAAGGCGGACAGACGTGCTTCGCAGACCTGAAGGCCTGCGCCACATTGGTGGCCTACGCGAGCTTCCGGGGGCGTTGGCTGGCCTTGCTCGTGATCCTGGCGCTGGCGTGGGTGCCGGTCGTGCATGCCGCGCAGCAGGGCATGTCCCAAAACGACATCGCGGCGTTCGCCCGCTACAAGCGCTTCACGACCTACGACGCGTACTTCACCAAGTACAGCAAACGGTTTTTTGGGGTCGGGTTCGACTGGCACTACTTCAAGGCGCAGGCGGTGGCCGAGTCCAACCTGCGCGAGGATGTCAGGTCCCCGGTCGGGGCGGTCGGCGTCATGCAGGTCATGCCGCGCACGTTCAACGAGATCCAGCGTAAGAATCCGGCAATCACCGGCTCCGTCGACCAGCCTCGCTGGAATATCGCGGCCGGCATCTGGTACGACCGGCAGCACTTCCAGGTGTGGGCGGCCGACCGATCGCTGGTCGAGCGTCTCAAGTTTACGTTCGGCTCCTACAACGCGGGTCGGTCGAGCATTCTCCGGGCACAGCAGCTTGCGATGGACGAGGGGCTGAACGAGACGTTGTGGGAGTCGGTGGCAGGGGAGTTACAGAGGGTCACCGGCCGCCGCAGCCAGGAGACAGTGACCTACGTTATGCGAATCCTCGATATTAAGCAGGCACTGAGATAATGGAACTATCAATCATCTTCCTCAATTTTGTGTACGCGATCCTGGGTGCCGTGCTGACAATCGTCTTCATGGCGATCGCGTTTCGGGTCTTCAATCGGCTGACCCCGTTCGACGCGCACGACGAGCTGGCCAAAGGCAACGTCGCCGTTGGCATTGTGGTCGGGTCGATCTTTGTCGGCGTCGGGATCGCGATGGGACTCGTGATTGGGATGGGCTTGAACTAATCTTCCGTGGGGCTCCACCCCACACACCAGCTCTGGCTTCCTCTGTCACAGTCCTGGCCCGGCGCCGCGCCCTCGCGGGTCCGACGATGGCGGGAGCCGCCTCCCCAATCCGATCCATTGCGTCCAATGTCGTAAGATCTCTCCATGCCTGGTGATTCGTTCGGACACAACTTTCGCATTACGACGGCCGGCGAGTCGCACGGTCCGGGGTATGTTGTCATCATTGACGGTTGCCCTCCAGGAGTGCCGCTGGCGGAGGCGGATCTGGTTGTGGACTTGGCGCGCCGGCGACCGGGGC
>Ga0302123_10001820_pt1 | contig 14841 bp, 4 predicted proteins | sample CB21_321_MG_FD_203109 | JGI IMG/M metagenome (GOLD analysis project Ga0302123, IMG submission 203109) | Marine microbial communities from Western Arctic Ocean, Canada - CB21_32.1 | ecosystem: Environmental > Aquatic > Marine > Oceanic | place: Canada: Western Arctic Ocean | collected 2017-09-28 | reverse complement strand
AGCGACCTCAGCAACGTGGACCTCAAGCTCAGCATGGTCAGCGGGATCAACAAGGTCAACAACGAGGACCTCAAGCTCAGCATGATCAGCGGGATCAGCGAGATCAGCAGCGTGGGCCCCAGGCTCAACATGGTCAACGAGATCAACGAGACCAGCAGCGAGGGCCTCAAGCTCAGCATGATCAGCGGGATCAACAGCGTGGACCCCAGGCTCAACATGGTCAACGAGATCAACAACGCGGGCCCCAAACTCAGGGCGGACCGCCTTGGATGCAAGGCCGATCACAGGGTGGCCCACCAGCATGGGTGAAAGAACGAATGCAAGGCGGATCACCTCAGGGTGGACCTCCTTGGATGCAAGGTCGTCCGTCACGAGGTGGGTCCTCCAGGTAGACCACAACGCTAATCGCACCAAAAATGTAATAGCTTTACAAATGCCCATCTATGTAATAGATGGGCATTTGGTACTGGTATTCGATAGCGACGGCCATTCTGTACCCTAATCGAGGGGTCCAAGGCGTTTTATTATTGGATTATTAGTCTCAGAACCATAAAATAATGGGTATCAATTGTAAAAGTAGTCGTTCCTTATATATAGAAGGCGTTATACTAGCCTTGTACGATTGAGAACTAACAACTGCATATCTTTATGGAACTGAAGGTCATCATGAGTCGAGTTGTCGTGATAGGGTTGACTGTTGTCGGAATGATGTTCGCCAATAATTCTCTTTTTGGTGAATCAATTGATAACGTTCTCAAGACGGAAAACACTCAACTTGGTGTTTCTCGTTCGTCTGTTGGGTTGGTCGATGACATGGCTTTCATCCGCCGAGCAAGTGTTGATCTAATCGGGCGTATTCCAAATTTAGTTGAAGTCCATGAATTCCAGTCCTGGCCAGCTGCAACTCGCCGTGAACAGTTACTTGACAAATTAATTGCTCATCCTCGATTTGCGGATCGTTGGACTGTATTCTTTGCCGATCTGTTGCGTCTGCGTAGTGCAGCCGACGGCGGCGCCGCATTAGTCGCTCATGTTCATAGATCCATCAGCCAAGACAAGCCTTATAACGAACTCGCTTCCGCCTTGATTTCCACCAATGGCAAAGCAGGTCGATCCCCTGAAGTTGGATTTCTGTTAGGCGATAACGCAGAACCGATGGCCATGGCGAGCGTAACATCACAGGTGTTCATGGGTGTGCGGATAAGTTGTGCTCAATGTCACAATCATCCATTCGACGTTTGGACCCGGCGTGATTTTTACGCGATGGCTGCCTATTTTGGTAAGACCCGTCGTTTCCAAAGTAATTTCACACGCGTTGTGTATACATCGGAATCGGATCAAACATCGATCAAATGGCCACCCGAGGACGAGGCAGAGATGGATGAACGGCGTTTTCTCAAGCCCTCTTTTCCATTCCCACTGATTGCTGCGGATGAACATCCGGCATTCATCACACGTTACGAAACATTGCTTGCTGCGAAAGCAGCTAAACTAGCCCAAGCAGAAAATGCAGCCCCATCATTAAATGATTTACTTTCAGATACTGACGATAAAGTCAAAGCCGCAACTTCCAAAGGCGTTAATGCCGCAGTCGCTGAAGCATCAGCCGAGATTTCCAAAATAGATGTTAAAGGTAGTTTGTATCGCCGTAGTGAGTACCGCGAGCAATTAGCAGAATATGTCACGAGTCCAAGAAATCGATTGTTTGCAGAATCATTTGTGAATCGAGTCTGGAAGAAGATGGTTGGACGTGGGTTTGTAGAACCCGTTGACGACTTCCGTGGCGACAATCCAGCTAGCCACCCCGAGACGCTCGCATTCCTTGCGGATGAATTTGTTGCCGGCGGTTATAGCTTTAAGTCATTAGTGAAAATGATTGCCTTATCAGACGTGTACCAGCAAAAACAGGCTCCCTTCGGTGTCGACACCATAGAGCAGGAAGCCTTAGAAGTTGCATTTCTTGCGAATCCAATGCGTCGCATGATAAGTGAATCGCTTTATGACTCGATCGTCACAGCTGGGCATTTGTTTGCCGTTAAACACAGCCCTGGTCAGAACGAGCGAGTTTATCAAGAGCAGGTTCGTATTCTTATAAAGGATGGCGAGGACAACGCCGTTGATGCAGTCGCTACTGCAGATGTTCAGGATTTATCGGGCGTAGCACCTGTCAAGACAATGGAAAACCAAACCATTCAGATGAAAAATAACTCTGCCTATCGTTTAGAAGAGGCAATCGAACTCGATTTCAATGCGTTGTTAATGCAGGATGATGAAGTGTCGTTAGACCAAATGGTCGCCAAATCCGCAGAAGAGCTTGAAGCGGAACGCATGGCGATGCAACGGCCCACCAAAGCTCGACCAGGTATGAAATACGAGACAAAGACAGTCACGCGAACAGTGGATAATAATCCACGATTTAGTTCATCACTAAGAATGGCAACACCGGCACGCGACGGACATTTCGTACGAGTTTTCGGCCAACCGTCTCGTGCGGATTTAGGCGAGAAGCGTGATGACACACCAACGATGCGACAGTCGCTAATGATGTTAAATGGCCGCTTAACCCATGAAGCATCACGAGTTGGAGATTTGGAACCGGTCCATTCATTGTTAGTGGGTGCCAAACCGCAGCTTGTCAAAGCAATTACGCTGGCCTACCACGAGATATACACTCGCAACCCGACTGAGGCAGAAATTGACTCAGGTCAACAAATTATTACAGAGGCCGCGAATGTGAAAGCTGGCTTCGCCGACTTACGGTGGATCATGCTCAATAGCAATGAGTTTAGATTTATTCCCTAACACACAACCATATTAAATCACGTAGAAACAATACAGAGTTTTTAGTTTTAGATTACTAGGAGAATTCGAACGATGGCATGTCGAGAATATAGACTTAGTCGAAGAGCGATGATGGGCGCGACGAGCGCGTCGATTTTAGGATTCAGTATCCGAGATCTTTTAGCCTTTTCTGGCCAAGATCACACTGCGAAGGCAGAGCATGTGATTTTGTTTTGGAATGGCGGTGGGATGTCTCACTTGGATACATGGGATCCGAAGCCCGGTCGTCCGACTCAAGGTGAATTCAATCCGATTTCTACCTCAGTTCCTGGGATGCAGATTTCAGAAATATTTCCCAAGCTATCAAAACAGATGCACCATGCAGCGCTCATCCGCTCCATTGCTGGTACTCAAGGGGCTCATGGTCGAGCGACTTACAATGTGCAAACGAGTTATTTGCCAAGTACCAATTTGCGTCATCCAGGAGTTGGTTCTGTGGTCGTCCATGAATTGGACAATCATAGCGATCTACCGCCTTACATTACGATCAGTGGACAAGCGCGCCGCGCCGGCTATCTAGGCCAACGCTGTGAAGCTTATTATGTCGCAGCACCTGGTGAAAAAGACCCTTACTTAGCCTTTCCTCAAGGCATCGGCCAAGTCCGCGGTGACCGTCGTTTGGAAGAGTTAGCCAAAATGAACAAACGCTTCACCGTTAAGAAGGAAGATGCACGTCTTACGTCCACGCAAACATCCATTGATGATGCTGTGCGACTAATGCGATCGCCAGCCTTGGAAGCGTTTGAGCTCGATAAAATTGATGCAAAGACGCTCGGTCGCTATGGCGATACGAATTTTGGTCGTGGTGCATTAATGGCCAAGCGATTGGTTGAAAAAGGAGTTCGATTTGTCCAAATCAACCGAGGTGGTTTTGATACGCACAGTAATAACTTCACTGCGATGTCCAACCATGGTGAAGTGATGGACCCTGCTTTGGCATCGTTGATCGAAGACCTGAATGAGACTGGCATGTTAGAGAAGACGATGGTTATTATGCTCAGTGAGTTTGGTCGAACTCCGCGCATTAATGACAACGCCGGGCGTGATCACTGGGCCCCCGTGTTTAGTGGATTTATGGCTGGAGGCGGAATTAAAGGTGGTCAGGTTATTGGCTCATCTGACGAAGATGGTTACATGCCAAAAGATCGACCTGTACAAGTAGCTGATATCAATGCATCGATGTGTCACGCATTGGGTATCGATCATGAAAAGGAAGTCATGACGCCATTGCTACGTCCCATGAAGTTAGTTGATAACGGCAGTCCGATAACGGAGCTTTTTAGCTAGTCGGACCTTGCTGTTAAAGCGGACGTAATTAATTGGTTTTAAGACAATCGGGCAGAGTCCTGTAATAGGGTGCTGTCCGATTTGTTGAATATGACTTTATCTAAATATTGATCGGGGCTTTAGCAGACCATGCAGTACTTCTTTGTTCGTCCGTTCTGTCGTCAATCGTTACGCACTTCTGTCGAAACAATTGTTTATAAATTGCTCATACTTGTAATGGCAATTGGTAGTCTTTCACAAGCTACCGCATTAAACGCGCAAGATACTGAATCGATTGAATCCGCCCGACCAGCTTTACGCGGATCGTTGGTAGAAGACCGCGCAGCTCGTAAATTAATCGACGCTGGTGACGCTCGCTTAGATGCCGAGGAATCGACCAAAGCACTGGAAATTTGGAAATCGGTAATCGAGCGGTATCCACGAAGTCGCGTACGGTTTACGGCTCATATTCGTCTTGGCAAATATTACTTAGACCGTGAACGAGCCTACGACCGTGCTCGAACTCACTTTGAAGCAGTCACGACGGAAGACAATCGAGATGACGCTCAACGCGCCGAAGCCATGCTTAACGTGGGGATTTGCCATTATTGGTCACGGCTATACGGTAAATGTTTTCAAGTGATGCGGGATGTGATTGAAGAGTTTCCCGTTAGCCCGGAAGTGAATCAAGCGTACTACTATATCGGACTGGGGCATTTTCAGCAGGGACATTATAGTCGCGCAATTACAGCCCTTGAAAAGGTCGGTACAACCCTCACTGCTGAGGATAGCAATAACGAGAAATTAGAAGCGGCAAAGCGATTTTTTGTCAAAGTTGAAGACGCTGATCTCGCCGTTCTCACCTCGGAAGATAGTGTAGATGTGATTTGTAAATCATCTGGCGGAGATCAAGAAACGGTACAGTGTTTTCCAATTGGGCGTAACGTGCGGATCGTGCTGGGATCCATCCCCACCAAGTTAGGTGTTCCGGTGCCGGGCAATGGTGTGTTAGAAGTCAAAGGCGGTGATACGGTTGACATTCTTTACACCGATGCACATACCGCTGATAAAACAATCAACGTGGAAGTCTTGTCGACGGTCACTGTAGTGGGTGATGGGATTGTTCAAATAAAAGATGGCGCGTTTGTTGAAACAATTAAGGGTGTTGTACTAGGCAAGACCGTTAACGTTGAAGTGGTTGATGCTGACCGTGATATAAGTGCTGGGGCGGACCAAGTACAAGCAACGGTTTCGATTTACCGTCGTAAAACCGATGAAGAAATTGAGACGGAAACCGCAGATTTGATTGCTAAGCAAGAAATTCCAACGGATGATGAGGCAGCGAAGGCACTCGTAGACGTCGAAGACCTAGCGATGTTTGATGAAGAAGAAAAAATAGATCGATTTAAATTAATCGAACAGTTTCCGGTAACGCTTACCGAAGTTGTTGTGCGGCGCGAATTGTCGACAAGATTTAATCTGTCGCAGGAATCTGATACCGACGAAGGTGACGGCGGTGACGATAGCAAGCAAAATCCGGACGGTGCACCGGCGCCAACTGCAGAACCTGCCCCTGCTGTTTCATCCGCGATTCACAGCGGAGTGTTTCGAGCGACAGTTTCTGTGATTCGTAGCGATGCATCCATTTCTGACCAAGTGCTGCAAGCTTTGCCGAGCGACCAAGTACGTGTGACATACGAGGACAAATTAAATACGGGTGAAGGCATCGCTGTTCTGACGACTAGCGGTCGTTGTCTTGAAGGAAATATTGGAGGTGTTCGAGTTACACGAGCTCTCATTTCAGATCAGGCACTACGCGTCCAGACACAGTTGAAGACCGCGGACGCATTGACTCGAATCGGCAACCGCTACAAAGAATTTGGTTTAGAGAAGAAGGCCGATGAAAAATACAAACTCGCGTTAAGCATCTGTGAAGACATGATGTCCGAAGTGCAACGACTGCGAGGCCGACTGTTGGAAGAAACCTATGTGCAATTGTGGCATATCTACTTTGAAATGGACCGTTTGAATTTAGCTTCGGCGATGTGTGCTCGTTTACAAAGAGAATTCCCATCGAGTGGCTTTGTCGATGATGCGTTATTGCAACTCGCTGATGTCGCGCGAGTCGAGGGCGACTTGAATCGTGCAATTGGTATCTACACTCGACTTGTCAACATGAAGACCAGTCAACTTCGTGGTGAAGCACAATTCGGAATTGCTGAATGCTTTGAGTCGATGGCTGTAGCGCAGACCAACGAAGCTGCGGTAGCCCAGTTGCAAGATCGCGCGTTTCAGGAATTTAAAAAGGTATATGATCAGTTTCCTGAAAGTGGTCGAGTCGGCGAAGCTGTGGCAAAGATGGCGGACCACTACTATCAGCAAAAAGACTATGCACGGGCGATTGATACGTTTGAAACTGTGTTGGACAGTCATCCCGATGCCAGATTCTTAGATGTGATTCTATTCAATTACGGTCGCTGTTTGTTCCGCATGGATCGACAAGGCCCGGCGCGGCAGCGATTTGAACAGTTGATAGCAGATTTCCCAGAGAGCCAATTGGCACCGGATGCCAAGAAAATCGCTGAGGCTCTCAAAGCAGCAGGGTTTTAGCGAACGATTTTAATAAACTTGAAACGGCAAATACTCAAAATGTGAGGCAGTTGTTAAGAGCGGATTTCCGTATCTTTCGACGAAGCTAGGAACACGAAAACAATGAATATTAAACGAATCCTATTATTAGTGATTGTAATTAGTTTGGCGATTGGTGATTCTCCAATCCTGGTATATGCCCAACCAACAGATGCATCTGCAGAAGCAAAGGCAGAGACCGATAAAATCAATCAACAATTAAGTCAATTGGAATCGGAATTGGGGAAATTTAAGGATTCCTCACCGGAAGGAGCGGCATTAATGTTACAGCTTGCCGAGCAATATTATCAACACGGGCGGTCGCTAGGTTTAATAAGAATTTGCCAACGCTTTATACAGATTCACATTAATCACCCGCAGCACCAAGCGATGATGTTGAAGTTGATGGATGGTCAGCAAGTGCTTTCGCGAAATAACGACTTAATAGTATCCGCTCGACAATTTCTACAACGGTATGCTAAATCGCCCAAGGCGGCCGAGATGGAAATTCGCCTAGCAGATGCACTACACCAAACCCCAGATCGAGAAGCCGCTGCTAATGCCGCTGAAACCGTCTGGCAGCGTTATGGTAATAATCCGATCGGCAAGAAATATGTTCAACGGGCTGTTTATTTATTTCAGCTTCAGGGTGGTGTGACATTACAGACCCATGCAGCGGAGTTATCCGAAGCGGCGTTCAATAAAATACCCAACGGTACGTTTGCTCAACAGATGGCAGAAAACGCAATCTATTTGTATGCGCGACTTTCCTTGCGAGTGGAATCGAATCGAGTGATTGCAAAACTGTTTCAGCGCAAATTAAGCGGCGATGCAGAACGACAGCGACAGTGGCACGTTACCACCGCATTGAATTATGAACAATTGCAGCAGTACACCAATGCCGCAGTTGCCTATCAACGTGCTGGACAATTACGCGCTGACGCCGAGACGCTTTACGGGCAAACGATTAATGTGTACCGCAGCGCCATAAATCCGGCGCAGACCGAATCGCTAGTACAACAGTTCAAGCGATTGTATCCGAACGATCAACGTAAGTGGTTATTGCAACAATATGCGGCAAACCAGTATCAAAATGCGATGAACAACGCCAAAGCATTGCAACTGATGCGTGAAGCGTTAGTCGGTGATGCGATAACTCACAATGCTGCGGGAGTGTTTATCGGACTTAACGGCACGGAATTGCCTCGGTTACAGGATACGGAACGCGCGTTTAGAGCAGCAATCGGGAAAACTCAAAACGCAACGACGCGGGCGAGATTGTACCGATATCTGGCCTTCAATATTTACACGGGTGAAGCATTTAATAAAAGCCGAGCGTTACAACTCTGCCGGGAATTCTTATCACGCTACCCCGAAAATAGCAGTGACACTCACGCGATGATTGACTATTTGTTCAAAAACTCTGAAGACGATAATCGGTTTCGGAATGACGTCAAAATGGTGTTAACCGGTCGCAAGAAATTCCTACATTTCGCTAATTTCGTGTCTTACCCCGCAGCATGGGTTAACGCGAATCGCAGTAACAAAGATTTTAAAGTTCGTGCTCAGATACTCACGCAAGCATTAGCCGCTGCAGATAATGACCCCTTGCTCAAATTGTGGGCTCAACGAGGGGGTAACAACACGAAAGGTGCCACGATCCGCACGCAATTACTCGCGGCACCATATTTCGCCGCGATGAATGAATTCATGGCGCGAGAAATATTAACAATGCAGACATCTTATTATCGCAGCTATGCACCAACAGCAAAGCGGCCAGAGGGTGTGAAATACTTTGCGCAATGGGCACAAAAGTTTTCCAAAGACGATGCGATCGCGGTGCAATATGTCGCCATGGCAATGGATTATGGAATTCCGGAAGAATGTAAGTTAGCGTTGCAGCATATGTTGAGATTTAACCCAGCGAAAAATGACGCAGATCTAAATCGACGGATGCTGATTTGTGCTGGTCGTAATGAAGACCTTAATTTGGCGAAGCAAACGTATGCCTGGATTAAACGGGAAGAACAACAGCATGGTGTGAGTTTGACATATTTAGCCAATATGGGCGATGTGTTGACGACACTGAAGTTACCCGACTTGGCGAAAGAACGTTTTCAAACGGGGGCAAGTTCCGCTGTTTTGTCGGCTGACGGCCGTGAATGCGTTCGACGCTTGGTTGCGATTGAAATGGACCGTGCTAAAAAACTTCAACTTCTGCAACAAGCCTATGCCAAGCCATCGGATCAGTTTGGGAGCTTGTGCATGGATATTACAGCCATTCATTTGGTTCCAGAAGAAGACAAGACGGTTGACTGGAACGTTGTGTTGACCCTACTCGAGAAGTGTCAGTTGCGAACGTTAGAATCACCATTTCGTGCTACGGGGTTTGACGCCAATACAGTTGTCGGATACTTGTCGGCAGTGCGTAATGATGAATCGTTAGACGTAGTGCAGCGCCAAAAAGTACTTCAACGATTTGTCAAACTAAATCAAACGATGGTTTCCGCGGTTGCTCAATTGTTGTTGTTGAATGACCCAGAAGTTACTCAACCAGACATCATGCCGAGTTTGTTATTGTTTCAGCGAGCGACATATCAATCGGGTGAAGATTACCGAGGCTTTGATCAGTTAACTCAATTTGCCAAAGCAGCGGCAGCCAATCAGCGACATGTTGTCGCCGCTGTCCTCGGCACGGGAATCTTGGCCAACTTTTCCTCTGTTGATGAAAATCGTCGCAAGGCCGTACGTGACCTGGTTAGCCGTAGTTACACGCAAATCGGCGAAGTCGGATTGACGATCGATGAGGATAGCCCGATAGCACCGCTGCTACAAGCCGCTCTGTATTTGAGACTGGGCGATCAAGAATTGGCCTTTGAAATGTATAGCGAGAACATATTATTATTCGATGAGCATCGAGCATTGATGCCTGTCGATTTAGTTGAGTTTGTCGTGACACGTTTGATTGCCGCCGGTGGTGACGAGAATTTTAACTACGTAGAAGATCTTGTTAGAACGTGGATTGTTAAAAATAGCGAATCCGCTGAAGTTGGTATTGATGCCAAAGCGACTATGCAATTGTTACTGGCACGCAATTATTTCAAAGCTCGACGATTTGACATCGCTCGCAGTGAATTTACGACAGTGGTAAATCGGTATCCAGATACTTCACAATCCGTGGACGCTCAATTTGGTATCGGCGAGTCGTTTATGGAACAGCGAGTGTTTGACCAAGCGCAATTGGTTTTCGACAAATTAAGTAATAACACTGAGACTTTGATTGTTGTGCGAGCGGAGTTTCTACGCGGAGTACTGTCGTTCCGCCGTGGTGACCGTGATGAAGCACGGGATATTTTCCGAAGTGTTTTGGAACGAGTTCCCGATGTTGAGCTCGCAAATCAAACGCTCTTCAATTTGGCTGAGATTTATCGTGTCGAAGAACGGTACATGGATCAGCTTAATTTATTGCGGACTATTGGACGGTTAGGCCGCAATAGTAAAAATCGACACACTCCGGGTTCGCCATTGTCGATCGTTGTACACGATAGTGACTTAGGTATTAGCCGTGGACATAATCGCATCCCTGTGCTGGTTTCCACCAGTGGCGGGGACCAAGAGTTAGTGTATTTGATTTCATCAGGTGCTGGTAAAGGTCTGTTTCGTGGCGATTTAGATACACAACTCGGTGAACCGACTCCTGGAGATGGCACTTTGCATTTGGTAGGAACGGACATCATTAAATGTGACTATCCAGAAGAATTCCGCAAGGAGTTCAAGAGCGTACCGTTGTCGGATGTAGATATCCGGATTGCTGCCAATGCCAAGTTTGAGATTGCCAGTAGTATCGATGCGGATCAAGAAGATGTGAGTTTTAGCGAAACGCTTATTCAAGAACAAATCGGCCAGCAGGATCAGCAGTTGAGCCAATCTCGTAGCGTGAATCAAGTCAAACCAGGTAATCCACTTTACATCCACGTGGAAGATCCCGATCAAGATCGCTCCCAAGAGTTAGATAATCTTGTAGTGAAATTGGTCACCGACAGTGGTGATGAAGTCCAAGTCGAACTGCTGGAAACAGGACCACACACTGGGATTTTCGAAGGATCTCTAAAAACAGCTGAATTGCCGGCGGGTGCCTTGGCTACAGACTCGGCTATTGACCATAGTCCTTTAATGGCGATTGACAACTCAATGGATACATTTTGGTTGAGTCAGCCGGACGGTGCCACTCCGAAAGATCTTACCGTCGATATGAAGGATCTGTATGAAATATCTCGAGTAAATATTGCCACGCCGGACGCCGAATCAAATCGCCCCCTTCGCCTCGATGTCTTGGGAAGTTATGACGGTGAATTTTGGTTTAGGATGTCAAGTTTCCCGCGACGCATTGAAGTGCAAAAACCTCAGTCTGAAACACAGCAAATAATCTCTGGTGTACAACAGACTGTGATCATGGGTAACCACCAGTCGTATCGTAATTGGAATCAAGTTAACGCATTGATCAATAATGACAGTTTGATTTGGACTGAGACACAAGGACCGCTGTTGTACCAAGAAGAGATTCCAGAAGGTGAATCTGCCGTTGCTCGATCCGTGGTGTGGTCTGGGTTATTTAACATGGAATCCAGCGGGGCTGTTCGTTTTCGCATACGTGGTAACACTACTGGATTAGTGGTCAACGGTATTTTAGAAATGCCATTGGCCGGTGGTATACAAACGGTAGACGTGTGGCTGGAAAAAGGAACACATGAGTTGCAGGCGTTTAGCGCATTTGGCAATCAGGCCCAAGGTGGAGCGCTGGAACATGCAATTGCTAGTGTAGATTCACAACAAGTGTTCGTGCAACCGATGCGGTCAGAGCAGTTTGTCGCAGCGCCACCGCAGGTCGCCGTTGAAGTGTTGACGGCGCCGAAGGTGACGAGTCGAGTGAATGTCGATGTGGCCGAACTGCAAAAGATGACCGAGACGTTTGCGGTCGAAGAAAAGGGTGAATTTAAGGTCACCAAAAACTGGAGTGCCGTCGAAGATGGCCTCACTTTGCAACTCGCAAATACAGCGCCTGGCATGTATGAGCTATGGCTTGATTACTCCAATGCTGGCGGTGTGAATTCAGTCGCTATTACTCTCGACCAGCAGACGGTAGAACATTCGTTGGTAAATACAGGTTCGTGGGATACGTATCAATCGGTGTTTGCAGGACACGTGCTACTAGAAGCAACCGGTAAGAATACACTGCAATTCAATCCGATAAACGCCGCGGCTAATTTGATGGAACTCAAAGGCGTTGAACTGCGGCCTATCTCTCGCGACGCAATTGTTCAACACGGTAATGTTTGGGAATTTCGTTTTCCCAAATATGAAGTCCGCTACACCAAAGTTGTCATTCATGAATATAGCGGCGATTCTGTTGCCGTTAATCAGATTGAAATAGGTAATGCTCAAGCTAATACCGTGCAGATACCGACTGAGGATGACCTGCTGGCGCTCGCTAACAACGAAATCTTGGAAATTGCTGCCGGCGACCACGTCGTAGCAACCTATACGGATGAGAACACGCAAAATGAACATGATACTAGTCAGCTTTTGACGCGGGAATTGACAGCAACCTATAACAATGCAGAGATCAATGCGATCGCGTACAACCTAACGCGTGCACGTGGTGGCGGAGTGTCAACTGAGCGTAAAGAACTAATGCGAGTCGACCCGGGCGAGCGGATTGTGATCGAAGTTGTTGATTACGATGAAGATCGATCGAACGAAGTCGATACGATTTCAGTTGAGGTTACCGTGAACGGAAGCGAACCCCTCGTGCTGGAAGCAACGGAAACGGATAACAACACAGGAGTGTTCACACGTGAGATTGACACTACGGCGGAAGCAACAGAAGGCGCTTTAGTAGTCGCTGTGGGCGACATTGTCGAATTGAAATATTTGGATCGCCAAAATACTTTTCCAGGCCATACCGTTCCTCGCGTCCGCCGTGTTTTTGTCAATAAACCAACAGATGCTGTAGTTCGAATTATTCCTTCGCTAGCACATCGTATCGAAGGGAACGTGTTACCGCGGGCCGAATATCTGACTGCGCAAACAAGCGGGATCAGTGAGTCTGATCCTGCCAGTGGGGATAATGCAATCGATACCCCAGCTGAAGCTGTTGATCCTGCCGAAGCTGTTGATCCTGCTGAAGCTGTTGATCCTGCTGAAGCTGTTGATCCTGCTGAAGCTGTTGATCCTGCTGAAGCTGTTGATCCTGCTGAAAGCAATCAGCTAGATGCTGCGGCCGTAGCGTTTGCAGTTCCGTTGCTCGTAGAGGTTTTTGATCCAGACCGTGCCAAGGATTCGGGCAGCGTTGTGAATGTCGTATTGGTAACAACAGGTGGATCAGCGGTCGTTGTGGAGTGCGTTATTAGTAATGCACATTCCGATTTACCTCTTAGCGCAACTGATAATGAAGCATTATTAGCGGGGCGTTTTGTTGGGCAAGTTATTATGCAACTCGGCAGCAAAGATTCCCCTTCGGTCATCCCGCTCACTGCCGAAATGCCTCGTGGATTAATCGGACGGGTTCATGACGGTAAAGAGGAACAAGAGTTGTTACCAGGTTTGGTGGCAATGGTCTTAAACGTTACTGGCACCGATACAATTAATCTGCGGTATAAAGACGAAATTACTCCGGCCGCCGAAGAGACGATTCGCTCACACACGGCACGTCTTGTAGTCACTGGAGAACTGACGGTGACTGATCGAGAATACGAAGAATCTGTTGAACAGCTACATGTTGGTGAGAAGATATTTTTACGAGTGTTTGATGCGGATCAAGATGTGAGTGATAAACGTGACTCCGTTGAAATTACGTTAACGACAAAGATCGGTGAGAAGGAAACAGTTACGTTGGTCGAAACGACTGTGCATAGCGGTGATTTTACCGGTGCATTTACGTTAGCAGCGAACGAGAACCCGGTGGCCGACAATTTGAACGCGGACGATCCCATTATTGAAACTAATTTTGGGGATGTGATTAGTGTGACCTACAATGATAAACGGTCTGCGGATTCTGTTGATCCGCTGGCACTGACTACAGAAATTCCGGTGGTGGTCGGTACAAACGGTTTAGTTGCCGCGTTTTCCAAGGCTTTTAATGATGAAGAATTGGCTGTTGAAACCAAGTTCCGTATTGCCGAAAGTTATTTTGAGTTGTTCAAAAGCCATAAAGAAATTGGCCGCGACGAGGAACAATTGGTCGATCTGGAATCTGGTCGAAGGATATTGCAAGAAGTGATGGAGGATTATCCTGATCCTAAATACGTTCCGAGGATAAGCTACCTGCTAGGGCAGTTTTCTCAGGAGTTAGGCCAATGGAGTCAAGCCATTACATCGTATGAAGTGATACTTCACCAATACGCTGATCATACGCTCGCTCCGGACGCACAATTCAAAATGGCTCAATGCTACGAGGAATCTGGGGACTTTAACGAAGCACTTGAAGCCTATGTCACTTTGGCAGCAACATTCCCTAAGAGCCCTTTGATTGCTAGCGTAATGATTCGCATTTCAGACCATTTCTATAAAGCTGAGAATTACGTGATTGCCGCTCAAGTTGGTGAAAAGTTCTTGGAGAAATTTGAAGCTCACGAACATGCTCAGCGAATGGCTTTTCGTGTTGGTCAAGCATATTACAAAAATGAAGAGTTTACACGAGCCGCTGAATCTTTTGACCAGTTCTCGAAGCTGTTTCCGGATGATACTTTAGGCGCCGATGGCTTGTTCTGGAGTGGCGAAAGTTATCGCATGGCTAATAATGATCAACTTGCTTTCCGGCGTTATAACCGCTGCCGGTGGGATTTCCCCGCGAGCGAAGCAGCGAAGTTTGCCAGAGGCCGGTTAGCGCTACCGGAGATGCTAAATCAGTTTGAAGCGGAAGCGAACAGCATTGACAACGACAACTAAGATATAACCCTCGATTTGAAATTGCAGAAAGCACGAAAATATGATTCGTCGACTGAATCAACTAAATCAGTTTGCATTTACAGGTAACACTGCCCTAACTCTAAGCTTAGCCATTTTGCTTTGTGCGCTGCTGGCGAAGCCCTCCATGGCTCAAGATGA
>Ga0302123_10001817_pt1 | contig 14868 bp, 12 predicted proteins | sample CB21_321_MG_FD_203109 | JGI IMG/M metagenome (GOLD analysis project Ga0302123, IMG submission 203109) | Marine microbial communities from Western Arctic Ocean, Canada - CB21_32.1 | ecosystem: Environmental > Aquatic > Marine > Oceanic | place: Canada: Western Arctic Ocean | collected 2017-09-28 | reverse complement strand
TAAATCAAGCTTAAGAAGCAGAATACAATTTGCCAAAAAATTAATAGGCAAAAATGATTATATTAAAGTAAAGTTTTATGAAGAAAAGATAGGCTCTAACAGAACAGTTGATTTAATTGAACATTTAAGCAAAGAAGAAAGAAACGAAATTTATTTCATTATGGGTGCTGACAATCTCATAAATTTTCACAAATGGTATAAATGGAAATCTATTATAAAAAAATGCAATATTCTAGTATTCGACCGTCAAGGGTATAAGGCTAGGTCATTAAAGTCAGTGACCTTTACTGAGGCAAATAAAAAAAACTTAACTTTTGTTAATTTCAATAAAGTTAATATTTCATCTTCTCAATTAAGAAAAGTTTGATAAGGTTTATTTAATAGATGAAAAAAAATACAAATCTAAAAAAAATCATATTAGATACGCTAGACTCCAACAAAGCATTAGACATAATTTCTATTGATCTTAAGAATAAAAGTTCAATGGCAGACTACATGATCATAGCAAGTGGAACTTCTTCAAGACATATTCAGGCCTTATCAGAACAGGTATTAGAAAAACTAAGAGCCAATGGAGTTAAAAATTCTAAAATAGAAGGAAAAGAAAGTTTAGACTGGAAGTTAGTTGATGGCATTGATTTAATCGTTCATATATTTAATCCGGATAAACGAAAATTTTATGAACTTGAAAAAATATGGTCTGAGCTAATTCCTAAAGAAAAAGTAATGATATAAACATGATAAAAAAAATCTTTTTTTTTTTTATTATTTCCTTATTTGTTTTTGAAAAAAGTTTTTCTGAAAATTCTGATATATATAAAAAGATAGACTTATTTGGTGAGGTACTTGAAAAAATTAATAAAGAATATGTTGATGAAGTAGATCAATCTAAAAGTATGGATGCTGCAATAAATGGATTACTACAATCTCTAGACCCCTATTCCGCTTACATGACTCCTGAAAGTTTTGAAGGCATGCAAACTGAAACAAGTGGTGAATTCGGTGGACTTGGTATTGAAGTTGGCATGGAGGCAGGTGTCATAAAAGTAATTTCTCCAATTGATAATACACCCGCCTCAAAAGCTGGATTAAAAGCTGGTGATTATATTGTAAAAATTAATAATGTGCAGGTGCAGGGGAAATCATTAATGGAAGCTGTTGATTTAATGAGGGGACCTGTTGGATCAAGTATTGAAATTACCGTTAGAAGACGTGGTGTCAAAAAAGCATTGATCTTTAATATAACAAGAGAAATTATTGAGGTTCAATCAGTCAAATCTGAACTTATAGACAATAATATTGGTTATATTAGACTCACTTCCTTTAACGAAAATAGTAGTGAACAAATTAAAGAAAAAGTTAATAACTTAAAGAAAAATAAAGATCTAAAAGGATATATTTTGGATTTAAGAAATAATCCTGGTGGTTTACTTTCTCAGGCAATTAAAATTTCAGACTTCTTTTTAGAAAATGGTGAAATTGTTTCAACGAAAAGTCGAAAAGTTTCAGAGAACAGAAAATGGTTTGCTAAAAAAGGGGATATAACAAACGGCAAAACATTAATTATACTTATTAACTATGGATCTGCATCAGCATCAGAAATAGTAGCTGGTGCATTAAAAGATCATAAAAGAGCTATTATACTTGGGGAAAACAGCTATGGAAAAGGTTCCGTACAATCAATAATACCTTTAAGGAATAGAGGTGCTATCAGATTAACAATTGCAAAATATTATCTACCCTCAGGTAAATCTATTTCTGAAGTAGGTGTAACACCTGATATAGAGGTAGTAGAAGGTTCAGAGGATTTTAAATTTAATTCTGAAACAGATAATCAATTAAACTTTGCTTTAAAACTACTTAACGGATAAATGACAAACCAAAATACAGATTTACCTCTTAGAAGTGGGGTTGGAATTGTTGTATTAAATAAAAAAGATGAAGTCTTTGTTGCAAAAAGAATAGATAATCAAAAAAATTTCTGGCAAATGCCTCAAGGTGGCGTTGATAAAGGTGAAGACTATTTAACTGCTGCTTATCGAGAACTAGAAGAAGAAACTAGCATTAAGAATGTAGATCTAATTAAAAAACTGGATGGACTAATCTCTTACGAGTTACCTAAAGAATTATTGGGAATTATTTGGAAAGGTAAATATAGAGGCCAAGAACAAAAATGGTTTGTAATGAGATTTTTAGGACAAGATAGTGAAATTGATATAAAAACTAAAAATCCAGAATTTTGTGAATGGAAGTGGATTGATCTTGAAAATATAACCGACCTAGTTGTAGACTTTAAATTGCACGTGTATGAGGATGTTAAAAAAAAAGTAAAAGAGATTATTAATTAAGAGTTTTTAACACATCAATTTTTTGATCCACTAAATACTTATTTTGATCTGTAATTTCATTATTTTTTGAGTGTTCCTCTGCTTGCGTAAGCATCTCACTAATTTTATCTTTATCAATATCTTTAATATTAAAAATAGAGCTTGTTAGTACTGATAAATTATTATTCTTAAATTCAACAATTCCATCTTCAACATAATAATTTTCTTCTCCAGATTTAGAAAATATTTTAATAATTCCAGGTTTTAAGAATGAAATAATCGAGATATGGTCTTTTAAAATCCCCATTTCTCCCTCAAAAGCAGGCACAACAACTTCTGTTACATCTTCTTTTGAAAGAAAAGATTTTTCAGGGTTTACTATTTCTATTTTAAACTCTTCGCTCATTATGCGGCTGCATCTTTCGCCATTTTTTCTGCTTTTTCTATAGCTTCTTCAATTGTACCCACCATATAAAATGCAGCTTCTGGTAAATGATCATACTCACCATTACAAATTGCTGCAAAACCTTTGATTGTAGATTCTAAATCTACTAATTTTCCAGGTGAGCCTGTAAAGACTTCTGCAACAAAGAAAGGTTGTGATAAGAATCTTTGAATTCTTCTGGCTCTTGCTACTGTTAATTTGTCTTCTTCAGAAAGTTCATCCATTCCTAAAATTGCAATAATATCTTGAAGGGATTTGTAAGTTTGAAGAATTTTTTGTACTTCTCTAGCAACCCTATAATGTTCATCTCCAACTATTCTTGGATCTAAAATTCTAGAAGTAGAATCTAGAGGATCAACTGCTGGATAAATTCCAATTTCAGCTATTTGTCTAGATAATACAGTTGTTGCATCTAAGTGAGCAAAAGATGTGGCAGGTGCTGGATCAGTTAAGTCATCTGCTGGTACATAAATCGCCTGCACAGATGTGATTGATCCCTTATTAGTTGTTGTAATTCTTTCCTGAAGGTTACCCATGTCTGTTGCAAGTGTAGGCTGATATCCAACAGCTGAGGGAATTCTTCCTAATAGTGCAGAAACTTCTGAGCCTGCTTGGGTAAATCTAAAGATGTTATCAACAAAGAAAAGTACATCTTGTCCTTCTTGATCCCTAAAATACTCAGCTACAGTTAAACCTGTTAAGGCAACTCTTGCTCTGGCCCCTGGGGGTTCATTCATTTGTCCATACACTAGTGCTGCTTTTGACCCTGGTCCCTCAGGTTTAATAACTCCCGAATCTATCATCTCATGATAAAGATCATTTCCTTCTCTAGTTCTTTCTCCAACTCCAGCAAATACTGAGAAGCCACCATGTGCTTTTGCTACGTTATTAATTAATTCCATAATAAGTACTGTTTTACCAACACCCGCACCTCCAAATAAACCAATTTTTCCACCTTTGGCATATGGTGCTAATAGATCAACTACTTTAATTCCTGTAACTAGAATTTCCGTTTCTGTTGATTGATCACTAAATTCAGGTGCCGCTCTGTGGATTGGCCACTTTTCTTTTGTTTTAACTTCACCTTTCTCATCAATAGGTTCACCTATTACATTTATAATTCTTCCTAAAGTTTCAGGACCGACTGGAACCATAATAGGAGAGCCTGTAGCAGTTACTACGTCTCCTCTTTTTAATCCTTCTGTAGCATCCATTGCAATTGTTCTAACACTTGATTCTCCAAGGTGTTGCGCTACTTCCAAAACTAATCTGTTATCACCATTTTTACATTCTAATGCTGATAAAATTTCTGGTAATTCTCCTTCAAATTTTACGTCTACTACTGCTCCAATAATTTGTGTAATTTTTCCTTTGCTCATAATTATAAACTTTCCGCTCCTGATATGATTTCAATTAGTTCTTTTGTAATAGCTGCTTGACGACTTCTATTATACTCAATAGTAAGCTTGTCAACCATTTCACCCGCGTTCCGAGTTGCACTGTCCATTGCGCTCATTCTTGAACCCTGTTCGCTAGCTGAATTCTCTAACATTGCTTTAAAAATCTGCGTAGATATATTTTTAGGCAATAGGTTGCTTAAAATCTCATCTTCATCTGGTTCAAATTCATAATTATCATCAGAAGAATTTCCTTCTACTTCAGGAGTTTTTAAAGGTATTATTTGTTGTTCTTGGGGTATTTGAGTAATTACATTTTTAAATTTATTGTAAAAAATTGTACATACATCAAATTCTTTTTTTTCAAAATTTTCAATTATCAACTTTCCTACTTTTTCAGCATCTAAATAATTAATAGTTTTTGAATCTTTAAACGATATTCTCTCAACAATATCATCTTTGTAAACTCTCTTTAATTGATCATAACCCTTAGATCCTACAGTTATAATTTTTAAAGTTTTTCCTTCATTAGATATTTTTTTGAAATAAACTTTAGCTTTTTTAATAATGTTTGTATTAAAACCACCACATAGACCACGATCAGATGTTAAAACAATGCATAGGTGCACCTTCTCTTCGCCTGTTCCTGAAAGTAACTTAGGTGCATTTTCCTTATCAGAAATACCACTAGATAAATTAAGAATAATATTATTCATCTTTTCAGAATAAGGTCTTCCCTTTTCAGCATTTTCTTGTGCTCTTCTAAGTTTAGCAGCTGCAACCATTTTCATGGCTTTGGTAATTTTCTGTGTAGACTTTACACTCGCTATTCTTTTTTTTAAGTCGTCTAGCGTTGCCATATTTTAAGAATTAAAGTTTTTCTTGAGTTCCATGATAGTTTCAACTAATAGTTTTTCAGTATCCTCTTCAAGCTTACCTGAACTTAAAACAGATTCTAAAATTTCAGGCTTTTCAGATTTACATTTCTCTATAATTTTAGATTCAAAAGCAGCAATATCCTTAAGCTCTAAATCATCTAAATAACCTTTAACTCCACAAAAAACAGAAATTACCTGTTCAGCAACTGTCATTGGAGAATATTGTTTTTGTTTTAGAAGTTCAGTTAGCTTTGAACCTCTATTTAAAAGTTTTTGCGTTGATGCATCTAAATCAGATCCAAATTGTGCAAAGGCAGCCATTTCTCTATATTGAGCAAGTTCTAGTTTCATTGAACCAGAAACTTTTTTCATTGCTTTTGTTTGTGCTGCAGATCCAACTCTAGAAACTGATAAACCCACGTTAATCGCTGGTCTAATTCCTTGGTTAAATAATTCTGTTTCAAGAAATATTTGTCCATCAGTAATTGAGATCACGTTAGTTGGAATAAATGCTGATACGTCTCCACCTTGTGTTTCAATTATTGGAAGAGCAGTTAATGATCCCCCTCCGTGCTCATCACTTAGTTTGGCAGCTCTTTCAAGTAATCTACTGTGTAAATAAAATACATCCCCTGGGTACGCTTCCCTTCCTGGAGGTCTTCTTAATAAAAGTGACATTTGTCTATAAGCTACAGCCTGTTTAGATAAATCATCATAAATGATTAATGCGTGCATACCATTATCTCTATAGTATTCACCCATAGTACAGCCTGTATAGGGCGCTAAGAACTGAAGTGGCGCTGCATCTGAAGCAGTAGCGGCTACAATTGTTGTGTATTCCATTGCACCAGCTTCTTCTAAAGTTTTTTGAATTTGTCTAACTGTAGATCTTTTTTGACCTATAGCGACATAGATGCAATAAAGTTTTTGCTTCTCATCGCCAGATTCATTTATTTTTTTCTGGTTAATGATTGCATCAATAGCAACTGCAGTTTTTCCCGTTTGTCTGTCACCAATAATTAATTCACGTTGTCCTCTTCCAACTGGAACTAGACTATCAATTGACTTCAAACCTGTTTGCATTGGCTCACTAACAGATTGTCTTGGAATAATTCCTGGAGCTTTTACTTCAACTCTGCTTCTTTTTGTTGCTTTATCTAAAGCACCTTTGCCATCAATTGGATTTCCTAATCCATCAACAACTCTTCCTAATAATTCTTTTCCAACAGGTGCATCAACAATGCTTCCTGTTCTTTTAACAACATCACCTTCTTTAATTTTTCTATCATCTCCAAAAATTACAACTCCAACATTTTCGCTTTCTAAGTTTAGAGCCATTCCTTTTGATCCGTCAGAAAATTCTACCATCTCTCCAGCTTGAACGTTGTCTAATCCATATACTCTAGCAATACCATCTCCTACTGATAAAACTTGACCAACCTCGGTCACTTCTGCTTTATCACCGAATTTTTTAATTTGCTCTTTTAATATCTTTGTTACTTCTGATGGGTTTATATCCATTTATGCCTCTATCATCCTATTTTCGAGTTGTTGTAATTTATTTTTAATGGAAGTGTCCACCATTGTGCTTCCGACTTGCACAATCAAACCCCCAATTAAACTTGCATCATGTTTGTAGTTTAATTTTATTTTTGAACTAAAATTTTTAGTTAATTCTTCTTTTATATTGTTAATTTCATTTTCAGAAAGATCTTTTGCAGAAGTCAATTCTGCTTTTAATTCACCTCTTTTAATTGAACATGTTTCAACAAAGCTTTTTAAAATTTTATCTACATAAAAGAACCTTCTTTTAGATATTAGAAAACTTAAAAATTTTGTTAATAATTCATTTAATTTATATTGTTCTGAAATTTTGCTTAAAGCATTAAGCTGATCTTCTTTATTATTTGTTGGATCTTTAATTAAAGACTTAAAATCTTCACTTGAAGCAATTAAATTAATAATTGAAGCAGAGTGTACTTCAACCTCACTTAATACATTGGCTTCTATAGCTAATTCATAAAGCGCCAGAGAGTATCTGCCAGCTGATGTTTCTGAAAAACCTTTATTTTTACTCAATTTGCTGTTCCTTATAAATAATTGAAGATTTATTAAAATTCTGCTTTAATTAACATATGACCATAAACTCTTCAAGTCACACATTGTCTAAAAGTGTTATTTTTTGCCTATTAATTGAAGTTTATTGGGTCAACATCAACCGTTAGTTTCATTCCAGTGGTAAATTTGAATTTTTCGATGGCTTTTGCTAGTGAATTTTGGACTTTTAAAGACTTTCGTCCCCTAATCAAAAGTCTCACTCTAAATCTTCTTTTTAATCTAAATATAGGTGCATTCACAGGTCCGAGAACTCTACCATCCACAGCACCTTCTATAAAAGTTTTAAATTTATAAGCTTCTTTTTCAAGTTCTCTTTCATTGTTACCTGTAATTATTAAAGCAATAAATCTTTGAAAAGGTGGAAGATTATTTTCTCTTCTAATTTCAAGTTCTTTGTCCAAAAAAATATCCGGATCTTTATTTGTAATATCTGTAATCATCTTGGTATCTAAATTGTAAGTTTGAAAATAAACCGTTGCAGGCTTTCCAGTCCTTCCTGCTCTACCTGAGAGTTGGTGATATAATTGTAAATTCTTTTCTGCACCTCTTAAGTCATGACCTTGTGATGATAAATCGATGTCTACAACAACAATACAATTTAAACTTGGAAAATGAAATCCTTTTGAGATTAATTGAGTTCCTATTAAAATTTGGATTTCATTATTTATAATTTTTTCTAAAATTTGTGATGAACTTTTTTTATTCATGGTATCACTAGAAAAGATAGTTGTTTCCTTAGTTGGAAAAATTTTTTTGACTTCTTCTGATATTCTTTCAACTCCAGGCCCACTAAAAATAAAATCACATTTTCCTTCTTTGGAACAATCTCTATTTAGTAAAGCTTTATAACCGCAGTAGTGACATAATAAGTTTTGTTTATTTTTATGATACACCAAATTTATAGAGCAATTCGGACAAGAATAACTAGTAAAGCATTTTTTACACAGCACGTGTGGAGAAAAACCTCTTCTATTTAAAAAAAATAAAACTTGATCTTTTTTTTCAAGGTGAAACTTTACCTTCTCGATTGTTTCTTTTGAGATCCAGGATTGAGATTCTAATTTTGTGTTATTTAAATTGATTATTTCATAATTAGGTAATGATGCATTTAAATATCTTTGATCAAGTTTTGATAAACTATATTTACCTTTTTTAATATTATCATAGGTTTCAATAGACGGAACTGCAGTTATTAAATTTATTGGAATATTTTCAAAGGATGCTCTTGAAATTGCCATATCTCTTGCATTATATGTTACACCCTCATCTTGTTTATAAGATTGATCATGTTCTTCATCAACAATAATTAATCCCAGTTTCTTAAAAGGTAAAAACAATGAGGACCGAGCACCAATTACAACTTTAATTTTATCATTGGCAATTCCACTCCATATTATTTCTTTATTTTTTTTAGTTATTCCAGAATGCCAAACAGCTGGTTTAAAGCCAAAAAATTCTATAAATTTATTTTGAAACTGACCAGTTAGTCCAATTTCAGGTAATAGAATTAAGCCTTGAAAACCCTTGTTAATTATCTTCTTTAAGGCCTCAAAATAAACCATAGTTTTACCAGAACCAGTTGTCCCTTGTAAAACATGAACTCTAAATTTTTGGTTAGAGATGTTCATTTTTTTTAAACAACTTTTTTGATCTTTAGAAAGTTCTATTTTATTTTGTTTAATATCAATTTTAAATTGTTCATAAACTTCACTTGAAATCTCCTCTATGGCATTACTACTTAATAACAGTAATTTTAAGGCCATACCTTTTGGGATCATGTTGTATTCTGAGAACCAGTTTAAAAACTTAATAGTATTTTTTTTTAAAGATGGAACATCTAGTTTTCTTGCAACTTTTTTAATTGCAAAATTTTTATTTGTTTTTTTTTCAAACTTATCCCAAACTACCCCTGTAAGCTCAGATTTTCCAAATGGTACAACTACATAGTCACCTACTTTAAGTTTTAAATCAGAGTCATAAGTAAATGGGTGATTAAAAATATTTGGTATAAGAATCGGAACTTTCATATCTTTATAATATGAAAATACTTTAAGAGTGTATTGCTCTTTTATCTACTGATAAAGCTGCTTCTTTTACAGCTTCAGAGAATGTTGGGTGTGCATGGCATGTTCTTGCAATATCTTCAGCGCTTGCACCAAACTCCATTGCAACTCCAATTTCTCCAATTAATTCACCTGCATGAGGACCAATAATATGCGCCCCTAAAACTCTATCTGTTTTTTCATCAGCTAAAATTTTAACAAAGCCCTCTGCTTCATCAATTGCTTTAGCTCTTGAGTTTGCCATAAATGAAAATTTACCAATTTTGTATTTTATATTTTTTTCTTTTAATTGTTCTTCTGTTTTACCAATAGAGGCAACTTCTGGAGTTGTGTAAACAACACCTGGAATAATATCATAATTAACATGTCCTGATTGTCCTGCAATATTTTCAGCAACTGCAATACCTTCATCTTCAGCTTTGTGTGCTAACATCGGACCTTCTATTACATCTCCAATTGCATAAACATTATCTACATTTGTTTGAAAACTTTTATCTGTTTTAATTCTTTTCTTCTCATCTAATTCAACACCAATTGCTTCTAAATTTAAGTTATTAGTATTTGGTTTTCTACCAACCGATATAAGTACGACATCACAATCAAAATCAATTTTTTTTCCATCTTTATCAGATGTTGAAACTGTAGCACCATTAGTGCTTTTTTTAATTCCTTCTACTTTTGTCTGCATATGAAAATTAATTCCTTGCTTCTTTAAAATTTTCATAAATTCTGTAGATACTTCTCTATCCATCCCTGGTGTAATATGTTCAAGAAATTCAACTACGTGAACTTCAGTACCCAATCTAGACCAAACAGATCCCATCTCTAATCCTATATAGCCTCCACCAACTACAATCATCTTTTTTGGAACTGCTTTTAAAGTTAATGCACCTGTTGAAGAAACAATTATTTTTTCATCAAATTCCATTCCTGGCAGTGATACAGGAACAGATCCTGTACTAATTACGGTTTTTTCAGTTTCTATTATGGTTTCTTTTTTTTGATCATCTAAAATAGAAATTTTATTTGCTGATTTAAAACTTCCTGTGCCTTTAAAATAAGTAACTTTATTTTTCTTAAATAAAAATTCTACACCTTTGGTTAATACAGTAACTGCTTTATCCTTATTTTTCATCATTTTCTCGAGATTAAGTTTTACCTCACCAACCTCTATCCCAAGTTTAGAAAAATTTTGCGCTTTATGATAATTCTCTGAAATATTTAATAAATTTTTAGAAGGTATGCACCCAACATTTAAACAAGTTCCACCTAATGATCCTCTAGATTCTATGCATGCAGTTTTAAGGCCCAATTGTGCTAATCTTATCGCACACACATAGCCTCCTGGACCTCCACCTATTACAACTGCTTGAAATTTATCTGACATCTAAATATTTAAAAATAACCTTCTTGGATCTTCTAAGTTTTCTTTAACCATCTTTAAAAATGAAACTGACTCTTTTCCGTCAATAATTCTGTGGTCATAAGATAGCGCAAGATACATAATGGGTCTAATTTTAATTTCTCCGTCAACCACCATTGGTCTTTCCACTATATTATGCATTCCTAATACACCAGATTGAGGTAAATTTAATATTGGAGTAGATAACATTGAACCGTAAACGCCTCCATTACTAATAGTAAAAGTGCCACCCTGAAGATCTTCTATGGTTATCTTTCCATCTCTTGCTTTTTCAGAAATTGTTTTGATATTTTTTTCAATATCAGCAAATGATAGCTGATCTGCATCTCTTAATACTGGAACAACTAATCCTTTTTCAGTTCCTACTGCAAAACTTATATTATAATAATTTTTATAAATGATTTCATCCCCATCAATTTCAGCATTAACAGATGGAAACGTTTTTAAAGCTGCAACACAAGCTTTTACAAAAAAGGACATAAACCCTAATTTAATATTATACCTACTTTGAAAATCTTCTTGATTTTCTTTTCTTATTTCCATTATGCTAGTCATGTCAACTTCATTGAATGTTGTTAGCAGTGCAGCATTTTCTTGTGCTTGTTTTAATCTTTTTGCGATTGTTTGTCTAAGTCTAGACATTTTAATTCTCTCTTCTTGACCATATTTAATTTTTCTTTCTGATGGTTGGGGATTTTTTCCCATCATGCTAATTAAATCACCTTTAAGAATTCTACCTTCTTTGCCAGAGCCTCTAACTTTTTCTAAATTAATTTTATTCTCAACAACAATTTTTCTTACAGATGGCGAAAGTATTTCATTATTTTTATTTGAATAATCAGTTTTGTCTTTTTTAACTTCATTAGTTAATATTAACGGCTCTTCCTCTTCAGGTTCTTCGAAAACTCTAGGTGTTTCTTTTTTAATTTCTAAATTGACAACATTGTTTTCTGTTATTTTAGGTTCAATTTTTGTAATTACCTTTTTTTGAGATGGCTGAATTTCATTTTGACTTATCGTACCAAGTAGAGCTCCAACTTCTACAGTTACACCATCCTTAGAATTTATTTCAGATAAAACTCCATCTATTGGAGATGGTACTTCTAAATTAACCTTGTCAGTTTCTAATTCTACAATTGCCTCATCTGCCTCAACAGTGTCACCTTCTTTTTTAAGCCACTTAGCAACTGTAGCTTCAGTTATGCTTTCTCCCAAAACTGGTACTAAAATTTTTTCACTCATTTTTATTCAAAAACCTTGTTAATAATTTCTTGCTGTTGTGAAATGTGTCTTTTTGCATATCCTGTAGCAGGAGATGCGTCCGGACTTCTTCCTATATAAGAAATTTCTCTATTATTAGCGTTAATAGTATCTAAAGTCCATTGTATATAGTCTCGTGCTGAAAACCATGCACCCATATTTTTTGGTTCTTCCTGGCACCAGTAAAACTTTGCATTTTTAGCGTAAGGTTTAAGTTCTTTAACAAGAGTCTTGGCTGGAAATGGATACAATTGTTCAATTCTGAACAGTATTACATCGTCTTTTTTTAATTTTTCTCTAGCATCTAATAAATCAAAATAAACTTTACCTGAACACATTATTACTTTTTTAATCTCTGAATCTTTTCTTAATTTTATAAAACCATTAGATTTTGGGTCCACAGCATGGTCCCATAATATTCTATGAAATGAATTTTCTTTACTAAAATCTTCTAAGTTAGAAACACAATACTTATTTCTTAGTAAAGATTTTGGCGTCATCATAATTAATGGTTTTCTAAAATCTCTAAGCACTTGTCTCCTTAATGCATGAAAATAATTTGCTGGCGTAGTACAATTCATTACTTGCATATTGTCATTGGAGCATAATTGTAAAAATCTTTCTAAGCGTGCTGATGAATGTTCTGGACCTTGACCTTCATATCCGTGTGGTAAAAGCATTACTAATCCTGATGCTCTTGTCCATTTTCTTTCTCCAGATGCAATAAATTGGTCAATGACAATTTGTGCTCCATTAGCAAAATCTCCAAACTGTGCTTCCCAAAGTGTAAGTGTATTTGGCTCAACAAGACTATAACCATACTCGAAACCTAGAACTGCTAATTCTGATAAAAAGCTATCTACTACTTCAAATTGTTTTTGATTATTTGAAATATTATTTAATGGAACGTAGCGGCTATTGTTTAATTGATTTCTTAAAACAGAATGTCTTTGACTAAAAGTTCCTCTACCAGAATCTTGTCCAACTAATCTTACAGGATATCCTTCTTCTAATAAGGACCCAAATGCTAGTGCTTCTGCAGTTGACCAGTCTATGTTTGAACCATTTTTAACTGCTTCTTTTCTTGAGTTTAATATTTTGATTATTGTTTTATGTAAATTTAATTCTTCAGGAGAAGAATTTATTTTTTCTGAAATCTCTAAAAGTTTTTTAGTATCTGCACCTGTTATTCCTCTTTTATCTTTTCCTTTTTCAGGCTTATATGCTGACCATGTACCTTCGAACCATTCGATTTGAGGCTTGTAGTCTTTTGCATTTTTAAATTGATCATCAAGTAAATTTTTAAATTTTTTAACTGAATTATCTAAATCATCATTTGTAATTATGTTTTCCGCTATTAATTTATTCCCATAGACATTTACTGGGGAGGGATGTGATCTGATTTTTTCGTACATTAATGGTTGAGTAAATGATGGTTCATCTCCTTCATTATGACCAAATCTTCTATAGCAAATCAAATCTATAACTACATCTCTATTAAATTTTAATCTAAACTCAGTAGCTATTCTAGCCGCATAAACAACTGCTTCTGGGTCATCTCCATTAGCATGAATAATTGGAGCATCAACCATTTTTGCTACATCGGACGGGTAAGGTGAAGATCGTGCAAATCTTGGACTTGTTGTAAAACCTATTTGGTTGTTAACAATAATATGAATTGTTCCACCAGTGTTATGACCTGGTAAACCGGACATTGCAAAACATTCTGCTACTACACCTTGTCCTGCAAATGCAGCATCACCATGTATCAATATAGGTATTACTTTATTTCTTTCTTTATCTTTATGAAAAAATTGTTTTGCTCTTGTTTGTCCAAGAACTACTGGGTTAACTGCTTCTAAGTGAGATGGATTGTCTGTCAAACTAACATGCACAGAATTTCCATCAAAATCTCTGTTTGAAGATGCCCCTAGGTGATACTTAACATCTCCAGCTCCCTCTTCTGATGATGCATTAATTTCTTCAGCAAATTCATTAAATATTCTTTTATAAGATTTTTGTAATACATTTGCTAATACATTCAGTCTACCTCTATGCGACATTCCAATCTTAACCTCTTTAACTGCAGACTGGCCACTAATCTTAATTATTTGTTCCAAAGCAGGAATTAAACTTTCTCCTCCATCTAATCCAAATCTTTTTGTTCCTACATATTTTTTATGTAGAAACTTTTCAAAACCTTCCGCTTGTATTAATTTATTTAAAATTGCCTCTTTACCATTTTTGGTAAAATTCATATTATCTGCTGATTTTTCAATCCGATCTCTAAACCATTTTCTTTCAGTTGGATTTGATATATGCATGTATTCGTATCCAATTGGTCCACAATACGTTTTTTTTAAAAATAGTAATATTTCTTTAATATTTGATTGATCTTTATTTATCACGCCACCTAAATAAATATTTTTTTGATAATCATCTTTTTTAAAACCAAAAGACTCTGGATGTAACTCATCTAAATATTCTGATTTTAATAATCCAAGTGGGTCCAGTGTAGCGATAAGGTGTCCTCTTTGTCTATACGATCTAATCATTGAGACTGCCTTAATTGAGTCTTCATTTGATCTGGATGAATTTATTTGATTTATATTAGTTTGAGGAGTATTGCTGGGTGAATTTTCATCCTCTTGTTCAATTTTTTTTTGAAACTCATCTATATCAATTTTATTTTTTAAACTCCAAGATGGTCCATTAATTTCTTTGGCCATCATGCTTGGATCTTCATCCATTCCTTCAAAATAATTCTGCCAACTTTCAGGAAGGTTCCTATCTTTATTGATAAATTTTAAATACATCTGCTCTATAAATGCATTATTAGATTTACTAAGAAATGAAGTTTTTTTAAATTCGAGATTTTTTGATGATGACATCTATTTTATTGATATAATATCAGAAAAATATTTTTCAATTAGATAATTTATTAAATAATGTTTTAC
>Ga0302123_10001816_pt1 | contig 14871 bp, 14 predicted proteins | sample CB21_321_MG_FD_203109 | JGI IMG/M metagenome (GOLD analysis project Ga0302123, IMG submission 203109) | Marine microbial communities from Western Arctic Ocean, Canada - CB21_32.1 | ecosystem: Environmental > Aquatic > Marine > Oceanic | place: Canada: Western Arctic Ocean | collected 2017-09-28 | reverse complement strand
GTCCCATCCATCAAATTTCTCTAACATTTTTCTTTCAAACACAATTGAGGAAGTTGCTAAAGGTTTCCAATAAACACGAAACCATCTATGTTCATCAGAGGTGATTTTCCAATTTTCAAAGAACCCTGTTCGATAATCAGCATTGTTATAATGCCTTAGTTTCATCGCTGACCAAATCATTTTAGCCTGATACAGTTGTAGGAAGTTTTCTATGTATTCTAACTTACTTACTTCCCACCAATCATCAGCATCAAGTAATGCGACATAAGGATTATCACCTTGTTGAAATGCTTCGTTACGAGCATTTGATGGCCCTACACCTGTTTGTTTAAGAATATGAATACGGTCGTCATCATAATCTTTCAAAGTTTCTTTCACTTGATATGGTGAATCCGAAGGTGTTCCATCACAGATGTAAATTTGAAAATTAAAATAAGTTTGTTGTAAGACTGACTCCACCGCCACCCTTAAAAATTCAGGGTTAGAATTATAGGTAGGGATTATCACATCGAACATAATCTCTCATTTTTATTATGAGGAGTTCCTATTTAGTTGTTCTGCCTTTTAGATAACCAAATCACCATTAACTCATATAGTGAATGAGATAATTAATAGTGATGTCAACCGATGTATCAGAACTCAAATTCGATACAGAAGTCTTGAATGTCATGGGTTCTCCCATAACAGTTCAAAACATAGAGACTTTACTTGACATTATTAATAAACATGGTGAGTCTCACCCTCAAAAAGACACTTATGATGATTTGATTGAGAATTATTTTGACAATCCTAATTATGGTCACACTACTACTCATTATGAAGAATATGAATCTGCTATCATGCGCTTCTGTGCCTATCGAGTCATCAAACGAGATTATGAAATTGAGGAATGCTGGTATATCAAAGAAAGTAATCACACCCAAGAAGCCCGCAAGTTACCTCCTCTTTTTGGAACTTGTGTGATTAAAGATAGCCATACTTTCATGGAAACTAAAGCCCCCATACCTCGGAGAGTAACATTCTTTTGTCGAAATAAGAGAGATAATGAGAAATGGATTTTTCACTTCAATACATGGGATGATGAAGTATGTGAATTTGAAATTTTTACCTCAGCACACCACAGACAGGTAAAAGGAGCGATTGATTCTATTGAGGAATATTTTGTAAAGGAAGGGCCATTAAAGGGCGGTTGTTTTAACCCTCAATGGAAATGGGTAAGTTTAGAACCTACCGAGTGGTCAAGTCTAATTTTACCTGCGGAAATTAAAGATTCATTAAATCTAAATGTGGTTAACTTTGTCAAGAACTTGGATTTGTATGAAAGTCATGGTCTTCCGACTTCCAGAGGAGTTTTATTAGTTGGGCCACCAGGGACAGGAAAAACGCTGGCGATGGAAGTTCTCTTAAACGAATTTAAGGACATGACACGGATTTACGCACCTGCTGAAACTTTAGCACAACCAGGGGCAATTAATGAATGTTACGAGTTGGCTCGTAAATTAAGCCCTACGATTGTTATTATAGAGGATATTGATACTTTGGGGCAAGCAGACGGTCATCAAGACCGTAACATCTATGTGTCCCAATTGCTTTCTTCTCTGAATAGCGTGGAATCCAATAAAGGAGTTATCACTATCGGTTCAACCAATTACCCTCAAGCATTAGATATTGCTTTGCGTGACCGACCAGGTAGGTTCGATAGTAGGATTGAATTCCCTATGCCCAATCCAGATAGTCGGGAGAAGATTCTTCTAAAATATGCTGAACCGTTCAAAACGGAAGATGTGATAGAGTGGAAAAAATGGGCTAAAAAGACTGATAATTTCTCAGGAGCATGGCTCCGAGAATTAGTAACTACGGCATTTTCACTCTCAGTTCAAGACCGAAAGGATAATAACACACCTGTCCTAACTGAGAGTCACATGGAGAAGGGATTTAGATTAGTTCACGATGCGCGTAACAAAGCAGACGCTTTACGCGCTCAAACTGAAACTCTGGAAAAATCCTACTACTGAAGGTGCTACAATGTGTGATATAACCGATTTTGAAAAAGAAGCCGAACAATGGACATTAAAGTTTCCTCGGAAATATCGCGCTGAGAGAATTAGAGGCTTACCCTCTATGAGAGGACTATTTGAGACTCTATACCAAGAAAATAGCGTTCCTCCAAGTCCTGAGATTTTTTCTCAAGCCGTATGGGATGGTTGCACAAAAGTAAAGGAAGAATTGGAAGAAGATGTAAAGGCCAGAGCCAGACGAGCGCATCCTTCATTTGTGCGGGAAGCCCATTTTCATTTGATTCTTCAAGACCGATTAAACGGAGTTGCAGAAGTTTCATCGAATGTGGAGTTAGATATGAAGAATAAAACTGATTTCTTAGTGACCTCTCTAACTGCTCCTATCCAACTTCGGATTCATACATTCACTAATACTGCCAGAGGAAATAAATTTGCTGAGATGCGAAAAAAAGAACCTGTTAATCATAACGATTACTCACCTGAAAAGGGTTTGGAAGATATAATCATTGTGGATTTGAAAATACCTATCGAGAAAGGTGAGGGAACTGAACTTGAGAATGGGTTATGGTTGTATGATTCAGGCCACGCCGATGAAGTCTTCGATACCCTACATGAGATTCATCTATCTAAAGGGTTAACCTTTTAAGGTTTTCTGCCGACAGAAGCGAACCCTAATATAGTCGAGGTTACACTTGTGCTTAGGTATAACCATGAGTGGAGAGTTAGACGATGTGTTACAAAGAGATTTGGAAGGTAAAGTCACATGGTTAGTTTCCACCGTCAATGACATAGACAATAGGGTGGAAAATATAGAATCTAATCATCTAACACATATTGAAAAAGAAATTGGTCTATTACGAAAAGGGATTTTGATTATTGCGGGTATCGGGTTGACTGTCTTAACAGGCATGAACATACTCTAAATAATATTTGCGAAAGCCAAGCCTTCTTATAGTCCTTCAGCATAATAAAGTCGAGGAATCTCTATGAGTGATGCAATTTCTTTTATGGGAGAACACAAATGGACTATAATTGGAGGAGTCGCACTCGGATTTATTTTCCAAAGTCAACTCTCTGAGATAGCATCAAAACTAATAAGTTCTTTTAGTGATAGTAAGGCTTCAGAATTAGTCTTACGCCCTAAACCTTTGGAGGAAGTGTGGAGTGGACGCAGCGTAGGACAAATTCGCACCGAGCGCGACGGGCCGTTAAAAATGAGTAACAGAGGTCGCGCTATCGGACAGAACCTCGCTATTAATCCTGCGATGGCTCTCACAGACAGTCCCGTTCCTATGGCTAATGTTCACGACCCTAACATGGACACAACACTTTGGGAAGGAAAATTCACCGATGGTGCTTTGAAATACACAGTTTCCTCTTTCGGTTCTAACTATTCAGGTTCGGCTATCGGCGTTCAATAAGTAACACAGCCCTTCCGAATACGACAGAATGCGAAGATTAAATCGTTAATTTTAGAAGCCAAGCCTTCTTATAGTCTGACGACATACTCTGAATGAGGTATTACCATGCGTAGGAGATTCATGGAAAAGGGTGCAGAACAAGGTTTGTGGAATGCAGAGTCATTCTCTGCTGAATCGGCTGATGGAGAAGAAGTCCATACTGAGAGCAAAATGAATATCCCATTCAAAGACTCACTCAATACCATCCGAAACGACCCCTTTACATTAGGACTATTATGCCTATCTGTCACCTCCGCCCTCGCAGGGTTCTCAGTTAAAGATGATGTGCTGCAAGCAACTACTAAGACAGGATTAAAAATGTCATCTCTGGTTATGGGTTCTTTTGCGTTAGGTCGTTTAAGCCGTAATTCCGATGTTCAATCTATGTCTGAATCATTTGCTATGGAAAGAATGCAAATGGAGCAAGTTTTAGATGTGATGGAACACGACCAAGAAGAAAAAGAGAATGAGGCTCGCACCCATGAAAGGAGAAATTTCTTTGATGTAGGAGGAGGTATTCTTAATGCTTTTCACAATACTATGGGGCCAAGTTTGACTAATAGTAATAATGCCTACACGACTCGCGCACATGGGCAAGACCCTTTTTCACAGATTAAATATTAGTTCACGCCCTATAAGTGCATTTAAGTAGCATTACCACCTAATTTTTACAGAGGTATTTCTATGACTACACTATTGAATGTCTATTGCTTAGGGTGTAAAACACGCCACGCTCAAGTGGAAATGAATGAAGTAATTGAAATGCAAGTAAGAGGTTCAACTCGATTTCAAGGTAAAGGAATCTGTGAGAATGGAAAAACATGGTGTAAAATACTTAAAATGAGTGAAATACCTGAGAAGTCTCTCAATATACCTGTTCTTATTGTGACCCCTGACGAGGGTGATATTAATTCTATGAGTGTATTTGAAAAGGGTGCGGCGATAGGTCAAGTTGAAGAACCTGTTATAGAGGAACCTGTTATAGAGGAACCTGTTATAGAGGAACCTGTTATAGAGGAACCTGTTATAGAGGAACCTGTTATAGAGGAACCTGTTATAGAGGAACTTGTGCATATTCCTACCCTTCCGACCGAGGTGGTGGGAGAAGACCATTCTCTTGAGGAATCTAAAGGGGGAGATGATGAAGACATATCTGGTGGCCAAGAACCTTCTAAAGTTCCTATTGTGGATAGCGAACTTTCGGAAAGGAACATTGTTAGACCTTCTCATATATCCAGAAATTTATCTCGACGCAAATACCGCCCTCAACCCGATTCTCGCAGACGCAATATATCTCCACGACAAATAAAGCGGCCTGAAGAACCTAAAGTAGTAGTTCCACAACCTTCTGCTGCGGCAGAAATAGACCGAGCCAAAAAGGTTGGAGATTTTATGGGGCGGAGTATGTTTAACGCCGTTGGTGATGAATACACTAAGTATCTTAAAGCCAATTGGGAAAGGACTAAGATTCATCCTGAGCATTTTGAATACTTTGAAGCCGCTTATTTAGCGGGAGGTGCTATACAAACTGCTGAAAAGAAAGCCCCTGAAAGTCAAATGGATGCTAAAACTATCGCTGGAATAGCAGGAGTCGGTATCTTAGCGGCGTGGTTTGCCAGCCAATTGAACGGAAGCGACAGCCCATAGATTTATGATGTTGTGCTGTTTAATTGGTTTGGTGAGATAATGGGTGTTCGGAGACAAGCGTATGTTTTCGTCATAGCAGATGATGGAAATGATTCTGTTGCCGCGTTAGAGGCATTTCCCAATAAACCTCAAAGTATTTTCACTTCTAATGATGTTGGTAGCACTAAAGACAAGAATTATCCTCGCGCCAGCACTTCAATTAATCAGTTTATTACTGTTGAAGGTATGGGTTCCACACCAGGGTTCACCAATAGTGCTTCAGCATGGACACCCAGAGGGGCATTGAATGTAATGATAGAAAATACTTACTTTTACAATCAACCTGATGGAACTTGGAGTGAAGGTTTAACGGGAAGTGCCGCACCATATCCTATTTCTATTCAAAGGCAGCGTTCTTACAATGCTTTTCCCAGAGTTTATTTCGATGAGAATACTAATTATGACATTACATATTACATGGGAAATTCTATTATTGGAGTGCCTGATGTTTTTATTGCTGACCCCTATACGGAGATTATTATTGGTTGAGTGATTATTATGTCAAGTGTTGTCCCATCTTTGTTTAAGTCCATTACCGATATTTCGGCAACAGGCGCATACCCGAATGGTAGTTTAGAGCAAGCGTGTCGTTCCCAAATAGGGGATTATACTGATGGCACAGTCAATATACAAGATATTGCTTATGACGAAACAAGTGGCGTTATGTGTGCCGTAGGGAATTATTACTCTGATGGAACGGCTACTAACACAGGTGGTGATACTATTGCTGCACAATATATCCCCTTAGTTGCTACTGCAACCGTAGGAGCATTAACTCCTGAATCAACTACTTGGGTTCTTGACCCTCAATATGATTGTGTGAGTATCGTATTACAAAGTCCAAATACTGAGCAATCCGCATTGGTGAGTGTGATAGCGTTACCTAATGGAGTTAGCACTAATTGGGTGAATGAAACCTTTATTGCAGTAGGTCATGCCAATACTGATATGACCGCTATTGGCCCTGGGTTTAGTGCTATGATTGCTCCCAACAGCAATATGACTCCAATTATTGTGAGTGCGCGAACAACAGGGACTACACTCTTTGAGTCCTCAAATGTGGCGAACTCTCGACCAGCATGGGGTTGGAATGCAACAGGTGGAGCAACTATATCAGCGTTTGAACCAAATCTTTTAGGGGGTATAGTCTATGATTCTCAGAATGACCAGATTGTTGCTGTTGGAAGTGCTGTCCCTTCGTCGGGTGGCCCTACAAGTGCGACTATGATTGTGGAATCAGATTTTGGAGGGGCATTTGACCTTTGGACTTTTTGCTTGGGTGTGAATAATGGGGCTGGCACACCTACGGCTCCTGCCTTTTTACGCACAATTGCTCACCAAGATACTGATGCTGCGGGAGTGCAAGTAGCGAATAGAACATTGTGTTTAATTGGAGGTTCATCTAACTTCAATGGCGTAAATATTGGAAAGGGCTGTTTGGGTGTATATCAACCAGATTTTTCTAATGCGTGGACAGTAGGTAATGAGAGATTAAAATGGTTAGATTCAGGTCAGTTTGACACCGAGTTTTGGAGGGGATTTGTGGTTAATACATCAGGAGGAACTTCTTCTGATTATTACACATCTGTAACAGCCATAGACCGTGTGACCACAGATGAGGAAGATATTTATGTGATTATGGGTGCAACTGCCAATGGGCCATCAATTATTTTAGGTTCGGGATTACTCACAGGTTTAACGGCTACTCCTACGGTTTTTGACAATGTTGTGGATAGTGCCACTTCTTATGATGTTAAATTTACTGAATTAAAATGGAGGGGTGATACATTACAGGCAAATCTGCCTAACGGGTATTCCTCAGATGCAGATATAGCCCCCTATCGCTGTATTGGTTTAGAGAATAGAAAAACTAAAGTGATTTCGGGGGGAGTAATGGATGATGGTGCTATACTTCCTGTATCGAGTTCTGGGGGAACGGGATTCTTGATTTCAATGAGTCGCGCAGGAGTCGTTTATACACCTGCTGTTCAAGATGCAGGACTCCTACCTCAAAATACTGCTTCTTTCCTTACAACGGCTTTGGTGGGAGGAAGCGAAGTGGATAAATTCTATATTGTCAATTCTCGCATTGGCGCACTTTCTTTTAGTTCTCCGACAACAGGAAACCTAACAAATATTGCTACTGTGGTTCCTATAACCAATAACAAAGCGGAAGCCTATTTTGAATATATTCTCTATGATGGTATTGATGCTTTAATAGCCAAGAAACTTCAGCAATTAGGAGTGCGTGTAACTATCACGAATTTGGAATGGTATAAACAAGATATTCTTAAACAAGATTTGGATTTGGATGCTGATTTCTTCCGTGAATGGGCAACAGCGCAAACTATTGAGAATGAACAGCGTGACAAATTAACTTCTTTCTATGGGCCTACACGACCTCAAAAGAGAGAGGTCAGAGAACTCTTCTTTGATGATTATGCTAATAGAGAAGAAATTTTGAAAGAAATGGACAAACATCGGGAAGAAAGCCCCTTAGATGAAGCACCTTACAATGATGAAGTAGCGGAAGACAGAGAGGCAAAAAAGTTGGAAAAGGACTTAGATGATAAAATTCGTATTGAAAATCTGGTGGATGATGAAACTGCTGATAAGGACAAGACTTGAAATAGTCGTATTACCAACTTAAAGGTATGGTTGACCCATCCAAGAAGTCTAAGAAACCCATACAAGGGAGTTTAAAGGTTAGAGGTAGTGGTAGCCGTAAAGTTCCTTCCTTCAATGATAGCATGATGAGATATGTAGGTATTCCTATCGTATGGTGCTGGCTTCTATGTGCTATGACTATTATTTTTATGGGAATTACCGCGCCTGATAAGGTTATGCCAATGTTAGAGGGTTTTATTGCTCTATTGGCTATTATCGGAACTTTATCCACTTTAATTGTTACTTCCATGTTGGAATTATGGAAAACGGAACAAATGAAAGAAGTGGATGTTATTCCTGCGAGATTAACTCACAGTATCTTGTTGGATGGGGAAGAACGCCGACACAGTATGGAGATAGAGAAACTTAAGTTGGCTTTGGAAGCGGAGGATTCTATTGCATTTCTGCATGAAATGAATGCTCTATCTCACACTCACAACACCAAAAGGGAAAGTGATGGTCATTTTTTTGACCCCGTTCCGCTTCAGTCAAATAAAAAGAGGTGAAGATGTTGGCTGATGCTCTTTCCGCTTTGCTGAAATTAAAACTCAAATGTCCATGTTACTGAATAAGAAGAAGTGAACCTCACCTCTATACTGAGAATGAAATCCTCCCTCTGAGAATGAAATCCTCCCTTTGTCAAATGTTAATATCATATCCTCGTTTGAGGGGTCGATAAGAAATGGTTTTTAACTATTATAATGGTAATTATGAAATGTAAGAGTTGAAATAGTCGTGCGACTAATTGTTAATGATTACTATGGTGGCTGGATATGGTGGACATTGTGATGCGGGAGATTTATACACACGCCGTTGTTATGATAAAGATGGACATGAGATTATCGCTTATACTTCAAAAGGTCAGCCGATTGGTTTCGACTCGGCCACAGGGAAAACTTACTTAACCGCCTTAGATTCAAGCGGCAACGCTTATTCACCCTATCCAGATGGAATGCCCTATACGCTTAATGATGCGGGGGCAATTTCCAATGTAGCAGGTAAATGGAGGCTTTCGTCAGGTGCAGACCCACAATGGATTACTCGATTACTAACCCTTCCTGGCGCACAAGCCCGTATCAGAGCCGCTACTACCACAGTTCCCTGGTATTACGATGTTTTCGGCCTCCGAAAACAACCAATGCCAGATAAATACAAGGCGGAAGAATCAGAAGGTGGAATCAATGCTTACATTAAGAAAATAATGACACACTTACCTGAGTTCAAAGGAAGTGGACGCTCACCGACTCGGACTATTGCTACTGTCGGGGCTATTGCTTTAATCGCAGGGATGATGTATTCCAAAGATGAGTAATGGTGATTAGATGGTCGAAGAAAAGATGAGTTTTCACAATGAGAAGAAAGTTATTTCTTCCCATAACGATGATAAAGCAAAAGCCATTAAGACGAGATTCACTATTGAAGCACTCTCTTTTATGGGTATCTGCATAGGTTTTTCTCTATCTCTTTACAACACTTATCGCTCTTACAGGAATTTGAACCAACAGTTGAATGACATAAACTGATTACCTGAATAGGTAGGTTTAAGAGGAAAGGCTGATGAATAGGTGTGATTGTAATCATGTTAGTTGACTCTGATGAACCCTCTAATTCTGTCCCATCCGAGGATGTTGAAGTTGTCTCGGACGATGTTACTGAAAATGAGGTGGTGGTTTTTCTGGGGGCGCGGGAATATCGTTTTTATGAATCCTCTCGTTTGGCTATCGGTGATGATGAATATAAATCTGACCCTGAGTTTTGGGCTGCTCAATTCAAACGGGATTTTTTGATAATTGAGGAACGGCTTAAGATGGAGAATGCGGCTATAATGTCAGGTTCTCTGTTGGTGGAAGCGGATTTGAGTGGATTGGAAGCCCCTGTGTTCCATTGGGAGCGTATAGGAGGTTTAAGATTAGTGTCTTTGGAGCAATTCGTTTTAGAAAGTAATCAAGGTATTTTTCGTGAAGATAGATTTTACTGTGATAAAGGTCGCGGTTGGTTAAAGAAAACGATGCTCTTATTATCTCAACATGGTTATCCTCACGCTCGGAAGGTGGAAGTTGATGGGCGTTGGTTAATAGAAGTTAGTCGCAATACTATGGGGGAATTATGATGGATGAAGATGTGGATTGGGAGCGTTTTGCAGACCCTACTATAATTTCTGCTCGGACTTTGATTGGTATTATTTTAACTATTGAAGTAATTATTCAAAGTCTTTCATTGATGATTGCACCGACAGATTGGTGGACATGGCAATTATTAGGATTTATTACGGCTACTAATTTGGGAGCCGTAGTATTGGCTGTTTTGGCTCAACAATCTGCTAATGATATAGGAAATGCGTATAAGACTGTTTTTACACCTTCTTTTTACAAAACTGTGTTTTTGATTTCTAAGTTCCAAGAATTCTTTGAAATCGAGGCAACTAAAGAGGGGCGAAATATGGATGAGGAAATTAGAGAGATTGCACCTAAATTATGGAGGCTTATCAGGGCTAAATTGGATGTTTCTGATGAGTTACCTACTTTAATTGCTTTAGTGAAAGAACAGGATGATGACTTGTTTGAGTGAGGACTTAAATACAGGCATACATTCTTATAGTCGCCCTGTGAGATATGAGTAGGTATCAGACCCCAGAGGCACAAGCATAAATAGTAGGGCAACCAAATAAAGATATAATAGGAGATGAAAAGATGGCAAATCAAGACCCACAGCCAGAGATTTACCGCGTCAATGCGGCTTTCGCAGCAGCAGCAGCAGCAGGAACTACAAGTGTAACCAACATTACTACTTCACAGGCTAACAACGAAGAAGTTCGTGTGTATGCACTACAAGTGGCTTTATTGGATGAAGCAGGAACCGCAATATCATCCGTTACAGGAACAGATGTTGAGTTTGATGTTAAGATTAGTGTTGGAGCAAACAATGTTCCATCTCAAACTTTCTCTTTAACTCCTGCTATTTTGTCTGAGAGCAAAATGTTAACTTTACCTTCCCCAATATTGGTGTTGTATCAATACCCGATGTCTATCACGACAACTTGTGTTAATGCGCTAACGGCTGGTGCAACAAATGGGCGCACCCTTATCATTAACTTGATAAGCGAGTTGGCTCTCCAAAAGGTTGCGGGAACATATACGGATAGCGACTTCCCACGCTCTCGCTAAGGTGGTCGTTCCGCTTAAGCGAATGAAGGTGAAGAAAAATGGGCGAACCAATAAACGGACAACGCAATCTCAAACAACCTTACCGTAATAAGGGGTTCCAAATACCTTACAGTCTTGCGGGAGATGCAGTTGACCCTAATCCTCCTCCACCAAGTAGTTATTCAACTACTACTCATGTAGCCACTTCAGCCCATCGTGAAGGTTTAACGAGTCCTGTCCAACAGCGACCTGTTCGTTCTCGATTCGGTGATAGGTCAGCCTTGATGCGCTACAATAATCTTATTACTCCTTGGCATCTTTATCCAAAGGCTGATTCTGCCAATATTATCGAGAGGCAGAAGAAAAGCACAGGCACGGTGATTGATGGGGCTGCGTCAGATATTTTCGCTGTTTATCTAACTGATTCAGGAGCATCAGCAACAGGGGCTACTCTAAATGCCGCAGGACGACCTAATTTGGAGTTCTGGCGTATTAAGAAATTCGGTCATGCTGAATTGAATGGTGTGACAGGAATTACTTATCAGATTCTTATTGATGGGCAAATCGCTTTGGCTTGGGATGACTTTCAATTATCTCCATCTTCACCCTATAATCAGTTATTTGAGTTTGAGAATCCAATAGTGGTGAAAGAATCCATTATATTTCGTGTTGTGAACAATAGTGGTGGAACTTATGATTTCTCGGCGGCAGGGAACGCTGTTGATGGAATTTTTTCTGGTTGGACTGAGCAATATGTGGCTTCGTCTGATACTGACCACACCGATATAACGATGCCCGCATGATTTTAAGCCTCTTTCTGCAACGAAAGGTTTCTTATAGTCCGACTGTTCCATGTAAGATAGAGTAATCTATCGAGGTATTTTGATGACATATCCCTTAACAGGAACAGACAGAGGTTCAGGTTTATTGCGTGTTAGCACAATTGACCTTGCTACTGATGTATCTAATGTTACTCACATTAATGTTTCTAATGGAAGTTTAACTGATGATGGTCACGGTCAAGTTACTGTGACAACGGGCGGAGGGGGAGCCGCTAACATTACTGTTAAACTATCTGATAGTTCGATTAGTGTGGCAAATGTCAACACGATGTCGTTTGATATTACCGATGGATTCACAGTCACTAATGATGGGGGAGGGTCTGTTACTGTTGGAATGAACTCTTTTTGGTATGAAATCTCTGTCACAGGACAACCTACTTTAATTCCTTCTGGTGAACAGCCTATTGAATTTGTTGCAGGTAACAATATGACTGTAACTACGGATAGTGGGACTTCTCCTGTTAGTATTACTTGGAATGTCACTAACCCCACAGGAGTTACGGGAGATATAGGATTAACAGGAAATATCGGATTAACAGGCGCAACAGGCGACAATGGACTCACAGGAATCACAGGGTTGACAGGTGACCAAGGAACCACAGGAACCATAGGAACAATAGGTGATAAAGGATTAACAGGTATTACAGGGTTAACAGGCGACCAAGGAGCAATAGGAACCATAGGAACAATAGGTGACAAAGGATTAACAGGAATCACAGGGTTAACAGGCAATACAGGAGCCGCAGGTGATAAAGGACTCACAGGAATCATAGGAACCACAGGCTCCATAGGAAATCAAGGTTTAACAGGCATAACGGGTTTGACAGGTTCGGTAGGTGATGTCGGAGATATAGGAACTCAAGGAGTTATTGGTTTAACAGGAAATCAAGGGGTGCGAGGAATAACAGGTTTAACAGGATTAACAGGAACCGCAGGAACAATAGGAACCATAGGAGCAATAGGTAACAAAGGACTCTCTGGAATAACAGGTTTAACAGGCGACCAAGGAGCAATAGGAACCGTAGGAACAATAGGAGACAAAGGACTCTCTGGAATAACAGGGTTGACAGGTGACCAAGGAACCATAGGCACAACAGGAATAACAGGTAGTCAAGGCACAGGAGGTAGTGGAGGCCAAGCAGGTTTAGCGGGGGCTACGGGTGACACAGGATTAACAGGTGTGATAGGTGTAACAGGATTAACAGGTGACCAAGGTAGCATAGGAGATATAGGTGATACAGGAGTCGCAGGTATTACAGGGTTAACAGGAAATAAAGGTGTAACGGGATTAACAGGCACAGGGGGGCAAACAGGAAGCACAGGAACATTAGGTGACAAAGGACTCACAGGAATCACAGGGTTAACAGGTAACCAAGGAATCTCAGGCACAACAGGTGCATTAGGTGACAAAGGATTAACAGGAGTCACAGGGTTGACAGGTAACCAAGGAACCACAGGAACAACAGGTGCATTAGGTGACAAAGGACTCACAGGAATCACAGGTTTAACAGGAAATCAAGGAACCATAGGAACAATAGGTAGTGCTGGAAGTCAAGGCACAGGGGGAGGAACAGGAACGACAGGTGCATTAGGTGACAAAGGACTCACAGGTATTACAGGATTAACAGGAAATCAAGGAACCATAGGCACAACAGGAGCATTAGGTGACAAAGGACTATCAGGTATTACAGGGTTGACAGGTGACCAAGGAACCACAGGAACAACAGGTGCATTAGGTGACAAAGGACTCACAGGAATCACAGGGTTAACAGGTGACCAAGGAACCATAGGCACAACAGGTAGTGCTGGAAGTCAAGGCACAGGAGGGGAAACAGGAACGACAGGTGCATTAGGTGACAAAGGCTTAACGGGAGTAACAGGATTAACAGGTAACCAAGGAACCACAGGCACAACAGGTGCATTAGGTGACAAAGGCTTAACGGGGGTAACAGGATTAACAGGTAACCAAGGAACCACAGGCACAACAGGTGCATTAGGTGACAAAGGACTCACAGGAATCACAGGGTTGACAGGTAACCAAGGAACCATAGGAACAATAGGTTCAACAGGAACTCAAGGTGGTGGCGGTGACCAAGGAACCATAGGCACAACAGGTTCATTAGGTGACAAAGGATTGTCAGGTATAACAGGATTAACAGGCGAACAAGGAACCACAGGAACCACAGGTTCAATAGGAACTCAAGGTGGTGGCGGTGACCAAGGAACCATAGGCACAACAGGTGTATTAGGTGACAAAGGATTGTCGGGTATAACAGGATTAACAGGCGAACAAGGAACCGTAGGCACAACAGGGTCAACAGGAACTCAAGGTGGTGGCGGTGACCAAGGAACCATAGGCACAACAGGTTCATTGGGAGATAAAGGACTCACAGGTATTACAGGATTAACAGGTAACCAAGGAACCACAGGAACCACAGGTATAGGAGGGGCAACAGGTGATGTTGGTTTAACGGGTGCAACAGGAAGTCAAGGAACTCAAGGTGACCAAGGAACCATAGGCACAACAGGTTCATTGGGAGATAAAGGACTCACAGGAATCACAGGGTTGACAGGTAGCCAAGGAACCATAGGCACAACAGGAACAACAGGAACTCAAGGTGGTGGCGGTGACCAAGGAACCATAGGCACAACAGGTGCATTAGGTGACAAAGGATTATCAGGTATAACAGGATTAACAGGTGAACAAGGAACCACAGGAACCACAGGTTCAATAGGAACTCAAGGTGGTGGCGGTGACCAAGGAACCATAGGCACAACAGGTGCATTAGGTGACAAAGGATTAACAGGAATCACAGGGTTGACAGGTAGCCAAGGAACCACAGGAACCACAGGTTCAACAGGAACTCAAGGTGGTGGGGGTGACCAAGGAACCATAGGCACAACAGGTTCATTAGGTGACAAAGGATTGTCAGGTATAACAGGGTTGACAGGCGAACAAGGAACCATAGGCACAACAGGAGCATTAGGTGACAAAGGACTATCAGGTATTACAGGATTAACAGGAAATCAAGGAACCATAGGCACAACAGGAACA
>Ga0302123_10001814_pt1 | contig 14880 bp, 15 predicted proteins | sample CB21_321_MG_FD_203109 | JGI IMG/M metagenome (GOLD analysis project Ga0302123, IMG submission 203109) | Marine microbial communities from Western Arctic Ocean, Canada - CB21_32.1 | ecosystem: Environmental > Aquatic > Marine > Oceanic | place: Canada: Western Arctic Ocean | collected 2017-09-28 | reverse complement strand
CATTACTTAATACGGCAGAAGGTGGCGCTCCAATAAATGAATACGGTGGCCTCGGCGTGCCTCATTCCGGGTGTCGGCGAGGTGCCTTGCCCCCGTTTCCTATTTCGTCGCCGCCTCCAAATTCACGGCAATCGTACGGGTGGCGCGAAGCCACTGTCAAGGTGACGGCCCTCAGAATCAGGCGTGGCTTCGACATGCCCAATGCTATAATTCCGTGGCTTGGAGAGATGGCCGAGCGGTTGAAGGCGACGGTCTCGAAAACCGTTGTACCGGTCTCCGGTACCGTGGGTTCGAATCCCACTCTCTCCGCCATTCCAGCACATAACGGCCTGCTACACAGCATTTTATCCACCTGGTTGCAGACTATTTCCGGGGCCTGGGCCATTAGGTTTGACCGCCATTATCCGGTGAGCTGCATCTAGGAATCCCTTACCCCAGGCCGAATTCTCCATGCCTAAAGTCAACATCTCCCATGTCTCCATTGCCTATCAAGATGAAGGGCGTGGTTTCCCCGTGGTGTTCGCCCATGAATTCGCCGGAGACATGACCTCCTGGGAAGCACAATGTTCTCATTTCTCCGAGCGATATCGAGTCATTTCTTATAACGCCGTTGGTTACCCGCCTTCGGATGTGCCAGTGGACCTTGCGTTGTATGAGCGCTCCCAGCAAATCGCAAACCTTAGGGGGTTACTGTCACATCTTGGGGTAGAGCGAGCGCACATAGTGGGCCTTTCAATGGGAGCCCACATGGCAATCGGCTTCGCTTTGGCCCACCCAGCGATGACGTGTTCACTGGTTGCAGCGGGTGCCGGAGCGGGAGCAACCAACGTGCGCGCATACCAAAAAGACATGAACGCGCGAGCTAGTGTCCTCGAAAATGAGGGTATGAAAGGGCTCGATACGTATGTATATGGCCCTACACGCTCAGGGTTTCGCCAACGCGATCCTCAGGGGTGGCGGCACTTCGCCAATGGCTTCGCAGGCCACTCAGCTGAAGGTTCAGCTCGGACGTTACGGGGATACCAAGCTCGGCGTCCATCTCTCTATGCTCTTGAGGTTGACCTGCGCACATCCACCGTTCCTACCTTGGTTATCGTTGGAGACGAAGATGAACCGTGTCTCGATCCCTCGCTCTACCTCAAACGAACCATTCCGCGGTCGGGGCTTGTTGTCATGCCACAAACTGGCCATGCGGTAAACATAGAACGGCCTACAGAGTTCAACGCCGCTTTAGACGCGTTCTTCAGCGAAGTGGAAAGTGGTGGGTGGTTCAGTTTCAACGGCGGATCGGAAGGGCCGAGAAAGCGTTAGCCCCCTACAAACTTGCCATCCCGTGCACGCTAGATCGTAGAGGAAGCTTACGCTTCGAGGTGAAGCAGCCTCAGGTTCTTGCGAAACTCCTCTATCAAGACTCGAATACTCCTGCGGCCGGCACCATCATTGGCCATGAGGGTTAATTCCTTTTCCCGTTCGGCCACTATCGTTTTGCCACCTTCATATGTCTCGTAGTACACGAGCCGCCCCGCTTTGCCACGCGTTGACTGCGTTGTCCCGTCCGCGTGTTCTTGCATTCGGATGGGAAGGTTGGTGGTCTGGCCGACATAGAAGCTGCCACCTTCGAGCTTGAGGATGTAGATGTATCGCTCAGCGCGCGCCAGGTCCGCGTGGGCGATGGGCCTACGAGGAGGCCCTGGAGCCCCCCTTACGGAGCCGAAGCAGTCATCGCACATGGGGTCCATGTCGTCCGGATGCTCGGTCGTATCAAACGCAACAACAAAGTCGAACCCATGGCGGCTCGCGCACTCCTCCAGTTCCACAGCATCCCACTCCTGCCAGTGGGGGTAGCACAGAGGCTTGTCATAAGTAGCTGCCTTCTCGCAGCCCCAAGCAGCACATGGTTGTACCGCGCTCGCCATGAGGCGCATTCTACCTAGGTTCTAACCCCGCATCCTTTTTAAGGGGTGCGCACGCGCATTCAGCTCAGATTGGCACGCCTAGACCACAACCCCAAACGAATATTCACAAGCCTTACCCCATCTATACCTACCTAGCCCGACAGCTCCCAACAACCAACTACCAACGCCGGCAGGGAAGCAAACGAGACCCCGCCAGCCTTTGACCGCCATTTGACCGCCTTTTGCAGTGACAACCGTAGCCACCCGCCCGTATCCTGCAGGAGCCTGCAGACGACCGGGAGACGACAATGGCCTAGTGCATGCAAGGTGACGGCGGGTAAGGGCGGTACGGGTAGGACGAACTCGAAAACCGTTGTACCGGTCTCCGGTACCGTGGGTTCGAATCCCACTCTCTCCGCCATCATTCGCCAGCCGGGCATCGGGCTCCGCATCACGTGGTAACCGGCCCAAGGCGCAGTGGTATGCCGTCGACTCGGTCTGCTCACATACGGAGAGGTGCTGGAGCGGCCGAACAGGCACGCCTGGAAAGCGTGTAGGGGCGCAAACCCCTCGCGGGTTCGAATCCCGCCCTCTCCGCCACTCCTCATTGCTGCGGGGAGTGAGTTGAGCAGAAGCAGCGGCCTGCTGGTGACCGACGTGATCGGCGGCCTCGCGGCCCCTGGATTGCCGGGCCTCCTACTGCAGGTTGGTAGAATGAATTACATTAAGGCGCGGGAGGCGCCCGAGGAGTACTCTCCTTCGCCTCCTTAATCTTCGCGAACGGAACCCATGGCGAAAGTACCCACCAAAGCACGGAAGAAGTTCGACGCCATCCCTCGGGAGAAGGCTGTCGCACCCCTGGCAGAAGCACCCATTACCTCTCGAGAGGAGCCTGTCGCCAAGCCTCGAGCGAAGCCTGCCGCCAAGCCTCGAGCGAAGCCTGTCGCCAAGCCTCGAGCGAAGCCTGCCGCCAAGCCTCGAGCGAAGCCTGCCGCAGGCGCTCGAAGCCGCAGCGGTAAAACCGGTAAACACCTCGTCATCGTCGAATCGCCGGCCAAGGCCACGACCATAGGTCGCTACCTCGGTGACGACTACACCGTCAGGGCATCTCTCGGCCACGTACGCGACCTGCCCAAGGGCAAGCTCGGCGTCGACATCGACCAGGACTTCGAGCCGTCCTATCACATCATGGCCGACAAAAAGAAGATCGTCGCCGAACTGAAGAAAGCGGCGGAGGGCGCCGAGGACATCTTCCTGGCAACTGACCCCGACCGCGAGGGAGAGGCCATTTCCTGGCACTTGCTCGAGGCTGCTGCTTTCCACAATAAGCCGGTGCGCCGCGTGGTGTTCCACCAGATAACGCCGGACGCGGTGCGCGAAGCCTTTGCCAACGACCGCGACATCGACATGCGCCTCGTGAATGCACAGCAAGCGCGCCGCATCCTCGACCGCCTCGTCGGCTACCAGTTGAGCCCACTGCTCTGGCGCAAAGTCCAGAAAGGGCTTTCCGCAGGCCGAGTACAGTCGGTTGCGCTGCGGCTCGTGGTCGAACGCGACCAAGCGATCTCCGGGTTCGTTTCAGTCGAGTACTGGTCCATTGCCGCGACCCTCAAGCCTGGAACCGGCACGGTCTTCTCCGCATCCTTACGTAGTCTCGACGGCGACAAGAAGAAGATCGAGCTCCCTGACGAAGCCACCGTCAAGAGCATCGTCGACGACCTCGAAGGCGCGACTTACGCCGTCGGGACCGTGACGAAGCAAGAAAAACATAGCAAGCCCAAAGCTCCTTTTATCACGAGCACACTGCAACAGGAGGCGTGGCGGCAGTTGCGCTTCTCGGCCCGCAAGACAATGGCCGTGGCCCAGCAACTCTACGAAGGCCAGGACCTCGGCAGTAGCGAAGGGTCGATCGGCCTCATCACCTACATGCGGACCGACTCGCCGGTCGTGGCCACCGAGGCCATAGCCGAGACACGCCAATACGTCAGCCGGCGCTGGGGGACGGAATATGTCCCCGAGTCGCCGCGGCGCTACGCCTCGCGCTCGAAGGTCGCCCAGGAGGCGCACGAGGCCATCCGGCCCACGTCCACTGACCGCGACCCCGAGTCGATGCGCGGCCATCTGACGAATGACCAGTTTCGCCTGTACGACCTCGTCTGGAAGCGCATGGTCGCGAGCCAAATGGCCGACGCGGTCCTCGACGCGACGACGGTCGACATTCCGGTCACCGGCAAGTCGCAGCAAGGGTATGTGTTCCGCGCAACCGGCTCCGTCGTCCGCTTCGCGGGCTTCCGAACTCTCTATATGGAGGCAAAGGACGAGGAAGCCAAAGGCCCTGACACTGACACCGCCGAGGACGAAGAAGCGGAAACGGACCGCATGCTGCCGTCCCTTTCTCAGGGCGACTCACTCACGTGCCGGGCGCTAAAGCCGGACCAGCATTTCACGCAGCCGCCACCCCGGTTCACCGAGGCGAGCCTGGTGAAGGTGCTGGAAGAGCACGGGATCGGCCGCCCAAGCACCTACGCGCCCATTGTCAGCACCATCGTCGACCGGCAATACGTGACACGAGAGCGCGGCTCTCTCACGTCGACCAAGCTCGGCCAGGTCGTCAACGAGCAGTTGTCCAATCATTTTCCCGACATCATGGACCCCGGCTTCACGGCCCAGCTGGAGGACCAGCTCGACGACGTCGCCAACGGCAAGCGCGAGTGGGTCCCACTGTTGCGTGAGTTCTATGGGCCTTTCGCCAAGGCGTTGGAAAAAGCGACCGAGGAGATGCCCCGGGTCCGCGTCGAAGAACCCACTGACGAGATCTGCGAACTCTGCAGCAATCCCATGGTCATCAAGACTGGCCGGTTCGGGCAGTTCCTCGCATGTACTGGCTTTCCGGAGTGCCGCAACACTCGGCCCCTTCTCAAACACACAGGCGTTACTTGCACCCATGGTGGCGAGATCGTCGAGCGCAAGGGCCGTGGGCGCACTTTCTTCGGTTGCACTCGCTACCCGGACTGCGCGTTCACCGCGAACCAGCGACCTGAAGAGGTCGCGTGCCCGCTCGCGGAGCAGGCCGTCCCTATTGCGACGGGTTCCCAGTCCGGCTAGGTCATGGCTGCCCCAGGGCTGCTCGACACCTACAAGGGACACCTCGCAGGCAGCCGCGGGCTCGCTGACCTCACGGTCCGCAACTACGTGGCGGACGCAAGGGTGTTCATCGACTACCTGGCAGGGCAGCGCATCGGCCTCGGTGAAGACGCAGCGGCGCTGCGCGACTTCGTGCAGAGGGACGCATCGAGCCAGCCGAGCCAGGATGCGTGGCAACAACAGATCAACGGCGAGTACCGCCGGCTGGTGCGCGACTACGTGGTCTCGCTAAGCACCTCCCGTCCTCGTGGTGGTCGCGGGTTCGCTGCTGCAAGCATCGTTCGGTGCCTGGCCGCGCTCCGGAGCCTCATGCGCTACCTGATCGAGCGGGGCCTGGTGCCCGACGCGCCGCTGTGGGCCTCGCGCTCGGGACTCATGCGAAGCTTCACGCCTCGCAAGCCCAAGCGTCTCCCCGACACGCTGTCCGCCCTTGAGGCGAAATTACTGGTGGAGGCACCCACTGAGCGCGCATCGGCGGCGCGGAGGTCGGTGAAAGCCGCGGCCATCGCCCTGCGGGACTCCGCCCTACTCGAGCTGCTCTACGGTGCGGGGCTGCGCGTTAGCGAGGTCACCGGCCTGGACGTTGGCCAGGTATCCACCAGCGCCCGGGCCGCCCGCGTATGGGGCAAAGGCGCGAAGGGGCGGCAGGTCCCTCTAGGCAAGCCCGCAATCGCGGCGATCGACCGCTACGTCCAGCACGGGCGCCCTGCCCTGGCTTCGAACATCAGCGATAGAGCACTATTCCTCAATGTGCGCGGCACTCGGCTCACGCCGCGCTCGGTCCAGTCGCTGGTCAGCCACTACGCGCGGGCCGCGGGCATCCCGCAGCGGGTCCACCCGCACACGCTGCGCCACAGCTACGCCACGCACCTCCTCGACGGCGGCGCAGACTTGCGCATCGTCCAGGAACTGCTTGGCCATTCCACGCCCATGGCGACGCAGGTGTACACTCACGTTAGCCGCGGCGAGGCACGACGCGTCTACCTGCGCGCCCACCCGCTGGCCCGAGAGCAGGCCGACGACGAGTCCGCCTAAGAGCTGCTTCCAATTCCCCAGGGGCAAGTTCCCGCGGGGGCCAACTACCGAGGGAGCCGATACATGAGCGTCTTGGTCATCAACGGGCCAAACCTGAACACGCTTGGCCAGCGCGAGCCTGAGATCTACGGCCCCACGACGCTGGAGCAGGTCGAGGCTCGCATGCGGGCCTACGGCAAGGCCCTTGGCCTCACCCTCGAATTCTTCCAGTCCAACAGCGAGGGGGCCATCCTCGACTGCATTCAGCAACAAGGGGCCAGCGCCCAGGCCATCGTCATCAACCCAGGGGCGCTCGCGCACACCAGCGTCGCCCTCAGGGACTCACTGTCCGCGCTGAGCGTCCCCGTTGTCGAAGTACATATCTCGAACGTCCATGCTCGAGAGCCCTTCAGGCACCACTCGTACATCGCAAGCGTCGTGACGGGTCAGGTCGTTGGGCTCGGCACCCACGGCTACTTGCTCGCGCTCGGGTACCTCGCCGAAGCGGCAAACCTCGGAGGCACACCATGACCAAGGCTGGAAGAATCACCCGGTTGCGCGAGGCGATGAGCAAGGACGCGCTCGACGCCTTCCTAGTGACTTCGGCTGAGAACCGCCATTACTTCTCAGGCTTCCGGGGATCGGCGGGCTACCTTTGGGTCACCTCGGATGACGCCATGCTCGGCACTGACTTCCGCTACACCGAACAGGCTGGCATCCAGGCGCCCGACTACCGAGTGGTTCGAATCGGCGCCCAGCTGGACTGGCTGAAAGAGGCCATCCATGGCTCGGGGGCTACGCGCATTGGCATTGAGTCCGGCGACATGACCTTCGGCATGTATGACTCCGTTCGCGAGGCCACCAAGGGCATGCTGCCGAAGCGCGAACTGGTCGCGACCGGCACCATGGCCGACGAGATTCGCGCCATCAAGGAGCCGGAAGAGCTCGCGCTGCTGACAGAAGCCATACTCATCGCCGATCGAGCGATGGAACAGGTGGGCGCGCAATTGCGTCCGGGCCTCACCGAGAGGGAGGTCGCTTGGCTCCTGGAGAAGGCGATGCGCGAAGGCGGGGCAGACGCTCTTTCATTTGACACCATCGTTGCCTCTGGGCCCAATGGCGCCAAGCCGCACCACAAGCCGAGTGATCGCAGGTTGGAAAAAGGCGACGGCGTCACCATCGACATGGGCGCGCTCTACCAAGGCTACTGCAGCGACATCACGCGGACGTTCGTGCTCGGCAAAGCCGACGCCCAGTTCCGTAAGGTATATGACATCGTGCTCGCCGCCCAGGAGACCGCGGAGGCGACGGCGCGGGCCGGTATGAGCGGCAAGGACATTGACGGCCTTGCGCGCAAGGTGATTGAGGACGCCGGCTTCGGCGAGGCCTTCGGCCATAGCCTGGGTCATGGCATCGGCGTCGCCGTCCATGAGTTTCCGCGTGTGGGGCCACTTTCTGACAAGCAGCGCATCGACGACGGCATGGTCTTCAGCGTGGAGCCTGGCATTTACTTGACCGGCTGGGGCGGCGTGCGCATCGAGGACCTCGTCGTCATGGAAAACGGCGAGCCGCGCGTCCTGACCACGGCCCACAAACGTGACTTGGTTGAGGTATAGCACATCCATTCCGCCGGGCGCACGCCACTCGATCGGCCCTCGAAGCCGGGCCGGCGGCCTGAGGTAGCGGCGCTTTGCTGTCGATAGCGTCCCCACTGGCCAAGCGTCTCTCTTTCTACTACGGGTGGGTGATCGCAGCTGCCATGGGGGTCGTCAGCCTCGTGGGCCTCTCCTTCGGTCCCGGTGTCATAGGGGCGCTCTACAAGCCCATGGCCGACGACCTCGGCTGGTCCTCGACGGCCGTGGCAGGCGGTGTCTTGACAGGGAGCGTGCTTGTAGCGATCACCGCGCCCATCTCCGGCCGACTCCAAGACCGCTACGGGGCGCAGGCCATCCTGACCGTCATGCACGTGCTCATGGCAGCCTGTCTGTTTGGGCTCGCGATGGTCAATTCGCTGTTCGCCTTCTACGCACTCTTCGGCATCGGCTGGTCCCTCTTCGCGGGCACAGGACGTGTCGCCTCCTCGGGCGCCGTGGCCCAATGGTTCGTCGCCCGGCGGGGGGCGGCCACCGCCGTCGTCAACACGCTGGTAGGCCTGGGGTTCGCCACCATGCCCCTCCTCGCCACAGTGGCGATGGTCCGGTGGGATTGGCGGGCTGGGTGGGCGGCCATGGGCATCGTCGTTTTCGCCGTCGGCGTGCCCGTATCTCTCCTTCTCGTTAGGCGGCTACCGTCCGACGTAGGCCAGGAAATTGATGGCCGCGGCCCAGAGGCCGGGGCCGTCAGTTCGCGCTCTGCGCGCTCGGCCACGGAAGAAGTCCAGTGGACAACACACGAGGCGCTCCACACTCTTACTTTCTGGGTTTTGGTAAGCGCACTCACCGTGATGTCGGTGGCTAACATTGGTGTTTCGTTCCACCTGGTGCCCCATCTGCTCGACCGGGGCCTGAGCCCGTCCATCGCAGTCCTTGCTTTCACCATCGGCGGCGCGACGCAAATACCCGCCAGCTTCGCATGGGGAATCATGTTGGACAGGCTCCATGCCAAAGCGGTCTACGTGGCCTCTGGCGGGGTGGTCTCGGTCTATATTATCGTCGTCTCGCTGGCTTCTTCGGTGTGGATGGTGGTGCTCATTGGCATCACCATGGGCGTCGGCTTCGGCGGCTTCGGGCTCGTGGTGCGAGTCATGTTCGCCGAATACTTCGGCCGCAGATCCGCCGGCTCCATATTCGGGATCGTAGTTCCTTTCACCGCCATCGCGCAGGGCATCGGAGCGATCGTCGGCGGCATCATCTTCGACGCGACCGGCTCGTTCGTTGGCGCCTTCATGTTCTTCCTGGCTTTGACTCTCATCGCCATGGCGTTGGTCTTCGTGGCGCCCATGCCAACGAAGCGGCCACCGTCACCGCCGGTGCGGCCGACGGTGGCCGTCGACTAGGTCGGCACCTGCGCGCCAGGCATGCTACGCTCGTCAGCGTTCGCGAGCGCACCCGGCCACACCCCATCGCGATCTTGCAGAGGAGTAAAGCGTCCATGGCCATCGGTTTCGGAGACCTCCGTCGCGGGCTGGCCGTCGAATTGGACGGCACGCCCTATCGGGTCGAGGAATACAGCCAGCAAAAGATGCAGCAGCGGGCCCCGACCTACACTCTCAAATTGCGCAACATTCTCACCGGCCAACTGGTGGAGCGAAAGTTCTCCGGCTACGGCATGGAACTGAGCCCTGCGCAGGTTGAGAGTCGCGACGCGACTTACCTTTACGAAGCGGACGGCGCGTACACGTTCATGGACACCGCAACTTTCGACCAGTGGGAGCTGTCCGCCGATGTGCTAGGCGACGCGGTCAGGTATTTGGTCGACCAAGCGCCTGTCCAAGTGGTCATCTACAAAGACAACCCTGTGAGCGTCGAGCTGCCGACCACCGTGGACATACCCGTCGCCGACACACCTCCGGCGCACCGAGGCGATACTCAAAGCGGCGGCAACAAGCCTGCCACCACCGAGACGGGGCTCGTGGTCACGGTCCCTGTCTTCATTGCCGTGGGCGACGTCATTCGCGTGGACACGCGAAGCGGCGACTACGTTACCCGCGTGCGAGGCGGCTAGGCCCAGCCAGGACTTGGACTTTGCCTTCTGGCTGACCAGCCAATAAGTACAAAACGAGGAGGTTCCATGGCTAAGGGACAGGATTCAAAAAAGGCAGATAAGAAGCAACCAGCCAAGACGCTGAAGGAGAAGCGCAGCAAGAAAAAGGAGAAGAAAGCCCAAGGAGCCTGACCTAAGGGAGCAACCAGAGACTCACGCTCCGCGGGCGCAGCAGCCGCTCGCGTCGAGAGACGCGAGGGGCCTTCGGCGTGGATTGGTCCATGTGGAGAGCGGGTTCGGCGCCACCGCCCTCATTCGCCACTCGCCCGCACAAGTGCGGGCTCCTCCCTGCAGCATCAATCCTCAGTCCCGTGGGGCTCGGCCTCCACAGGTGATTGATCCGATAGGCTCCGCGTCGAGATGCCGCGGGCAACAGGGATGAGCCGGAGCGCATTGCCTGTTGCAATCGAGGCAAGCAATCCAACGGCGAACGAGACCCCTCGAAGTTCGGCAAGGCCGCCCATGGCCATGGAGCCCAGGTTGACGCCGCTCAAGAGCGTAGCGTGCAAACCTAGTACCCGCCCGCGCATGGCACTCGGAACCATGGTCTGAACGAGGCTAGCACCCATAATGTCGTAAACCGTGCCCGCGACACCAGCTGCGCCAAAGAGGACAAGCGAAACAAGCAGGTTGGTGGAGAAGGCGAAGGCGACGATGAATGAACCGAACCCGAACGCGGCGCCCATGAAGACCCAGCCCCTGGATCGGACCTCGGCGAAGGCAGCGATGGCCAGAGTACCGATAATCCCGCCCGCCCCGAAGGCCGCTTGGAGATAACCCAGCGCCCGCGCATCCGCATGAAGCACGTCGCTGACCACCACTGGCAGCATGAAGAGCACGCCAAACCCGAACGTCTCGGTGAACATCACAACCCAGAGGACAGTACGGACCTGCCGGTCGCGTAGGGCGTAGGAAAATCCCTCAGTGAGGTTGGCGAGAAATGAGCCGCTGGTCGTGCTCAGCCTCTGCGGCGTGGGCATGAACAACAGTAACGCTGCTCCAACTGTCGTAATGCCCCCGACAAAAAGGAAGAATGGGCCCGACCCCCATGCGGCAAGAATGAACCCTCCGGTAAGGGGGCCGAAGATGCCGGACAAGTTGATGGCCAGGAATTGCAGCGCCATGACGTTCACGATGAGCGCCGGACCAACCAAGTCGAAGGTCAGTCCGCCGCGGGAAGGCATTTGCACGGCGCGCACTGCCCCCATGACCGCCGCCAGGCCGAACACGTAGCCCAGCTGGACCACATCTGGCACGCCTCCAAGCACGAGCAAGCCCAGCACCAGCGTCAGCGACCCCACACAAAGTTGGCACAGCAAGAGCAGCGACCGCCGGTCTCGGCGGTCGGTCACCACCCCGCCCAGTGGCCCCAGGAGCAGCATGGCAATGCCGCTAATACCAGGCGCAAGCCCAACGAGAGCGGGCCGGCCAGTCAATTCGAGAATGAGCCAGCCCTGTCCCATGTTGTAGGTCATGAACCCAAGGGAACCTGACATCATGTTGAGCCACAGGTATGTGTAACCCGGAATGCGGAATGCACTCAGCGTACGGGCGAAACCCTGGCCAATAAGGCTTTGGTGATTGCTCATGGGAAGTAACTATCGGCTATGACCTTGATCATTTTGAGGCTTCCCCTCTTCCACTGCCAGCCGGTGTAGGCCTGGCTTGTGCGCAAGCATCGGGTACCGCGAGCTGAGCCGGGCCGCGCGCCACTTGCCCACACGGCGGCGGCCTGGCACCCTAGCAAGCGCCATGGCTGCCAAGGTTTTCACTGTCGCCGAGCTCGTCGCCTACCTCCAGATCGTCCTGGAGTATGACCCGATGTTGGCCGACCTTTGGCTCTCCGGTGAGGTCGCCAACACCGTCACATCGGCGGCCGGCCACACTTACTTCACGTTGCGCGAAGAGAACACATCGTTCCGCTGCGTGCTCTTCGCCCGTTACCCCGGTGCCATGCACGTTGCGAACGGCGCGCACATCAACGTCCACGGCCGCGTTGGCGTGTACGCAGCGCGAGGCGAAATACAGTTGACCGCTGACATGGTCCAGGCGGCCGGCGCTGGAGCGCTGGCCTTGGAGTTCGAAGCCCTGCGCGCCCAGCTCGAGCGAGAGGGCCTGTTCGACCAGACGCGCAAGCGGCCCCTTCCCGCCTTCCCGAAGCGCATCGGTGTCGTCACCTCGGAGACCGGCGCCGTCTACCACGACATCGCCCAGACCTTGGGGCGGCGTTACCCCCTCGGCGAGCTCATCTTCTGCCCCGCAGCCGTCCAGGGCGATCTTGCTCCAGAGCAGGTCGCCAGAAGCATTCGCCGGCTCAACGCGATAGGCAACGTCGACGTCATGATCGTCGGGCGTGGCGGCGGGTCGCTTGAGGACCTGCACGCCTTCAACACCGACGTCGTCGCCCGCGCGATCCACGGCAGCCACGTGCCGGTCATCAGCGCGGTAGGCCACGAAACCGATGTCACCATCGCCGATTGGGTGGCCGATGTCCGGGCGGCGACGCCGACTGCGGCGGCCGAGCTGGCGGCACCAAACGTGCTCGCGCTGGCCTCCGAAACCCGGACCTTCATCCAGCGTGCGGAGGCTGCCTTGCGCCAGACAGCATCACGGCAGGCCCGGGCATTGCAGGAGACCGTCACGCGGCTCGGACGGTTGCTCCCTGACACTGGCTCTCTACGCCAGGCAGTGGATGACGTGCTCGCGCAGGCCCGCCACGCCGTGTCGGCACTCGCGGGGCAGCGGCGCGCCGAACTTGCCGGCGCCACCGCGTCGCTGGAGGCGCTGAGTCCGCTGGCGGTGCTCGGGCGCGGCTACGCCGCCCTCATGGCGTCCGACGGCTCGCGGGTCACCTCTGTGGCCAGCCTCTCGCCCGGCGACTCCTTCCGTGCGACACTGTTCGACGGCTCGCTTGATGCGCGAGTGGCCGGCGACGATGCGGCGGAGGCGCAGAGGCCGCGACCTGCGAGTCGCATCAAATCTGCACCGGAAGCTAGGGATAGTCATACCCGCGGCCCTCGCGAGGGACATGAACAGGGAGAACTCCTCTAGATTGCGAATCTTGCCAACTTTACCAACCATAACGAACGGACCGAGCCAGCTGTTGCTGAGAGTGCAACGTGACTAAAGACTCCAGGCAGGGCGACCCCGAGCAGGGCTCGTTCGAGGATGCGTTCGTCAAGCTCCGCGAGGCCGTCGAGGCCCTAGAAGCCGGCAACCTCCCACTGGAAGAGGCCGCACGCCTCTACGAGGAGGGCATGCGGTTGGCCAAGGCCTGCAACGAACTATTGACTGGCGCCGAACTGAAGATCACCAAGCTACAACAGGACTACGCCGCGGAGGCCGCCCGCGCCGCGCCCGCCGACGAGCTCCCGGAGTTCAGCCAGCCGGACGGCGCGGACGATCCGGAGTCGTAATGCTGCGCGGCGACTTCCACATGCACACGCACTTCTCGCACGACTGCCTGACCAGCCCTGAGGCGCTGGTACAGCGCGCCCAAGACGTGGGCCTAACGCTCATCGCAGTGACCGACCACAACAGCGTGCGCGGCGGCCTCGCGGCCAAGAAGACGGCCAGCATTCCTGTCATCGTGGGAGAGGAAGTCAAATCCACTGAAGGCGAGATCACCGGCCTTTTCTTGGAGGACGAAGTGCCTGCTGGGCTCACGCCGCTGGAAACGGTCAAGCGCATCAAGCAGCAAGGCGCCCTCGTGTCCATTCCCCATCCCTTCGCCGGGCTGGGGCGCTCGTCCATGTCTCGGTCGGCCGTCGAAGAGATACTGCCCTATGTGGACATCGTCGAGGCGTTCAATGCACGCACGCACGCACGGTCTATCAACGCCGAAGCGCGGGCATTCGCCGCCGAGCGCGGCATCGCCGTAACCGCCGTCAGCGATGCGCACACCGTCGGCGAGCTGGGCCGCGCCTACACTGAGCTGCTCGACTTCGACGGCACTCCTGAGGGCTTCAAGCGGGCTCTGGCCGGAGCAACCCTGATCGAGCGGCCCGCCAGCCGCTTCGTCCACGTCGCCAGCACCGTCAACAAGCTCCGGCACCGATTCCGCCGCACCCCATGACCATCCAGCTTGGTTGGTTCACTGCGGGGCGGGGACCCGGCTCGCGCGCCATGTTCGAACGGACGCTGGCCGCCATCGACGCGGGAGTGCTGGATGCGCGGGTTCAATTCGTATTCATGCACCGCGAGCGCGGCGAGGGTGATGGCAGCGACGCTTTCATTACCCTCGCGGAGTCTCGCGGAATACCAGTCCTCGCGCGATCGGCTCGGGCGTTTCGCGAGGCGCACGGCGGCGATATCGCATCCAATCGCGATGCCTACGATGCGCAGGTCCGCCAACTCCTTCGCCCTTACGCGCCCGGCCTCTGCGTCCTCGCGGGCTACCTGCTCATTCTGAGCGAGCCAATGGTCGCCGCCTACCGCTTCGTCAACATCCACGGCGCGCTGCCCCAGGGTCCCATTGGCCTCTGGCAGGCCGTCATTTGGGGCCTCATTGCGGGCCGAGCCGAAGAAACCGGCGCCATGGTGTTCTCGGTCACGCCCGACCTCGACCGCGGTCCTCCCATTGCCTACTGCCGGTTCGCGTTGCGCGGACCCCGGTTTGACGGCCTGTGGGCGTCCGCAAGCAACGCTACAGTCGCGCAGTTACGGGACCAGGACGGTGAGAACCTGCCGCTGTTCCAAGCAATCCGCGCCGAGGGTATCAACCGAGAGCCCGCGCTGCTGGTCGAGACTCTGCGCTTGGTCGCCGACGGCGAGGTGCGCTTGGCTGGTGATACTATCACCGACGCGCGGGGCGGCACCGCGGAGGCACGCGACCTTACCGTTCAGGTCAATGCCACGTTGGCCCTCGACGCCGCGAAGGCTATGGAGGGCTAGGCCGATGAGCGAGCTCACCGAGCGCCTTGATCTGGCCATCGCCGTCGCCCGCGAGGCGGGGGACTATGTCATGCGCCTCTACCAATCGCCCGCGTTGAGCGTGGAGCGCAAGGCCGACCGCACGCCGGTGACGGACGCGGACCGCGGCGCAGAGGAGTTAGCTCGCGCACGCATCGAGGCGGCATGCCCGGGTGATGCGATCGTCGGCGAGGAGTTGCCCACGCGGGAAGGC
>Ga0302123_10001809_pt1 | contig 14896 bp, 11 predicted proteins | sample CB21_321_MG_FD_203109 | JGI IMG/M metagenome (GOLD analysis project Ga0302123, IMG submission 203109) | Marine microbial communities from Western Arctic Ocean, Canada - CB21_32.1 | ecosystem: Environmental > Aquatic > Marine > Oceanic | place: Canada: Western Arctic Ocean | collected 2017-09-28 | reverse complement strand
GTATTCCGGCGAGATGGTCGAGGAAGGCACCATTAATGAGGTCTTCAAGGAAACCAAGCATCCTTATACGTTTGGCCTGTTCGATTGCATTCCCTCGCTGACCACCGACAAGCACGCCCGCGCCCTGGTGCCGATTCCCGGTCAGGTCTCATTGCCTCATGAGCGCCCGCCGGGCTGTGCCTTCGGGCCCCGCTGCCGCTATTTCGAGCCCGGCACCTGCGACGCCGGCACGATCAGCCTAGATACGGTCGGCGCCAACGGCCAACGGGTGCGCTGCCGGCGCTGGGGGTCGATCAGCCACGCGCCAGCGAAACCTGATGTCGAAGAGACCATGGGCCGCGAAGGCGTACCGACCGACGTGCTGCGCATTGAGGGAATGGACAAGTTTTATGAACTCCGTGATATCTCCCTCAAGGCGCTGATGTCGGGAACCTCACGGCGCTACATCAAGGCCAACGAGGACGTCAATTTTAGTGCCCGCGCGGGCCAGACCGTGGCCATCGTCGGCGAATCGGGCTGCGGCAAGTCGACCTTTGCCAAGGTTCTCACCGGCCTTGAGACGGCGACCAGGGGCGCCATTCAGTTCAACAATGAAAACATCGCCGTCATTCCCATCGAGAAGCGCGAGAACGACCTGATTCTCGCCATCCAGATGGTCTTCCAGAACCCGGACGGCACACTCAACCCGAGCCACAGTGTCGGCGGCGCCATTGGCAGGGTCATCAAGAAGTTCGGTCTCGCCACGAAACGCCGCGACATTAAGGCCCGGGTCGCCGAATTGCTCGACCTGGTACGCATGCCGGCCGAGTTCGCCGAGCGCAAGCCACGGCAGCTCTCCGGCGGCCAGAAGCAGCGCATAGCCGTGGCCCGCGCTTTTGCCGGCAATCCGTCCATGGTCATCGCCGACGAGCCGGTCTCGGCCCTCGACGTCTCGGTCCAGGCAGCGGTGATCAACCTGCTGATGGATGTCCAGCGCAAATACAACACGACCCTGCTGTTCATCAGCCACGACTTGAGCGTGGTGCGCTATCTGGCCGATCACGTGGTCGTCATGTATCTCGGCCAGGTCATGGAGAACGGCACCGCCGAGGAGATTTTCAGCCCGCCCTATCACCCCTATACCGAGGCCTTGCTGTCGGCAATTCCCATTCCCGACCCGGACATCAAGCAGACGCGGGTTCGTCTCCAGGGCGACATTCCCAGTTTCTTCGACCCGCCCAAGGGCTGCCGGTTTTCAACCCGCTGCCCCCGCCGGATCGGCGAAATTTGCGATACCACGCCGCCGCCGGACGTGGAGGCCTCGCCAGGGCACCTCATCAAGTGTCATATCCCGCTCGAGGAACTGCGCAAGACCGAGCCGATTTTCCAAACCGCGGCGGAATAATTATCCTTGCGTTGAACGCCGATTCAGGTTCAAAACGTCGGCTCGACCGGCCACTCCGAGCCGGACGGCGGAGAGACCATGACCCGTTATTCGATTTTCAGCCTGCTGCGAGGCGCTCGGGAGTACCACGAGAACTGGCCCCGCGCCTGGCGCGCGCCTGAACTCAAGGACGCCTACGACGTGGTCATCATTGGCGGCGGTGGCCACGGCCTCGCCACCGCCTACTACCTAGCGACCGAACACGGCATCACCAATGTGGCGGTCATCGAAAAGGGCTGGATCGGCGGCGGCAACACCGGGCGCAACACCACCATCGTGCGCTCCAACTACCTGTGGGACGAAAGCGTCGCAATTTACGAGAAATCCCTCGAGCTGTGGGAAGGCCTGTCGCAGGAGATCAACTACAACGTCATGTTCAGCCAGCGCGGCGTCATGAACCTGGCCCATAATCAACACGACCTGCGCGAGTTGTCGCGCCGGGTCAACGCCAACCGCCTCAACGGCGTCGATTCGGAGATCCTCACCCCGGCGGAAATCAAAGCATTCTGCCCGATTATTAACATCGCGCCCACATCGCGCTATCCGGTGCTTGGCGCCTCACTGCAACGGCGCGGCGGCGTCGCCCGCCACGATGCGGTGGCCTGGGGTTTCGCCCGTGGCGCCGATGCCCGGGGCGTCGATATCATCCAGAACTGCGAGGTCACCGGCATTCGCCGCGAGGGCGGTCGGGTCACCGGTGTCGAGACCTCGAAAGGCTTTATCAAGACCGGAAAAGTGGCGTCGGCCACGGCCGGACATTCCAGCGTCATCGCCGCCATGGTGGATTTGCGCCTGCCCATCGAGAGCCACCCGCTCCAGGCGCTGGTTTCCGAGCCCATCAAACCAGTGCTCGACACCGTCGTCATGTCGGGTTCGGTGCATGTCTATATCAGCCAGTCAGACCGCGGCGAGTTGGTCATGGGCGCCGGCATTGACCACCACCTGTCCTACGCCCAGCGCAGCGGCCTGCATACGGTGGAGGAGATGATGGCGTCGGTTATCGAACTCATCCCCATCACCAGCCGCCTGCGCATGATGCGCCAGTGGGCCGGCATCGTCGATACCTGCCCCGACGCCAGCCCCCTGGTGTGCAAAACCCCAGTGGACGGCTTCTACGTCAACGGCGGCTGGGGCACTGGTGGGTTCAAGGCGACACCGGGCGCAGGCTGGGTCTACGCCTACACCATTGCCCGCGACCAGCCTCACGAGATCAACGCCCCGTTCAACCTGGAACGCTTCTCCACCGGCGCCCTGATCGACGAGCATGGCGCCGCCGCCGTGGCGCACTAGAGGGACGAGACGGCACCATGCTGTACATTCCCTGCCCCTGGTGTGGGCCCCGCGACGAAGTCGAATTCGCTTATGGTGGAGAAGCCCATATTGAGCGGCCCAAAACCCCGGCCAAGCTCGACGACGATGGCTGGCGCGAGTTTCTGTTCAACCGCACCAACACCAAGGGCCGCCACCGCGAGCGCTGGATGCACGCCAACGGCTGCCGGCGCTGGTTCAACATCGAGCGCGACACCGTGTCCCACGAGATCATCGCGGTCTACGAGATGGGCAAGAAACCGCCCAAGGTGAAGGAATGACAGGCCAAAGCCAGCGCCTGGCCGAGGGCGGCCGCATTGATCGCGACCAGCGCCTCGCCTTCACCTTCAATGGCCGGTACTACATCGGCCATCACGGCGATACCCTGGCCTCGGCGCTGCTCGCCAACGGCGTCATCCTGGTCGGGCGCAGTTTTAAATATCACCGGCCTCGGGGCATTCTCAGCGCCGGCGCCGAGGAGCCCAACGCCCTGATCCAGCTTGGCAGCGGCGCCCGCACCGAACCCAACCTTCGGGCCACGCAAGTCGAGCTCTACGACGGCCTCGAAGCCTCCAGCGTCAACTGCTGGCCAAGCCTCGATTTTGATGTCGGTGTGGTCAACGGCTGGATGTCGCGCCTGCTGCCGGCCGGCTTCTACTACAAGACCTTCATGTGGCCGGCGTCCATGTGGCCCCAGTACGAACATGTCATCCGCCATGCCGCCGGCATGGGCCGGGCGCCCGAGGCCAAGGACCCGGACCGCTACGATCATCGTCATATCCATTGTGACGTTTTGGTCGCCGGCGGCGGGCCCGCCGGCCTAGCGGCCGCCCTGGCCGCGGGACGCAGTGGCGCCCGGGTCATCATCGCCGACGAACAGGCCGAGATGGGCGGCGCCCTACTAGGGGCCCGCGATGAGATTGATGGCGCTCCGGCCGCCGCGTGGGTCGCCGCGACGCTCGCCGAACTGGCAACCATGGCCGACGTCCGCCTGCTGCCCCGCGCCACCGTGTTCGGCTATTACGACCACAACCATCTGGGCATCGCCGAGCGGGTTACCGATCATCTGGGACCCACGGCGCCGGCTGAACTGCCGCGCCAGCGCCTGTGGAAAGTGCGCGCCAAGCAGGTCGTCCTGGCCACCGGCGCCCATGAGCGTCCCCTGGTGTTCGCCAACAACGACCGGCCCGGCGTCATGCTGGCCGGCGCCGCGCGCACCTACGTCAACCGCTACGGGGTTAAACCGGGCAATCGGGCCGTGGTGGTGACCAACAACGACAGTGCTTACGAAACCGCCATGGATCTTGCCGCTAGTGGCGTCGTGATCGCCGCCCTCGCCGATCTGCGGCCGGACCCCAGCGGGCCGGTGGTCGACCGGGCGCGGGAACAGGGCATCGAAATCCTGCCCGGCCGCGCCGTCGTCGATGTCCAGGGCGGCAAGAATATCGAGGCGGTCGAAGTCGGCCAGATCAATGACGACGCCAGCGGCGTTATCGGCACACCGCGCCGCATTCCCTGCGATCTGGTTTGTATGTCCGGCGGCTGGAACCCGGTGGTTCACCTGTTTTCCCAATCCCGGGGTAAACTCCGTTTTGATCAAGATCTGGCCTGCTTCCTGCCGGAATCGTCGATCCAGGCGGTGAGTTCCGCCGGCGCCTGCAATGGCGCGGCCGGCCTCGGCGACTGTCTCGACCAGGGCTTGGTCGCCGGCGCCGAAGCCGCCAGGGCAGCCGGTCACAGCAAAGCCAAGACGCCCAAGACACCCGAGACAAACCGAAGCGAGAGCGCCCCGATCCGCGCCGTGTGGCAGGTTCCCGGCACCCCGGCGCGGGCCCGGGGCGACAAACATTTCGTCGATGTCCAGAACGACGTCACCGCCGCCGACCTCGCCCTGGCGTCCCGCGAGGGCTATCAGTCAGTCGAGCATCTCAAACGCTACACCACCACGGGCATGGGCACCGATCAGGGCAAGACCAGCAACGTCAACGCCCTGGCGATCCTGGCCCAGACCACCGGCGAGGCGGTCGGCGCCACCGGCACCACCACCTTCCGCCCGCCCTATACACCAGTTGGCTACGGCATGCTTGGTGGGCGCAATGTGGATCATCTGTTCGACCCCATCCGGCGCACCGCCATGCACGACTGGCACGTTTCCATGGGCGCGGTGTTCGAGGATGTCGGCCAGTGGAAACGACCGTGGTACTACCCGCGCGGCGGCGAGACTATGGCCGAGGCGGTCAACCGGGAATGTCTGGCGGTGCGCCGCGGCCTCGGCGTCATGGACGCGTCGACCCTGGGCAAGATCGACATTCAGGGCCCCGACGCCTGTGAGTTTCTCAACCGGGTCTACACCAACGCCTGGGACGGCCTGGCCGTGGGCCGCAGCCGCTACGGTTTTATGCTGGGCGACGACGGCATGGTATTCGACGACGGCGTGACCTCCCGGCTGGGCGAGAACCACTACCTCATGACCACCACCACCGGCGGCGCGGCGCGGGTCATGGCCTGGCTCGAAGAATGGTTGCAGACCGAATGGCCCCGGCTCAAGGTCTACTTCACCTCGGTCACCACGCAGTCCTCGGTGGCGGCAATCCAGGGGCCCCGGGCCCGCGACCTGATGGCCGATCTGTGCCACGACATCGACCTGTCGCGAGAAGCCTTCCCGTTCATGGCGTGGCGCGACGGCACCGTGGCCGGCATCCCGGCGCGGGTCTTCCGGGTGAGTTTTTCCGGCGAGCTGTCCTACGAAATCAACGTCGCCTCGACCTACGCCACCGCCCTGTGGCAGACCCTGATGACCGCCGGCGCCAAATATGACATCACCCCTTACGGCACCGAGGCCATGCATATCCTACGCGCCGAGAAGGGCTTCGTGGTGGTCGGCCACGACACCGACGGCACGGTGACGCCGGAGGACCTGGGCATGGGCTGGATCGTCTCGAAAAAGAAGAAGGATTTCATCGGCAAGCGCGCCTTGTCGCGGCCAGACACCCTGCGCGACGACCGCAAGCAATTGGTCGGCCTGCTGACCGAGAACCCGGAAACCGTGGTGCCCGAGGGGGCGCAGATCGTCTCGGAAGTCTGGCCCAAGCCGCCCATGCCCATGGAGGGCTTTGTCACGTCGAGCTATTGGAGCGCGGCCCTGGGCCACTCCATCGCCATGGCCATGCTTGAGCGCGGCCATCAGCGTCATGGCGAAATGGTCAATATTTCGCTGCAAGATCGTATCGTTCGTGCCAAGGTCGCCGCGCCGCAATTCTACGACTTCGACGGGGAGAAAATTCGTGCCTGAAGCCTACCAGCGCCAGGGAGTGCTCGATCACCATCACCTGGACGCCCGCATGAGCGACAGCCGGGGCGATGCCGGTATCGCCCTTTGTGAGCGCCGTTTCCGGGCCAAGATCAACCTCCGGGGCAAACCGGCCAAACCGTTCCTCGACGCGGTCACCGAGGCCCTTGGCGTGACTCCGCCGAAGGCCCCCAACACCACGGCCAGCGCCAAGAGTGTCACGGTCCTATGGCTCGGCCCCGACGAGTGGCTGGTGGTCGGCGCGCCCGAGCATGAGGATGCTCTCGCCGCCAGCCTCCGCACCGCCCTGGACGGCCAGCATTATTCCGTTACCGACGTCACCGAGGGCCGCACCATCATTGGCCTCAGTGGGCCCCATGCCCGCGACGTGCTCATGAAAGGCTGCCCCATCGACATCCATCCCCGCGAATTCAAAGCCGGCGACTGCGCCCAAAGCACCCTGGCCAAGGCGAACATAATTTTGCACCAGACGTCGGACGACCCAAGCTACGACATTTACGTGGAACGCAGCTTTGCCAGCTACCTGTGGGACTGGATCGAGGACGCTTCCCTCGAATACGGTCTCGCGGTGGTTCGGGGATGACAGTCCACGGTTCCACCAAGGCGCGCTTTGCCGGCGTTCGTGAGGCTTTTGAATCTAATCTGGAAAGCGGCCTCGATCAGGGCGCGACCTTTGCCGTGGTTTACCAGGGCCATGTGGTGGTCGATTTATGGGGCGGTTATGCCGACGAAGCCGGCGCGACGCCCTGGACTCGCGATACCCTGGCCAATGTCTGGTCGACGACAAAGGGCGTCGCCTCCTTAGCCATCGCCATGCTGGTCGACTGCGACGCGCTCGATTACGAAGCGCCGGTGGCCGAGTACTGGCCGGAGTTCGCCGCCAATGGAAAGCAGGACGTCACCCTCGGCTGCCTGATGTCCCACCAGGCCGGACTGCCCGGCAGCGACCAGCCGACGACCCTGGAGGATATCTACAACTGGCGCCCTTTCGCCGATAGCCTCGGAGCCATGGCGCCTCTGTGGCCGCCGGGCAGCGCCGCCGCCTATCACCCCATCAGTTTCGGCCATCTCGCCGGCGAGGTGCTGCGCCGGGTTGATGGCCGCACCATGGGCGCCTTCGTTGCCGAGGAAATTGCCGGGCCTCTGGGCATCGATTTTTTCATTGGTCTGCCCGAGGCCGAGGACAGCCGCGCCGCCGAAATTATCGTCGGCCCCGGCACCACGGACACCCTGGCCGAGGCGGAGAGCCAGCCGCTCGCCCAGGTCGGCTATCTCAACCCCCGGTTCCCGGCGGATATCCCCAACCAGCGCGCCTGGCGGGCCGCCGAGATTCCTGCCGCCAACGGCCAGGGGGACGCCCGCGGCCTGGCGCGAATCTATGGCGCACTGGCCCAGGGCGGCTTGCTCGACGGCGTCCGCCTGCTGGGCCGCGGCGCCCTGGAGTCGGCAACGGAAGAGCGCTTCCACGGCAATGAGGCGGGATTCGATCAACCCATGGCCTTCGGCGCCGGGTTCATGCTCAACGTCGCTCACGAGTACGGGCCGTCGGACACCGCCTTCGGCCACAGCGGCTGGGGCGGCTCCTTCGCCTACGCCGACCCGGACGCCTGCCTTGGCGTGGCCTATGTCATGAACCGCATGCTGGGCTTCGGCGACCGCCCCGACCCGCGCCGCCTAAGCTTGCTCAACGCTCTCTACAGCGCGCTTTAATCCCCGTCAGGCACCGGGGTGTAGCCGAAGGTTTCCATTCGGCGCATTGCCGCCGCGCCGCCCAGGGCCGCGATTTTTTCCGCCTGATCGGCGAAGGCCTGGGCGTTGACCGCGTCCGGATCGACCACGGTGCGAAGCGCGGCTTCGCATTCGGCGCGAACCCCGGCGTGATCCGGGTTTGTTCCCAGATCAACCAGTTCATCCGGGTCGGCGGACATATCGAAAAGCTGCGGCGCGTAACCGGCGTAGTAGATATATTTCCAATGGCCGTGGCGGATCATGAAGAAGCCGGTGATCGAACCGGCGTCGTGGTACTCGCTGAGTACCGTGCGTTCCGGCCGATAGCCGCCGGCCATGCGGACCAGGGAATCGCCCGGCAGGGTCTGCTCATGATCGTTCAGGGTGGCGCCGACGCCTTCGACTACGGTCGGGTAGATATCGACCAAGGAAACCGGCGCATCAACGGTTTCGCCGGCCGGCACGCCGGGGCCGCTGACGATCATCGGCACCCCGACTGAGTCCTCAAACATATAGGATTTAGCCCACAGGCCGTGATTGCCGATCATATCGCCGTGGTCCGAGGTATAGATCACCGTGGTCTCGTCGGTCAGCCCGGCCTCTCCCAGGGCGCCGAGCACCGTGCCGATGTTGTCGTCGAGGAACGAGGTCAGGCCGTAGTAGCCGGCCCGGGCGCGGCGCATACGCTCCTCATTGAAATGATCCTGGTAGTTCATACTGGCCGACAGCGCCGCCACCACCGGGTGGTCGTGGCGGGCATCGGCGTCGATCGGCGGGTCGATATCCTCGAGCGGGTAGAGGGCGTGAAACGCGGCCGGCGCGATAAGCGGAAAGTGCGGGCTGACGAAAGACACAAACAGCACCCAGGGCTTGTCCGCATGACGCAGCGCCTGATCCCGCAACCAGGCACAGGCGCCGTCGCGAATATTGCGGTCATAAGCGGTATAGGTGGTCTCCCCGGGCCCGGTCTCGGCGGCGTATTCCGGGGTCTGGTCGTCAACCTCCAGTTCGCGGCGCAGCATGGCGGTAACCCAGCCCATGCCGTTGAGCAGATGCATGGGGAGAATCTCTTCGTCGAACCCGTTGGGGTCGTTGGTGTTGCGGTAATGGAGTTTGCCGATGGACACCACACGATGACCGTCGGCCATGAGCCGATGGCCCCAACTGGGCACATGGCCGGTATAGGGTTCGCCACTGCTCCAACAGCCGGTGTCGTGGACATAACAGCCGGTCGCCAGGCTGGCCCGGCCCGGCACACAAATGGGTGAGTTTGTATAGGCGCTGGTGAACCGGGTGCCCCGTGCCGCCAGGGCGTCGAGGTTCGGCGTCTTGACCAGGGGATGGCCGGAACAGCCCATGACCCGTGGCGTGTGTTCATCGGAACACAGAATAAGAACGTTGTTACCAGCCATCTCGATCGCCTTTCAGATCATACGCCGATCAGACAAATGCGTCGGGTACGGCGTCCTTCTTCTCTTTGATAAAGGCATTGAGCGCCTCGTCGATAGCCGGGTCAAGAGCCGGCGCCTCGTAGTCGGCGAGAATGCGCTTATAGACCCCGTTGGCGCGCTGATAGGCGTCTTGCGAGCCATCTTCCTCCCACTGCTCCATGGAGTTGTTGTCGGCGATGGATGAGCGATAGAAGGCGTCCTCGAAATTGGCCTGGGTGTGGGCGCAGCCGAGGTAGTGATTGCCCGGCCCGACCTCGCGGACCGCGTCCATGGCCTGGCCGTTCTCGCTCAGATCGACGCCGCCGGCGAGTACCTGCATCATGCCCAACTGGTCGGCGTCCATGACGAACTTCTCGTAGCTTGAGACCAGTCCGCCTTCGAGCCAGCCGGCCGCGTGAAGCATGAAATTGACCCCGGCGAGCAGGCCGGGCAGCAGGGTCTGGGCGCTCTCAAAGGCGGCCTGGGCGTCGGGCAGCTTGGAGCCGCAGAGCGAGCCGCCGGAGCGGAACGGCACCCCGAGACGGCGCGCCAGTTGGGCGGCGGCAAGGGTAACCAGTGTCGGCTCAGGTGTGCCGAAGGTCGGCGCCCCGGACTGCATGGAGATCGACGAGGCGAAGGTGCCGAACACCACCGGCGCGCCGGGCCGCACGATCTGGGCGAAAGCCATTCCGGACATGGCCTCGGCGAGCACCTGGGCCAGGGTACCGGCCACGGTCACCGGGCTCATGGCGCCAGCCAGAATAAACGGCGAAATGACGCAAGCCTGACCGGCCCGCGCATAAACTTTAAGCGCGCCGAGCATGGTGGCGTCCCACACCATGGGCGAATTGGCGTTGATCAGGTTGATCAGTACACAGTTTTCATCGACGAAGTCGCTGCCGAACACCAAACGCGCCATGGCAACCGAGTCCTCGGCTCGCTCGGGCGCGGTGACTGAACCCATGAATGGTTTGTCCGAATAGCGGATATGGCTGTAGACCATGTCCAGGTGGCGCTTGTTGACCGCGATATCCACCGGCTCGCAAACCGTGCCGCCGGAATGGTGCATGGCGGGCGTCATGTAGGCGAGCTTCACGAAATTGCGGAAGTCCTCGATGGTGGCATAGCGCCGGCCGCCGTCGATATCGCGCACGAAGGGCGGCCCGTAGACCGGCGCGAACACCGTGGCGTCGCCGCCGATCTGGACGTTGCGCTCGGGATTGCGGGCATGTTGGGTGAAGATTCGGGGCGCGCTGGCGATCAGCGAACGGGCGAGGCCGCGGGGCAGGCGCACACGGGTACCCTGAACATCGGCACCGGCGTCCTTCCACAGGGCCAGGGCCTCGGCGTCGTCATGGAACTCGATCCCGACCTCTTCGAGGATGGTTTCGGCGTTGGCCTCGATGATTTCGAGGCCCTCCTCCGACATCACCTCGGTGACCGGAAAACGGCGCATGATCTGGGGCAGATGCACAAGCGTCGTGCGGCTGCGTGCTTCCCGTCGCGCGGTTCTGCCGCCCGCCCGTTCGCGGCGCCGCGCCGCAACCTGTTCAGCCATACCAAACCCCTCCTGCACCGGTCTATTTTGACCCCGAATTGTAATACATCGCGGCGGCCGAAATGTTCCGGCCACGCCCCATAAACGTCGGGCGGCGACGCTTTATGCGCCGCCGCCCGAGAACGGTTATGGTTGCGCCTACCGGTTATCTAAGGCCGCGCACCACCCGGTCAATATCGCCGCGCCCCATTCCGAGGTCGTTGAGGGTGCGGACATCGAGGCGGCCAAGCTGGCCCCGGGAAACCGAGCGGTTGCGCCAACGGCGAATTTTGCTGAACAGATTGGTCATGGCAGGTGCTCTCTGGTCCGATGTTAGCGCGGGTGACCGATGACGCAATCAACGTCAAAGCGTGAAATTCCGATGTCGCGCAGCATGTGCGCATCAAGGCGGGCAAGCCGGCCCTGGTAGAAGGTCTTGTCGCGCCACCGGCGAATGGTCTTGAGAATGGGGCTCATGGTCTTGTTCCTTGGTGAAACCTGGGGGATGCGTTGTTCGTTGAGGTCCAAATAGGCTCAGCCGCGCCTTGTCACAAGTGTCCGAACTGCGCGGCAGATATACTGAAGTCGCATAGGCCTCTTTACCCTCAGTTAACTTGCCAGACGCGCCCGGATTGACCATGCTTCCAACCCTGTGGCACACCCGGAGGATGGCCTATGCCCGCGACGATTTTTACCGATGATGTTCGGTTCCAACCCTACTGGTGGGACGCCGCGCCGTGCCTCGAAGAAACTCCGCCGGCGCTTCCCGCCAAGGCCGATGTGGTGGTGGTCGGGGCCGGCTATACGGGGCTGTCGGCGGCTCTGACGTGTGCCCGTGGTGGCCGCCATGTGGTGGTCCTGGACGCCAACGCCCTGGGCGAAGGCGCCAGTTCGCGCAATGCCGGGTTCGTGGGGCGCACCTTCACCCTCGGTTTTACGGAATTATGCGAAAAAGCGGGGCTTGATGCCGCTAAAGCGGTCTACCGCCACGGCGACCATGCCTTCGACTATGTCGCCCATCTGATCGAGAATGAGCAGATCCACTGCCTGTTCTCCCGCACCGGCCGTTTCACCGGCGCCAATACCCCCGGCCACTACGATGACATGGCCCGCGATGCGGAGGCGTTACGCAAACATCTCGGAACCGAGGTGGAAATGGTGCCCCGGAGCGAGCAGCACCGCGAGATCGGCGTCGACTCCTTCCATGGCGGTCAGCTCATGCTCGGCGATGCCGGCCTGCACCCGGCAATGTTCCACCAGGGCCTGCTCGAGCGTACCCGTGCCGCCGGGGCGACCATCGCCGGACATACGCCCATGACCAGCATCGTCCGCGATGGTGATGATTTTACGGTGACGACGCAGCGCGGGTCGATACGTGCGCGCCATGTGGTCATCGCCACCAACGGCCAGACCGGCGCCGTGACGCCATGGCTCCGCCGTCGGTTGGTCTCCGTCGGCGCCTATGCCGTTGCCACCGAACCCCAGTCCCCCGAGGTCATGGCGCAAATCTTCCCCTCGGGGCGGTTGACCATCGACAGCGGAAAAATGAAGTATTTCTGCCGTCCCTCGCCCGACGGCAGCCGCGTTTTGTTTGGCGGCCGCGCGTTCTTTGGCGGGGACAATTATCAGGTCACGGCAACCGGCTTACAGCGCGCCATGGTCAGACGCTTTCCCATGCTTGAAGGGGTGCGGCTCAGTCACGGCTGGGGCGGCCGGGTGGCTTTCAGCTTCGACCGCCTGCCCCATCACGGCAATCACGACGGTATGCACTATGCCATGGGTTATTGCGGCGCCGGCCTGCCCAAGGGTACCTATCTTGGTCACAAGACCGCGCTCGACATTCTTGGCGAGAAGGATACGACGACACCCTTCACCGACACCCCATTCCCAACCCTGCCATTCTACAATGGCTGGCCCTGGTTCGTGCCCGCCCTATCGGTCTACTACCTGCTCCGCGACCGTCTGGAACGCTAACTCGGAGACCTCCCATGTCCGACAATATCTTCAGCGATGACATCAAGTTCGAACCTTATTGGTGGGAGGCTGCGCCGCGCCCCCAGGAAACCCCGCCGGACCTGCCCGAACGCACCGATGTGGCCGTGGTCGGCTCGGGTTACTCCGGGCTGTCGGCGGCCCTCACCCTGGCCCGTGGCGGCCGCCATGTCACCGTGTTCGAATCCGGCGACGTGGGCCAGGGGGCAAGTTCGCGCAACGGCGGCATGTGCGGCAGCGGTCTCAAGGTCGGCTTTACCGATCTCGCCGCGAAGATCGGTCTCAAGGACGCGGTGGCGTTCTACCGCGACGGCCATGTCGCGCTCGATTACCTCGAGCACCTCATCGAAAGCGAGCAGATTCATTGCCATTTCTCCCGCATGGGCCATTTTTCCGGCGCCCATGTACCGAGCCACTATGACGCCATGGCGCGCGACTCCGAGGCCCTGAGCAAGCATCTCGGCGCCGAATCGATGATGATTCCCAGGGCCGAGCAGCACAAGGAGATCGGCACCGATCTTTATTACGGCGGCGTCGTCGGCCCCCGTGAAGCCGGCCTCCACCCGGCGCTCTATCATCAAGGATTACTCGAGCGGGTGCGCGCCACCGATACCCTGGTTGCCGGCAACACGCCGGTGACCAATATCAGCCGCGACGGCGACGACTTCACCATCACCACGCCGCGCGGCCGGGTGGTGGCCCGCAATGTGGTCATCGCCACCAACGGCTATACCGACCGGGCCGCCGGCTGGCTCCGCCGCCGCCTGGTGCCGATCGGCACCTACATGATCGCCACCGAGCCCGTCGCGCCGGACGTCATGGCGCGTTTGGCGCCGACCATGCGCATGCTAAGCGACAGCAAGAAGATCCTCTATTATTTCCGCCCCTCGCCCGACGGCACACGCATCCTGTTTGGCGGCCGCGCCGCTTTCGCCAACAATGACCAGCGGGTTACCGGCACCCGGTTGCGCCGTTTCATGCTCAGCGTCTGGCCCGAACTGGCGGACCTCAAGATTACCCACAGTTGGGCCGGCAACGTTGCCTTCACTCTCGACAAGCTGCCCCACATCGGCGTCCAGGACGGCATGCATTACGCCATCGGCTATTGCGGATCGGGGGTGGTCAAGGCGACCTATCTCGGCCACAAGGCGGCCCAGTCCATCCTTGGCCATAGCGATGCCGCCTCGCCATTGATGAACCGCGATTTCCAGGCGCTGCCACTCTACGACGGCACCCCCTGGTTCCTGCCCCTGGTCGCCATGTACTACAACCTCACCGACCGCTCCACCCGGTGACGCCAACCAGCAACGGATAGTCCCATGGCCGCGTACGACGCTCTCCTCAAGCCTCTGACCATCAAGCACCTGACGATTCGCAACCGGGTGATGTCGACGGCCCACGCGCCGGGCTGCCCGGAAGGCGGCATGCCGACCGAGCGCTACCAGCTCTACCACGCCGAGAAGGCCAAGGGCGGCATCGGCCTGACCATTTTCGGCGGCTCGTCCTCGGTCGCCGTGGACTCACCGGCCACCGCCTTCGGTCAGGTGGCGGTCTACGACGATGAGGTGATTCCCTATTTCCAGGAATTCGCCGACCCGGTCCACGGCCACGGGGCGGCGCTGATGTGCCAGATCACCCATATGGGACGGCGCAACAACTGGGACACCGCCGACTGGCTGACGTTGATCGCACCGTCACCGGTGCGCGAGCATTCCCACCGGGCCATGCCCAAGGAAATGGAGGATTGGGATTTCAAGCGGGTCATCAAGTCGTTCGGCCAGGCGGCGCGGCGCTGTAAGGATGGCGGCCTCGACGGCATTGAGCTGATGTTCGGCGCCCAGCACCTGATCGATCAGTTCCACACCCCCATGGTCAACCAGCGCACCGACAACTACGCCGGCAGCCTGGAGAACCGCATGCGCTTCGGCATCGAGGTGCTCGAGGAAGTCCGCCGGGTGGTCGGCGACGATTTTGTTGTCGGCGCCCGCATGACCGGCGACGAACTGGACGACGGCGGCTACGGCCTCGACGAAGGCATCAAGATCGCCCAGACCCTGGCCAGGACCGGCATGATCGACTTCCTCAATGTCTTCCACAGCCACACCGCCGACCACATGGGCGTCGCCGTGATGATGCCCAATATGTCATTCCCGGTGGCGCCCTTCGTC